>OHSO01000274.1_pt1 | contig 31576 bp, 25 predicted proteins | sample 1578651 | NCBI WGS metagenome assembly OHSO01 (sample SAMEA3879524, study PRJEB24766) | human gut metagenome | biome: human-associated habitat; feature: feces | place: USA | collected 1985/1987 | reverse complement strand
AATATTGTTTATCAATCAGTTATAAAATAAGTGTTTTTTGAGTGACGAAGTCAGGTGAGTCGTGATGCGTTCCGACATTGTATCAGTGTGGCTGATAACTCCGACCTTTTTGCCCTGCGATGTCTGAAGCATTGCAAGTGAGTCTATTACTGTGGCAAGTGTGTCGGGGTCGAGAGTACCGAAACCCTCGTCTACGAAAAGGTTCTCGAATGAAATGTTGCGAGAAGATAGTGACGAAAGTCCCAAAGCTAGGCCGAGAGATACGATGAAAGTTTCACCTCCAGAGAGGGATGTTGTGTCGCGGATATCATCGGCACGGTCATGGGCTATGACACGTATTCCCAGAGAGTTCTTCACCTGCTGAAGTTCGTAGCGGCTATTGAATTTTCGAATCTCCACATTGGCATGAGCTATCAGGAAGTGAAGCGTGTAGCACTGGGCAACCTTGCGGAGAGTCTTGCCGTCAGCGCCTATCGAGTCCGAAATCTCTTTCCATTCATTCATGAACGTTTCTGCATCCTGCTTCTTTTTGGTCATGGTGCCCATCTGTTGCATTGCGGATTCATGGCGTTGCATATGGGCTTTCGCCTCGACAAGTTCAGTAATTGAGCGAGCATCCAATTTCTTCTTGCGAGCTGCCAATTCCTCCTTTGTTAATATCGGCTTATTCTGCTGATGCTCGGTGTGAGCTTTCGTCTCATTTTTGAGCGTAGTTTCGGCTGAGGTCAGTGCATCGCCCCGTTCTTTCAGACAAGCGCGAATTTCTTCCCAATTATCCTTGGCCTCGGCGAGTAAAGCGATGTCTTCAACGGATAGTTTTTGCTGATGGCTTTTGTCGGCGTTGTAAGATGCCAGCCATTCCGTTAGCGCATTGACGGACGTCTCACGTTTACTTATGTTTTCAGCCTTTGTTTGGTTTGTACTATCAATCTTGCCATTGAGTTCTTTCAAATCGGCATTTAGATTGCTGATGGTTTCAGTCTTGTCTTTAACCGCTTTGTCAGCATTGTCCTTTGCCGTTGTAAGTGATTGTTCAAGGACATCAGGGTCGTTGTTGCCAATCTCTTTCTTGATAGCTTGTTTCTTGGCTTCTAGTTCCTCGTTAGCCTTGCGCAGCGCGTTTGTTGCATCTGACAGGTTCTTGTCTTTCTCAGACAGTTGTTCTTTGAGATTAGCAGTCTTGCCTTTTTCTGTTTGCAAATCGGTGGTGCATTCTGTCTGTTTCTTTTCAGCTTCTTTAATCTTCAGCGTGCTTTCGGTCTTGAAATTGTTTGCTTCTTTTTCAGCCCTTTCTTTCACTTCGCGAAGACGGTCCACTTCCTTGACAGCCTTATTATATTCCTTCAAGGTGTTGCTGGCGTCGGCGGCGTCCTGCTCTACTGAAGGTTTCAGTTTCTCGAGATTATCCGGCTCCAAAGGCCAATCCATATGTTGAGAATGGATGACCCTCCACTCATCTTCTAAATTACGTAGTGCCTCCTTTGTGTCTGCAATAGTCGACTTGTTGGTCTCCAGTATGCCGGCGTTCTGACTTTTCTCGTTCGACAAACGCAGTTTCTTGTCATTCTGCTTTTTAAGTTTGTCTTCCTTCGATGAGATAAGTTCTTCCATTTCATGAACAACAGGCTCGAATGTCTCGCCAGATTTATACGGATGGTGTGTGGAGCCGCATAGAGGACATTCTTCGCCATCGTGCAGAGAAGCCCGATGTTCACGCCAGTTCTCACTGGTCATCAACGTGCACGTCTTTCGCAGAGTCTCAATTTCTTTCGTCAAATCCTCTGTGTTTACCTTTTTAAGCTCATCTTCGATTTCCTTGTTGCGCTCTTCAAGCTCTTTGTTCTTCTTTTCAAGATCGCTGATGGTCTTGGTGCCGGTTTCTATTCCTTTACGCACACGAATAGCCTCGTTCAGTTCAGTCTTCTTCTTCTCAGCAGCATCTTTTGTTTTCTGGAGGGTGTCGGAGTCTTTACCTTCAGTCTTCTTTTGTTCGTCTTCTAATGCCTTTTTCCCCTTCTCTGCTTCTTCGTTGAGTTCGTCTGCCTTCTTCTGCAAAACTGACTTTAATTTCTCTAAAGCATCTTTGGCGGCTTGCAGCATTCCCTCACCTTTTCTTATGGCAGCGGCATTATTGTCGACATCTTGTTTTGCTTTGCTGAACGCACCCTCGGCGTTGGTTTTGGCTATTTGTTTTTCTTTGACAGTCGTGTTTGCTGATTCCAACTCTCCCTTTAGGGTACGAGCCTTGTTGATGTGAGGCTTTTGCTGTTCAAGAGTCTGGCTTGCCTTTTGGGCTTCATCCTTGAGCTTTGCGAGGTTAATGTTTTCCTTATCTATCTCTGCTTTTTTCTGTGCAACCTTCTTGTTAAGAGATTCAAGCTCAGTCTCATTGCCATCTATCTCCTTCTGCTTTTTCTCTGCGTTATCGTACAGCTTCACAGCTTCGATGGTTGAGTCATGCAGAGCAAGTCTTTCGGCATCAACCTTTATCTCATCGAGTTTGTTGCGTGCATCAGACAGTTTCCCTTCATATAGACTGATGTTCTTTTCTAAGTTGTCTTCTGTGTCATACCATCCCAAAGACTCCGCAATTTTCACAAGTTCTGTTTTTGCACTTCTTTCCTCTTCTTCAAGTTTGTCTATGCGTGTGGTCAGGGCATCAAGTTCATTTTTATCCTTGATGATATCCTTATCGATGGCACCGAAATATGCGTTAATCTCATTAAAAGCACGTGTAGCTTCCTCTTTCACCTTACTGATACGGGTGGCAATATTGGTGTAGATTTCTTCATTGCCAATCAGTTTTTCAAGAAGTTGATAACGTTCATCCTCACTTGCAGTCAGGAAATTGGCAAACATTCCCTGTGCTATCAGTACGGTGCGAAGGAATTGTTCGTAGTCGAGACCAATGATGGCGGGAATCTTGTTCCAATCTACTTCCTCCTCCTCGGTTTTTCCTTTTTTAGAGGTGAGCCTGTATAGCGAACAAATGGCGTTGCTATAATTCTTTGTTTTGAACTCTACATACCATTCAGCTCGGTATACATTGCCGTTGTTTGCCAGAAATGTCAACTTGCTATATCCTTCCTTCTTTCCTCGTGTAAGAATATTGCGACAATCTTTTGGAGAAAGCCTGTTTTTCTCGCCTTCATCCGGGATGCCAAGAATCTCCATCTTGTCTTTGTCACCTTTCTTTCGCGGATAACGGGGGGCTCTGTTATAGAGAGCCAGACAGATAGCGTCCAGCAGTGTCGATTTGCCCGAACCTGTAGGACCGACGATGCTGAAGATGTTGCTTTCGCCCAGTGCGCCTTCTTCGAAGTTTATCACTTCACCTCCTGCACGGTCGAGAGAGGCGAGATTGAGTATTTCAAGTTTTATAAATTTCATAGTGCGTTGTCGTTTTCAGCGGTTAAGGAATTCAGTAAGTCTGTCAGCATCTTTTCTTGATGTTCTGTCATCTCCTTGCCATTTTTTACTGCAAATGTCTCTTTTAGCGTGTCAAGAGGGTTGCGATTCAGTATGTCGTCAATGCTTTGAAGGTGTTGTGAACCAGAAATAGTGGCAATGTCTAATTCTGGTATTATTTTCTGTATCTTACAAAGGACGGCATTTTTAGTGCCAATGAGTGCCTCCAGTTCCTTGATTGCATCATTGTTTACCTTTTCGAGAGTCATCTTTAACGCCAGATAGACAAAGTCGTCACCCAACTTGCCGTCTGTCCTGTTCTGGAGTTCTATATTGATAAGATTCTCCAGTTTCTTCAGGGAAAGTCCTTCTTCGGTTTCTGGTAGAGATATGAGCTTATGTTGTGGTTCATACTCCAGAAACTCTATTTGTGGCTTCGCCCCGTTCTCTATGGTGACCAGGTCTAACCCATGATGGTAATCTTTTTCTGCAAACGACATGGGGAGTGCGCTACCTGGGTAGTGGGCCCAGTCGGTATTCCAGATGTGCTGACGCTTATGGATATGTCCACAAGTGAAATAGTCGGGATGCTCGTCCCATCCGTGCATGTTCACCTCCTCCTGTCCTCCAATGACAATCTTCTCGCTGGCATCACTCTTGGCAATGTCAGCATCTTTAGCATACATGTGAGCCATCATGATGAGAGGTGAGTCGCTATATTTTCCCCTCGCTCTATCAGTCAGTTCGCGCAGTATAGTATTAACGCCATCCGAATAGTTGGCGTTTTGCACGACATCACTCCGAAGATAAGGCACAGTGAGAACTATTGCCTGTGAGCCGTCACCACCATTGATGGGAATCATGAGGTCATCGTAATTGATCACCCAGTTGCCACCATCTTTGTTTGCGACCCACGACCGATGTATATTGCCACGGATTTCAACCTTGTATCGTGTCAGCAGGGCACGAGGTGCCTCAAGACGGCTGGCAGAGTCGTGATTTCCTGCTATGATAACCACATTCATGTCGGGGCAAGTCTCAGTCGCATCTGCGAGGAACTCATAGTATGCAGACTGAGCTGCAGCCGAGGGGTCGCCGTTGTCGAAGATGTCTCCGGCTATAAGCAACGCATCTGGTTGCTGTTCTTTTATTCTTACTAGAAGCCAGGCCAGGAAATGCTTGTGTTCGGCTATGCGGTCATTGCCATGAAACAAGTTTCCTAAGTGCCAGTCACTGGTGCATATTATTTTCATGTCTTGTTGGATTTTGGTTTAATGTATGGGGAAATAACTATACAAATAGACGAGTGCGGCTATTATCTCGAATTCTGGTTATTGCGATCATCAGCTAAAATACTTCTCTGCCGAAACGTTTGATGATGTCATTCACGATTTGCGGGTTGAGGTTTTCGCATCTGCTGAAAGTTTCGCATCCAATGCTCTTCACGCTGTCTGGTATGTTGATGCTGGTCAGAGACATGCATTGCATGTATCTATTATTAGTTGATTATCAGTATTATACGCTCTAAACGGTAGAAAAGTGACAATATGGATTCTGTTTATAAAACAAAAGGTGAAGATTTAACGTTTTTAACCTTCTGTTACATCAAGAATCACGAAATAAGGGTTGGGAGGGGTGCTTTTAACCGATCCCATAATGTGGTGAATGGAAGTTATAGAACGAAATTCATAAAGGGGTACGGTTGAAACGACTCCCTTGAACGTGGGGTGTGATTACATGTCATACCCTTTTGTTCTAAAAAACATTTTTGTGTAGTTTACGATGCTACATTTTGCTGTTTTTTTACTTGATAAACGCAGTTTTTTCATTGATTGTGCTGGCTTTTGGGATAAAACTGTTATCTTTGTGGTGTAAAATATGATACCAATATCAAAAAAAGTACCCTAATATGATGTTTGAACGTAAGAAATATTTGGATGAACTTATCGCAGGACGTGGGAATGGACTTGTGAAGATTATAACAGGTGTCAGACGATGTGGAAAGTCTTTCCTGCTGTTTGACATCTGGCATAACTGGCTGTTGGAACATGGGGTGACTGATAATCACATCATCGAAATTCAACTTGATGATTTCCGAAACAGACGGTTGAGAAAGCCTGATGCCTTGCTCGACTATATAGATTCAAAGGTTGTGGATGATGGCAATCCTTATTATATAGTCTTGGACGAGGTACAGTTGGTAGAAGAATTTGTGGAGGTTATTCTTAGCTTGACACACATGCGGAATGTAGATGTGTATGTGTCAGGTTCAAACTCTCGTTTCCTGTCAAGTGATGTTGTGACTGAGTTCCGAGGCAGAGGAGACGAGATACGCATCTGGCCTCTCACCTTTGACGAATACTTTAGTGGTATTGGTGGAGATATACGCAAAGCTTGGTTGGATTACTATACTTTTGGAGGACTACCACAAGTGGCTTTGCTTGAAACGGAAGAAAAGAAAACTGACTATTTGCGTGGTCTGTATGAAACAACCTATCTGCGTGACGTAATTGAGCGCAACCATCTGCGTAATCCTGAAGGGATGAAGGAATTGGTGCGTGTAATAGCCTCGGGCATTGGTTCGTCAACCAATCCAACGAGAATAGCCAATACCTTTCAATCTGCACAAGGGGTAACCATAAAAAGAGACACTATAAAACAATACATTGACTATCTGAAAGACTCTTTCTTGATAGAAGAAGCCTTACGCTATGATGTGAAAGGCAGAAAATATATTGGTACCGAGACGAAATACTACTTCGCAGATATCGGCATACGTGCTGCCATTCTTAACTATCGTCAGCAGGAGGAAACACACATTATGGAAAACATTGTCTATAATGAGCTTCGTTGCCGTGGATATAATGTGGACGTAGGATTGGTTGAACTTGGTGGCAAGGATGAGAACGGTAAGTTTGTCAGAAAACAGTTGCAGGTTGACTTTGTGGTGAACCGTCCTCCATACAGAGTGTATATCCAGTCGGCTTTTCACATGCCTACGCCAGAAAAGGAACAGCAAGAGCGACGTCCTTTATTGTCAATCAATGACCACTTTCGTAAGATTGTCATTGTTGGTGATGACATTCATCGCAAGGAGGACGAACTCGGTGTGTTGACTGTCGGACTCTTGGATTTCTTGACAGACAAGAACTTGTTGGAGCAAGGATAATCATTTTATTATATAATTATGCATAGATCCAAGAACTCTTTCCTTGAGTGGCTTGTCTACTCGCTTATCTTCTTCTTCCTGTACGATATCATCTGGTTATTGGTAGACCTGCCCGACTTCCTACAGTCGGTAAACGGACTGTATCCTGAGTTGCTTGTCGACTTTGCACTCTGCGGTTTGTTCTCGCTTTCGAGTTTGTATCTCAACCGATGGCTGTTCAGACAGCGGCGCTTTTGGCGCGAAGGGCAGAGCCACCGTGTGTTCGTGCAGAACGGACTGGTGGTGTTGGGCTTCAATCTGCTTATTGCTGGTGGCTGCGAACTGCTGCTGAGCCTTGTAGCACCTAAGCTTATGATGCAGGATATATGGGGAACGTCTTTTCTATTCGGACTGATAGCGAGTCTTGTAGCACTCATCCATCTTTCGATGCACTTTTCCGACATGATTGTTCTGCAAGGCAAGGAGAATCTCGCCTTACAGAAACGATACCTTATGATGCAGTTGGACCCACATTTCGTGTTCAACAGTTTTAGTTCACTTGCTGGAATGATAGGGGAGGACCCGAAGATGGCTGAGGACTATGTCGTTAAACTCTCACATATCTACCGCTACATACTTCAGCAAATCGACAAGGATTATATAACCCTTGCCGACGGCACCGACTTCATCAAGTCGTACATCGGTCTGCTCAACATGCGCTACGACAACGCCATCATCTTGCACGCCGACGATTTGCACGGCGACCGCGACGAATGCATTCTCTCGCTGAGCCTGCAGCTTATCATCGAGAATGCCGTGAAGCACAACTGCCCACAGAACAGCATAGAGCTTCATGTGTCTCTTAGTCGCCAAGGCAACATGCTTGTCATAAAGAACAATCGCATATACGCCAACCACAACAATGACCAAAGTGTAGAGTCTTACGGCATAGGCATCAGCAACTTGAAGCAACGCTACCGCCTGGAGGGCGAGGCAGAGCCTGAGTTCGTAGCCAGCCAGGATGCCTTTGAGGTGCGACTGCCAATCATAAAACGAAAACAATAGGAGAACGATGCAAAAGGTATTGATTATAGAAGATGACTATTTCAGCGCAAGACGTCTGAAAAGGCTCATTATGGATATTGACGACACGATAGACGTGCATGGACCGCTGAAAAGTATGTCGGAGGTGACGGAGGAGCTTGCCGCCAACAACGACTATGATTTGATCTTCTCCGACATCCGACTTGCCGACGGCGACGTGTTTGAAGCGTTCCGCAAGGTGATGCCGCAGTCGTTCGTGGTCTTCACCACGGCATACGACGAATACGCAATGGAGGCGATAAAGAACAACGGACTCGACTATCTGATGAAGCCGATTGACGCTGACGAGCTGCGTGCCGCAATCGGCAAACTGCAGCTTAACCGTAATGCACAACAGTCTGCCGTAGAGAGTCCTCTGCACGGCGTGCTTAATGACACACGCCAATACCGTGAGCGTTTCCTAATCACGAAAGGCGACGAACTTTGTATGCTCTGCGCCGATGACATAAGCTACATCAATATGCACGACAACCGCATCACGGCGTTTGCCGTCGACGGCACATCCTATCCGCTGTCCATGAGCATGAACGAACTGGAGCAGGCCTTAGACCCCGGCCGTTTCTTCCGTCTCAATCGACAGTATATCGCCAACATTAATGGCATCAGGAAAATCAGTTTTTACTTCGGTTCTAAACTAATGGTGAAGCTGAAAGGATGTGAGGATGATAATATCGTAATAAGCAAGGAAAAAGCGACATTGTTTAAGAAATGGTTGGAGAAATAATGAAAAAAAACGTGTATCCATGATGTACATTGACGCATTATGAATACACGCTTTTTTGTATATAGATGCTGCCGGATTATTGTCTTGCTACATCTTGTACGAACTTGAATTCGTCGAAGGCGTTTCCTGCTTCCACGCAAACCGTGAATGAACGTGATGCGTTCGTTTCGTTGCGATTGATAATAACCTTTAGTTCGTTGTCCTCTATATTGACGAGATACCAGCCTCCGTCAAACTCTTTGTATGAAGTGTTTTCCTTGTATTTTCCTTCTTCCTTCACGCTGTTAATCCAAAAACTTTTGTAGTTTTTGCAGGCAAACAGGCAACTTCCTCCTTCGGCTTCCACTTTCAGTTCGCCGTTCTTCAAGCCCGACGGAACCGTGCTCCACTTCATAGGGTCGGCAAGTCCATCAGGGTCGGACCATTCGCAGCTTGTAAGGGACATTACGCCTGCCAACAAGCATAACAATAGTTTCTTCATACGCTTATTTGTTTAAATTGTTTGAAAATGTTCTGGTCTGCTTAGAATGACCAACCGAAGCCTATGTACGGGAAGAAAGCAGTCTTGCTGAGTCCGTACTTGTCGCCAAAGTTGAACGACGGCGAAACGCCTACACGGAACATGAAGCCGCTGGGGTGCTGATAGCGGTAGCCTATGTCGCCGAAGAAGAAATAACCGAATTGAGTTCTTGATGAAGTGTAAAAATAAGTTTTAGGAGAAGTTTCGTCTGTATTCTCCCCACCTGGATACCACCATGTATCTTCGACGTATCCTATTGTTTCCTTTACTTGATATACACCAAGACTCGCACCGAAGCCCAGCTCCAGTTTGCTGTTCTTCTTTCCGAGCAGATAGTTTAGCTCCAACGGAACACCAACGCCATTGATTTTCTGGTCGAACAAACCTGAAGTGTTGCCATAGCCATAGCCAATGCCCACACGGTAGCCTAAGCCCGAGTTGCCCTCGAATCTACTGTCGTAGTTGATGCCTGCAATAGTTTGGGCACCAAGTAATTCTACAGACAGGCTGCGTGTCTTCTGTTGCGCCATTACTGCAGAAAAACAGCATAATGCAAATAGTGATAATACAATCTTTCTCATTATATATTTTATCATATGTTTATTTTCGATGGATATCATATTCTTTAATTTGTTCATAACTACATACATATTTCCCATTATTAAAATAGTGGTATGAGTTTATTTTTCTATTCTCGTCATCACATTGTGTCAGACTCTTGTAGAACAGCTCGCCATATTTTTGATAATTGTCCGTATTATATATACTGTTGTCTATTACAAAAATAGGAAAAGTATAGCTTGAAGGTATTGGAAAAATACCATCATATACGGATGAAATTACAACAAGGTTGATATGGTGCTTTTCGCAATAGCGTTTAATTTCTATTGGGGATATTCCATTTACACCAGAACAAAAAGGTAAATACTCATAAACTAGAACTCTTTGATGTTTCTTAATATAGTCGCTTACCTGCTTTACAGAGACTTTATAAAGATTGCCATCATTCGTAATTGAGTCAAGTGGAACTTCGCATTTCTTTACATGCAGTTTTTCTGATTCTGATAAATCCGAATAGCCAGAGCCATTCACCTCGATACATGAGGTTAAAATGACTCCGGCTGTCAGGAGTTGAACCGAATGGATAATTCTATTCAATTCCATTGTATTTGTGTATGGGGTTATTAAAACATATAGGAGAATCCCAACTGTAGGTCTTGGGCTTTAGTATTGAGTCCACCTTTAAAGATATTGGTAAATCCTCTACTATAAGAAAGGCTAAGCTGGTAGTGCTTGGCGATTTCAACGCCAACCTTGGCATCGAAGCCGAAGTTTACACGATTGAAGAGTTTGTCTCCGTAAACATTTGAGGACTTTTTCTCCTCTTTGCTATGTCCTTTAGCATCAGTCGTTGTGACTTTGTCCGTACCTGTCAAGCCAAAATCTGCATAAGGGCCAACAGCAGCGAGGAGATTCAAGTTGTCTGAAAGGCGGAATTTGTAGCCTACATTGACTGGAACGAGAAGAGAGTAGGTTGAGTACTTCCAGCACTGAGTCAACTTTGTTTCGTTATTGAAATAGTTTTCGCTCTGTCTGTTTCTGTTGTTGAACAAGACCGAAGCATCCATAAACCAACCGTTCTCTGGGTTGTTGAAGTTCATTTCTGCTTTTGCACCTACAGCAAAACCGATCTTTGTTTTTGTCTCATCAGAAATGTTCAGATTTCCTCCTACAGTTGGACCGAAGCGGAATGTTTGTGCATTTGCGGCTGAAAAACAACCTAATGCAAGCAATGATAATAAAATCTTTTTCATATGTTGTTATGATTAAATTATGCCCAAGGACAAGTTGCCTAAGAACTTATTATTATGCAAAAGTACAATCGTTTGTTTTTATACACAACGCCTCCTTATGCGAAACGGCAAAAATGTATTGCGAAGCGGCAATATATTCTTTTGAAGCAATTATAGGTATTCCTCTTTTTATAATAATCCTCTCAACTCTTACGGATAAGTAACAAAGATGATGAAGTCTATTTTGTCACTATTCTCTGTTCTTTTATCGCCCCAGCCCTTTTCCTTTCTTTTGTGGAACGCTTCCAAGCCCTACTTTTTGTGTTCCGTCCCAATTCGTAAGTTGGTCGGCGCAGCCATTGGAGCCACCAAGCGAAACGTAGGTATCTGCACTACATGACATGTGGTCAACAAAAGCGAGAAAGTTGTCAATGGTGTTGTCTGTGAATTGAACTTCATTCGTGGCGAAGAGTTTTGTCCAACTGGTGACACATTCTTGCTTGAAGTCTGTAAAACCATGCCAAGACATATCAGACAAGAACCTCTTTGCTGCCGAATCTATAAAGGCTTTAGAGTCCAATCCAATATTATGCTTTACAGCAGATGCCATAATGCCATAGTATATGGAAGCCGATTCTTTCTCGTTGAAGTTGACTCTGTCTGTTTTTGCAAAGGATGATAAAGCTTCATGCCCCTCATGGATGAACTTGTCAAGCACTCCTATGTATCTATTTTGCCGAGCCATGCTTTCACGTTTGGCTTCGGCTTCTTGCCGAGCCTTTTCTTTTGCATCTTCCTCCTTTCGTGCTTCCACCCGTCTCCATGCATCAGTCATTTCTGGCTCCTGCCAAATGGCATTCCAACGAGCCTTCAAATCATTGTACATTTCCATAAGTGTAGTATTATAACTTTTGGCACTGGCGAGTTCTTCCCTCGCATAGACAAGTTTAGTAGTCACTCGCTCCACAGCCTTCTCGTCAAGTTGAGAGATGTGTTGTTTGACTTTGTCGTTTTCTGTCTTTAGCGCATCATTCTCGGCACGAAGCGACTTGTTCTCCTCTATCTGCTTATTGAGATTCTGCATATAGTAAGTGTATGTCTTGTTGACAGACTTGCGTACATCTTCATTCTGTTTGTCACGTTCTGCATTAATGGCTGCTACAAGAGCCTTGATAGCTGCGTAGATATTAGCCACACGCTCCTCACGCCATGTCTTTTGTCCTATAAGCGTAGGAATCGGAATGGCAAGTTCTTTCTTTACGGTATTCATTGCTTCTTGAACTGGAGCCTTGATGTTGAGTAAAGGAATGGTCAGCTCCTTCTTGTCGATTGTGGCAAGCACTGCATATTTCTCCACTTTGTCAAGAGCGACTTTCGCCTGACGTTCAGCTTCAAGCACCACCTTGTTCTTATGCTTGCGTCCTCGCTTTTCTTCCTCTGAAAGTTCATCATAGGAGAAGCCTCTTGCCAAGCCATACTTATGCCCTACCTTGTTGTAATAGTCAGTATGCAGTTGGGAAAGGTATTGTGATTTGTCCTTTGCTCGCTCTCCCCACACTTTGGCATAAGAGACCCTTTCAACAACACCCTTTGCCGCTTCCGATTTTGTGTAGTTGTCACGTTCTTCTTTTGGAAGAGCTCTCCATTCTTTGGTTGTAAGAACCTTTTCTGGATTATCCTTGTGAATGTACATGCTTCCGACACGCCCACGTTTCTTGACTTGTTCAACAGGCACGGTCTGCACATGGGCATGGATGCTTGTCTCGTCACAATGCACATCAAAGCCGATGACATTCTCTTCTCCCCATTTCTCACATGCAAAGCGGTAGGTGTCCAATGCCCAGTCATAGATGCCTTTTTGCAATACAACCTTGCTGTGGTCAGCATTTGGATCTGATGTGTTGAGTTTCTGTTCACCAAAGGCAAGCCTGTTAAGCACATCATGGTCACCACTGAAGATGATGCCGACAGTGCAGTTAGGACTGTTCCTTGAAACTTGGTCGGGACGCTTGGCATCCATATACGGCTTGAAGCCAAGTTCATCAAGTCTGTGCTGCAAGCGTTCATGCAACGGCACCGACTGGGAACCAAGAGGCACTATCTTTCCACCCTTGACTATCTCAAAGTTGAGTCTCTTGCGTGAGTAGTTATAATGGTTGTTCTTGTCTATGTCCGCGTTTTTGAGTTGGTAACGCTTCTCGTCCCAACCTCTGCGCTCCGCCTCGTTGCCCACTTGGGACGAGAACGATTTCTTGTCTGTGCCTACATGGATGGCGGCACGTGGTATGTTTCTTTCCATAAGAATTTCATTTGAGCTTGTAACGTAGTTCTTGTATAATTGGAGACAGGTCTCGGGCAGAGCCTGAGCATAATAGAAGGACTTTTTAAGTGAACAGCGTCAGCAGGTGAATCTAAAAGTCCCTATTATGTTTAGGACTTTTTTGAAAGTCCGTCACGCAAGCGTGCTCGCAGATCCTTACCAACTCTGCTATGACTCTTCCACCAACACCAACCCAAGACAGTCTATCAGATGTTGGAGTGGCGGATGTTGCTTTATCAGCCTTTGTAGCGCCATCTGCGGTGTTTCCGCCATCAGTAGGAAGTCTGCAATGTCAAGACCTTTGGTCTTTTGTTCATCGGTGGCATTGTCTTCCAAGATGTTGCTTATGACAACCCTTTTGCAAACAGATTGCAGCAATGGAATTTTTGATTTCCATTTGTCCGTTGCTCCAAGGTCAGGGAACAGAATGATGTCCCGACCTCCCAATACCTTGACAGCGATTTGGTTGAGACAGCCATGCATACCTCCAGTTGCCAGCCAGATGAAATTGGGGATGAAATGTGATGCGATTATGGCAGTTTTTTCGCTCTCGACAATAGCGACCGACATTGTGGGATGCTGTGCCAGCAAATGCTCACCAAAGAAACATTGGCACAAGTTGAAATCTGGAAGATGAAGAAAAGCATGCGCCCATCCAACATAAGAACGTGGCTCTTTCACACGATGTCCGTCTTTGGGATTATATAGCATGACCTTGCCAGTCCTCACCTTATCATCCTTGTCAACTTGCCAATAAATGGTTGAGCCTCCCCACTTATAGGATGTTCCGACATGATACATCTTCATCAGCCTTTCTGTCTCTTGTTCACCAAAGACCTTGGAAAGGTACCGGTATAACGGATTGATTCCGTAATGAGACAAGGAACGCTCCATAATAGCGTTGGCGATATAGGAAATAGGCTTTTCTACGACTTTCGGTTGGATATTCCTTCTTGTCGGATATGGCAATTTGTCCTTAGATAGAAAGTCTGGATGCTCACGGAAATAGTCTTTAGGAGTATAGTGATACCCACAACTATGCTCATGGTCGCATTTGCCTACATTGTCAGGGAAGGATACTTCCCCCTCATCATCTATGTATCTTGTGAAACAACGCTTGCGCTCACAATTCGGGCATGTGTAACGATTACCCGATCTGTATTTCTCCAAGTGAAATCTATACTCGTTCATCATCGTAACTGAAATGAATTATTGGTGAATTTCAGCTTTCAGTTCTTTCATGTTTTCAGTTACGCACTTGTCAACTGAAAAACTGAAACAAATGAATACTGAAAACAGGTTGGTTTATGTTTCAGTTGCCTGTCCTGTTTGGAACTTTACTTTTTCGTAAAATCCTTTCTTTGCCTTTGTGATTAGTCCAGACTTCATAAGCTCCTTTATATAGTTCATCACAGTACGGTCTGTAACATGCAGATTCTCCATTCCTGTTTTTATGGCTGTTTTTGTGTCAAAACTGTCTTCCAACAGATACAGCAACTCCTTGGACATAGAATCACAGGTGTCTTCAGCAACAAAGGCTCGGCAGCGTTGATAGCAATTCTCACAGTATTCATTGAGTCGTAATGCTCCTTCTATGGAATCCACATCAATACTTTGCAGATGGCTCTCGCCACAGGCGTATCTTAGAGCTTGGAGCAATAAGGCAATGCGTGCGACGTGGGTATTGTGCTTCATCACCCTCGTTTCAACATCCTCATCGTCCTCTATGGCATTGATGGCATCCACATTTCTGTTCCACCAACCAAAGAAAAGGGAGTGTGCGTCCTTGTCCATATAAAGGATATTTGGACAACATTCATTTGTGTCATTACACCTTGCATAGTCAAGTCCAAAGATTTTCCCGATGATGTCAGCCCATTTTCTTGAAGCCTCGCTCTGGCGCACATGGCCGTCTTCCTCATCCAGCCAGTGTGGAACTTTCTTGGATTTGGGATATACAACCAGAATACGGTCAAGAAAACCAGTATCCATGAATTTGGAAGCCATCAGTTCCTTCATTCGTTTGGTCTGTGTTGTACCGATGATGTTGACACATGGCTCTTCTACACGTTGTGGGCGGTCATTCTTGACACGGGTGTTCTCCAAGTGGCATCCGCTCCAGATGGAAAGTAGGCGTTCAAGCATGGGATTTTTCCCATACCTGTCTGTATTGGCAAGCAGTCCGAGAATTTCATCATAGTTGATGGCTATGCCACGCAAGTTGTTGTAATGCTCCAATACCAGAGCCTCCAATGTAAAGTCATCCAATGTGACCCTTTTCAGAATAGGCTTCTTCATTTCCTTGCTTCCGCTTTCCTTTGTTGCACATGCTGCCTCATACAGGTCAAGTTCATGGCAAAACTTGTCAAACAGCTTTCGTTCATACTCCCGAATTGGCTTGTATGCAAGTTGTAATGGTGGAGTTTTGCCCATGCCAGGTCTGCCAACCAATATGATATAAAGGGCGGCATTCGTGTCCCAATCCTGCTTAACGTGAATACGATAGGTATTGCCAAGAGCCGCAGATGCTGCCGACAGCATAGACATGGCGACATAATCCACCTTGAAATTGCCGTGCACCACCATGTCTATGATGATGGACTGCATTTTTTGTGGAAATACCTCAAGAGGGAAGCCTGAGTCCGCTAAAGACTCGGCTTCCATGTTGATTTTGTTACAAATTTCAAGCGCATCCATGATATCACCAGTTTAAGGGTTTCGGTTTGCGCTTGTTTCCTGCAAGAATGGCTGCGTTCTCTTCCTCTGCTGTGAGAGGTACCGGATTCTTGCGGTTAGTCTCCAGCCACTTGTCAAGTTCATCCTGATAAAGGCAGTAACGCTTGCCCGGCTTGGTGGCAGGAATGCTGCCGTTTCCAAGTTTCATGTAGAGGGTGGCCATCGGCATTTTCAGGTATGCCGATGCTTCCTCCACACTCATAGGTATGTGCGTATTAGCCTTGTGTGGCTTGTTCTGTGATTGCAGACTGATGATCATCTGCTTCATGCCCACCACTTCATCCCGAAGCTGGGCAACGACCATTGGAAGGTCGTTGAAAGTTAATTCCTTTGTCATATACAAGTTGTTCTAAAAAACTGGGACAAAGGAACAGAATGATGCTTCCGTTACTGAGGTTCGTGACAGTCATTTGTCATTCACGAAGGAATAACTCTAACAATGGGGATTATTCAGGATATTCCTCCGTCACATCATGGAAATCATATCCACCATTGTCTGGCTCATCAATAGGGATTATATCATTGGAACATGGTGCTTTCAGGTTCTTCAATGTGCTGTAGTCCAAGCCTTCAAACGGTTTGGGGAACAATGCCTTGATAAAAGCTATTCGCATGGCCATTGTGTAATCACGTTTACCCAAACGTTCTGCGATATTCCACACGAAGTGCCTTAAAGGGATATTCCCAACATTCTCCTTGAAGCGGTTTATTGCTGTCGGGGTATAGTTGGTGTCGTTGCTCCATTCCGTGATAGCCTCAATTACCTTGTACAAATCTTCCTCATAAAGGAAACGTGACATGGTACGATGCACATAGTCAAGTACGGCTCTTGTTCGCTTGTCCTTTTCCTCCTGTGCTACTTTTTCTTGTGCCTCTACACGCTTGGCATAGTCTTCATGACTGTATTGTGCTGACTCTGTTTGTGGTAATGTTTGCATTGGCTGTTCTTGTTCTGTTGCTGGCTCTGCTTCTACAACGTTTTTCTTTGTCTTGCTGTTGCTACCAATGGTCATCAGTTCATAGGGATAATTCACCATAGAAATGAATATCGCCCAAAGCAGGATGTTGCTTCCTACAAAGATGATTGACTCGACAAACAGACTTTGGTGAAAGTCATTGCCTACATACATAGCCACGACAAGAGAGATGGCGAGAATTGCAGTACCAACAAAAGCGTAGATGGTACAATCTGAAGTTGTCTTGTTTTCTATCATTATTGTATTCGTTTTATTGTTATTCGTTCAAAAACTTCCACAAAGTTAGATGCAGAAGCATGTAAAAACCGCATTTACGTTCTCTGGCACTCTTTCTTTTACGCTTTATTAGCGTTCTAATATGATTTCATACTCTGAATCATACTTGAAACTGCTCGTTAGCGTCAGTTGCTGCTTATTACTGGCTACAAAGGTAAGGGCAAAGAAAAGGGATATTTGCAGTTCCTCTTCAATATCAACAGAAATTGGAATGAATTTGTCGAATTGGTTCTATCCATGACAGCAAATAGAACCAACAAAATGAGAAAAGGACTGCTGGAACATAATCTTTCCAACAGTCCTCAACAGATGAAGGTCTTTTTATTTCTTCAACGTAATGCAGCCAACCGAAGCACGCTTCTGGGCATCGGAAATCTTGGCATACACTTCTGTCGTTGCCACATTCTTGTGACCGAGATAACGCTGCACAACCGCAATACTTGTTCCTGCGTCCAACTGGAGACAGGCAAAGCTGTGGCGTGAGCAATGATAGGAGATATGCTTGGTAATCCCTGCATCTTTCAGCCAGTTCTTCAATGGTGCCTGCGTCATGGAGTCTTTGAAATCGGGGAACACCTTGCCTCGTTTATCCGGTGAATAGCCTATCAGTTCCAAGGCTTCCTCACTGATTGGGTTATGCACGATGTCTTTTGTCTTCTGCATTCGTGTGGTGACATACATTACACCATCGCTGCCGTATGGCTGTATTTCTTCCCAAGTGAGTTTCTTAATGTCGCTTTTTCGCAATGCCGTTAGACAAGAGAACAGAAAGGCTCGCTTCAAGGCAGGAGCAGAGCATGGTGTGGATGCCAAGCGGATAACCTCGTCTTGTGAAAGATGCTCCTTGTCAGTCGGGATTGTCTCGATACGCTCCAAGAAACCGTTCGGGTTCTCCTTTATCTTGCGGTCACGATAGGCAGTGTGGATTGAAGCACGGAAAGTTGACCAGTAGTTGGCTGCTGAGTTGATATGTAGCTTTCTGTTCTTATGCAGTCCCTGTGGTGCTGTCAGCAGATACTCACGAAATCTGTTGCACAAGTCCACGTTTATCTCCCCGAAGGTACACTTGCCTTGCGTGAATGTACGAAAGTGCATATAGACGTGCTGCCACTTGGAGTTCTTCTTGTCCGCCAGTTTCTTGAAGTAGGCAAGGAAATCTCCCTTCATTTTCTCCTTGTCGAAGAAATCGTAACGCTCGTTGACGATAGCCTCGAAGCGACGGCAGCGTATCGCTTCAGCTCTTGCCGTAAGATTGAGATTGTACTTCTGTTCCGTCTGGTTCTTCGGCTTGGCATAGATGTAGATGCCAAGCGACTCATGGCGAATGACTTTCATCGTGCTCTCGTCACGATAGCCTGGATAATAATCAAGGTAGTAGGACAGCATGTGTCCGTCCTTGATTTTGCGTGTACGCAATGATACGGTCTTGCAGATGTTGCTCATAACTGATATGTATTATTGATGATTATTCGTGGTGAAGTGTCTCTTCACGGCTGCAAAATAACTGAATGATGCTTCCGTGACTCTAATTATTCATAGTAACTGATGGATAATGATGAAATCATTTGAAATCACAGTCCTTTTGCTGCCCTTTCTGCCATTGCTCGCTCCACATCCGTCTTCAAAAGCAGGTTCTTTACACCCACTTTTACCTTACTGATATGGTGAACTCTCACGATATGGCAGATGTTTGCACTTGTCAGACCATACAACTGCTGCACCTGTTCGGTTGTATAATAGCTGTCATCGCTCATGAGGTCAGTCCTGCGCAATTCTTCAAGATGTTCCTTGGAATAATAGGTACGACCATACTCACGTTTGGTCGGTATCTTATGTCGATATGTATATGCCCTAAGTGCTGACTTGCTCATGCTAAAGGCTTCCTCTACATCATCAGCAGTCACCCACTCGGTGATGCAGTGGATGTCAACGGCAGTACCGAAGAACTCATCAATATGTCGTTTGCTGTAATAGTTCTTGCCAGCGATACGGCACATTGGTATCTGGTTGCGCTTGGCGGATGTATAGAGCCAAGACTTCTTGACCTTATAAATGGACATCACTTCCTCGCCCGAATAATAGTCAAGCACCTCATTCTCCTCTTTCCCTTTTGTTGGTTCCTGCTTTTGTGTTGGCTTTTCTGTTTTTGCCTTTTTACAGAGCTTGCTCTTGCTGGCAGGAACCACACGCTTGTAGGGATTACCCTCAAACATCTTCTCTATATCAGCCTTTCTAACGAATGCCATTCTGCTGCTCAATCTTGAAGCATTCAACTTGCCGTTAGCCACAAGTTTGTAGATATACTGTCGGGTGCATCCCATCAGAATGGCAGCCTTGGAGAAGGTAAGATACTCCTGATGTTGCAGATCCATGATTGGCTCAATACCGTTAATCAAGTCCTGCTGTCTTTTCTTCCTAAGACGTTTTGCCTCTGCCTGACATTCCTCGGAACAGTATTTCTGCATACCGCTTCTTGGCACGAATGTCTTGCCACAAAATTCACATTTTCTTGTCGGTCTCATACTCTTTGATATTGCTATGTTCTACATACTTTGAGTATTCCACCGATGGAGTAAACGGAAGTGAACCATTGACAACCTTCGTCAACCCAGTCCACGATATTACGCTTTTTGCCTATCAGCTTCAAATCTGTCCTTCATCGTAACCACTTGTAAACCCTTGTCAACAACGTTCACGATATGACAAAATAAAAGCTCCGCAAATTCTCCACGGTAGAAATACGCTGCAAAAATATGTGGAAAATAGGGAACTGCCAAAAAGCACTCAGAAAGTGTTAAAAATCAAAGAGCATTGAAAATCAAGGTTTTATGGTTAGTTGGTCATAGTAAGTTATGGTTAGTTATAAGGCTCTAAATACAACTGCGAAACGCCTCGTTTCCAATGCTTGTCACACTATTTGGTATATTTATGTTAGTAAGAGAATTGCATTCGCAAAAGGCCCATCTTCCAATGCTTGTCACGCTATCTGGGATATTGATGCTGGTCAGAGAATGGCACCCGTTAAACGCCTCGACTCCAATGCTTGTTACGCTGTCTGGTATATTGATGCTGGTCAGTGAATGACACCCCGCAAAGGCACAGGCACCAATGCTCGTTACACTGTCCGGTATGTTGATGTAGGTCAGTGATTCGCAGCTGAAAAACTCAAATCTTCCAATGCTCGTTACGCTGTCTGGTATGTTGATGCAGGTCAGTGATTTGCAGAATTGGAACGCCTTGTCTCCAATGCTCGTCACGCTGTCCGGTATGTTGATGCAAGTCAGTGATTTGCACCCGTCAAACGCCGACGCTCCAATGCTCGTCACGCTGTCCGGTATGTTGATGCAAGTCAGTGATTCGCACCCGTCAAACGCCGAGTCTCCAATGCTTGTCACGCTGTCCGGTATGTTGATGCTGGTCAGAGATTTGCATCCGCCAAACGCCGCGTTTCCAATACTAGTTACAGTGTCCGGAACGTTATATGATTCATCTTCTGCTCTATATGCTATAATAATAGTCTCGTCAGCATTGAACAAGACATCGTTTTCATATATAAATGATTTCGATTCAATACTCAAAGAGCCGTGCCAGCTTGCAAATGGATTTCCTTCCATCTTGATAACGCTGTCCGGTATGTTGATGCTGGTCAGAGAATGGCACCCGGAAAACGCTTGGTTTCCAATGCTTGTTACACTGTCTGGTATGTTGATGCTGGTAAGAGAAGTGCAAACCTCAAACGCCATGTTACCAATGCTTGTCACACTGTTCGGGATGTTGATGCTGGTCAGTAATTCGCACCAGAAAAACGCCCTGTCGCAAATCACCTTCGTACCTTCCTTTATCATATAGTGACCAGATAGTTCCCTTGTTGCTTTTAGCAGTCTTCTCCCATCCTTGCTATATGTCACGCCAAACTCATCTTCGATACCATTCTTTACTTCTTCTTCCGTCGCCTCGGCACTAAACACCTCAACCTCGGTCACCTCGGAGCTTGACTCCTCTTCTTCCGTCACCTCGGTACTCAGCACCTCAACCTCCTTTGGCTGCTCACAGTGGGGCTCTTCTAGACCAAACAGTCGGAATGAGCACATGGACAGATTCTTCTTGGCGCTTGCCATGAGAAACATGGACAGCAAGGTCTTGAGTTCTTCGTCGGCCAGCAGGCTCTGCAATGCCGTCAATACCTTGCTCTTGCTCAGGTCGAGAAAGTCGCTGGCTGCGAACAGCAGACGATCTGAGGCTCCGTAGGTGGTGTAGAGAGACGGGTCGAGAGATATGGCCTTGAGCGAGAGGGCGATGACTGCCAGCGCAAAGTCGTCGATGGTCTCGTCGAAATCGTCTACGGTGCGTAGTGGATGCGCAAAGTCCTTGGTGCCGATGGTTGGTGACTTCCTGCCCTTCATGGCTGCCACATACATGCCGTCGTAATCTACCAGCGTCAGAGCGCCGTCGGGACGCACCATGATGTTGTCGGGCTTGATGTCGCCGTGGGCGAATGACTGCGAGCGGAGCCACCCCGCCATTTTGCAGAAACGGTAGCAGAGCATGGCCATGGCATGGCAGTCGGCATAGTGGTCGGCAACGTAGGTCTCCATCGTCTCGCCGTCTACCCAGTCCATCAGCAGCACGGGGAACATCTCGTCATTGCAGCTGCTGTCTACACTTAGCTCCTGCTCCAGATACTTCACTGCAGTGATATATGTCGAGTCGACAGACGCCAGTTCTTCGGCTATCTGCCGATAAGCCTCGCCCCTGCCTTCCTGTTCTTCGGTAAAGCACTTTAGGGCATAATTTCGCCCGGTCTTCGGGTCTTTCATCTTGAACACTACGGCAAAGTCGCCATTGCAGCGACAGGGCTCGCCGTGATTGTCGAGGACAGGCTCCAAGTAAGCCAACTCGTCCAGATTTTCCTTTGCGCCGCGTATGGCTGCGACATAGTCTGAAATCAGAGGGTATTGCATAGGTCTTCGGTTTGTATTTATGCCAGGGAGTAGAGATGCCGTCCTGGCTAGGTTTGACGATTGCTGGGTCATGGTGCCCAGCCCACCTGAAAACGAGACGTTTTCAATTATGCAAATTTACGTATTATTTTATATCTAGCAAACATTTCCACCACTTTTTGTTGTAAAAACCAGCGCGTCCATTCATGCCCATGGCTGCGATGCGGGCGCGGCGGGGGTACACCTATTTATATATGTGTAGACATCAGGCGGCGGAAACTGCGCAGAATGCCATTCTTCTTCGCGCTTCTTGCGTTTGGATTCTATTACTATCATATGCTAAAATACTTTTGTGCCAAAACGTTCGATGATGTCATACTTGATTTGCAGGTTGAGGCTCTTGCATTCGCGGAAAGTCCTGTTTCCAATGCTCGTCACGCTGTCTGGGATGTTGATGCATTTCAGATGATTGCATCCGTCAAACGCCGAGTCTCCAATACTTGTTACGCTGTCTGGGATGTTGATGCATTTCAGATGATTGCAGTCTTTGTATTTGCAACTTGTTGTGTACCAATTCGTTTTGATTAAAACGGTAGAAAAGTGATTGCGCGAATTTAATGGAGTATGAAAAAGACGAAGATTTAACGTATTTAACTTTCGCAAACCACAAAAAACGTAAAAATGTGCAGTTTTTGTTGGCTTATGTGGATTGTTTCTTCGATTGTAATTCAAAACTGCGACAGGCTGTCGCAGTTGTACATTGAGGACATACGGCTCTTGATGTGCAAATTCGCAGACGATGATAATACCATATTATAATAATACGCGTGTGATTACGTCAAGAAGTTGGAATTACGAACTACAATCCAATGCAGTCCCTTTGCTGATGCACTATAAAAATGGATTTTCGGGCAATAACTTTGAAACGTAAATTGTACAAATTTGCTATCTCTACATACAATATAGAGTTAAATACATATAAAATCGTATGATAATTACAAAAATTAGTTGATAATATAGTATGTTTATCGAATATTATTTGTATTTTTGTAGCAAAATTACGAAAACAAATAAAATATTTAGGATATGATACGAGATTTTTGGGTAAAAAATTACCTTTCCATTCGCAACAAGCAAGAATTGAGTTTTTTAGCTAAGGGACCTTCATCGGAACTTGTTACAGAAGTTGCCGATGGGGTGTTCTTGTATAAATTAGGTGTCTTGTATGGTGCAAATGCTTCTGGAAAGTCAAATATGTTGATTGCTTTAAATGAAGTATTTCGCTTACTGGTGTTGCCTAAGTCAGATGCAACCCAAAGAATAAATGGCAGTATTCCTTTCATTCTCACAAAGAATGCCCCCATTGAGATGCATGTGTCATTCTATGCTAATGGCATCAGATATGATTACGATGTGGCATTTAACGAGAAATACATTTTGAATGAAGTCTTGTATTATTATCCCAAAAAATCAAAGTCATTGTTCTATGAGCGTTCATTTGTTGGCGAAAACATACAAGCCGATGTCAAGTTTGGCCCAAGTCTTAATTTACAGGTGAAGACCCAGGAAAGTATCCGAGAGAACACTTTGAATAACCATAGTGTCTTGTCTGTTTGCAGCAAGGCTGCGTTGAAAGAGGATATTGCACCATTCAATGTGCTCCATAGTTGGATTATGGATAATTATCATGATGTGGATGGTGATGGAGAAAAAGGAATTGTTGAAATCCTAAAGGATGCTTACAACACTCCCCCAAAGCGTAAATTCTATAACACAATGCTACAAAAGGCTGATTTGAACATTCTGGAATATAGACCTATTATAGAAGACCGTTTCGTTCCAACAGAATATCGGGAACGCATCCAAAAGGAGAACATTCCTCAAGAAATGAAAGAGGCTTTGCTTAAACCGACTGCCGATTCCGTAGCGTTTGTCAATCATTCTATTAATGGAGATTTTGACATACCACTCAAATGGCAGTCGAAAGGTACGATAAAATACATACGTATATTGGATGCATTATACGACATGATAACAAGTTCTCACGTGTATTATCTTGATGAATTAGGAGAGGATTTGCACAATGATTTGTTATACTACTATCTTAATGTTTTCATTTTCAACTCAGATAAATCGCAGTTGATTATCACGAGTCAGGAAACAACACTCCTATCTCAGGATTTAATCAATGAGAACAGAGGTGTCGTGTGGTTTGTGGAGAAGAACAAAGAGACCGCATCATCCGAGTATGCTCGTGGTGATTCATTTGGCTTACATAAGAACCTGTCGATATACAATTCGTATCGCATTGGGCGATTAGGTGCAAAACCAGAACTGGGTAGTATCTTTATAAATCTGGAGGACTGATATGGGAAAGCAACGTCAAACAGCACTCATCTTGGGAGAAGGACCAACCGAGTTCTTCTATTTCAAATCCCTGTGCGATGTATTTAAGCGTCTGACTATCAAACCAGACTATCCGAAACATACCAACATCAAGGAACTGGAAGCCAAGATTGCAGAGGGGGTGGCAATGGGTTACAGTCATATCTTCTGCATCATTGACATGGACACGAAGGATAAGGAACCAGAGCGTTCACAATACCAGAAGCTAAAGGCGAAGTACGCTAAGCCTATCGACAAACCCAAGAAAGGTATCTATTGCGAGGTAGAGTTTTTCGAGACTCACCGCTGTACAGAACTGTTCTTCCTCTATTACTTCCGCTACACCTCACGCCCCTACGATGAACAGGAGCCATTGCTTAAAGACCTCAACCAATGTGTCGAGTATCGGAAAACGATAGAGTTCTTCATCAAGACCAAGGGACTTCACGGTTACTTTGAGCGCAATGGCGGCAGTCTAGATAAGGCTGTGGTCAATGCCAATCAATCAATTGAGGAGAAAGAAGCCTCGGGTCGGGATTACACATACTCGGAGCTTGGAAGGCTGATGATGGAGTTGAAAGAGTTGGAATGAAAAGTTAATAATAGCACATAATTTACTGGCAAGTGTTGGTTTATATATATATGTAAATGTGTAACCAAAGTAAACAAAAGAATAATACATGGAGAGAAATATCAATAGTGTTTCAGAATCACAGTTCAGATTTGTAAATCTGTTGATTTAGTCTTTGCGAGAATCGTAACCTCGGTCAAAACTAATTAGAATTAAAATAACAATGGAAAGCCCCAAAGTATTTATATCATATAGCTGGACGACACCAGAACATGAACAGAGGGTGTTGGATATTGCGACGGAACTTGTTGAGAGTGGTATTGATACCATTTTGGACAAATGGGACCTGAAAGAAGGGGATGATGCAGATGTGTTCATGGAACAAATGGTGTCGGATCCTTCAATTCAGAAGGTACTGATAATCTGTGATAAGATGTATTCTGAGAAGTCCGACAAACGTAAAGGTGGTGCTGGTACAGAGGCACAGATTATATCAAGAAGGGTCTATGAGCAGCAGAGTAATGAGAACAAATTCGTAGTTGCCGCATTTGAGGTGAATGAAGAGACTGGTAAGCCTTACCTGCCAGTTTACTATGGTTCGCGTAAGTATATTGACTTCACCGATCCGAACAAGTATGCACAGAAGTTTGAGGAACTTGTTCGATGGGTATATAACAAGCCTTTGTTTGTGAAACCCAAATTGGGACGTGTGCCTGATTATATCCTTGCTGATGACAAGATAACATTAGGAACAACTGCCGCATATCGAAGAGCAATCTCTTTTGTTGCAGAAGGTCGGGCGAATGCTGCTGGTGCTGTTAGGGAATATCTGCACACATTCTCTGAGAATCTCCAATCTTTTCAACTGCCTTCATGTGATAATCATTCAGATTACTATGAGCATTTTATGACAAGCATAAAGGATTTTGTACCTTATCGTGATGAGTGGTTAGAGTTGCTGAAAAATGTATGTAGGAATGACTTGATAGAAGTGACCTTTGATAGTTATATGCGTTTCTTCGAGAGTATTCATCTTTACACTAAAGAGAGACGCGAAGTGACGTATGTGTATCAGGAGGAAGAGGATAATATGAAGTTTATAGAATATGAGCTGATGTTATGTTTCATCGCTATTCTTCTTAAAAACGAATGCTTTGTTGCAGTAGCAGGCCTATTCAATACATCGTTTTATAACAAGCTAGGTAATACAGAGTATGATGTAACCTATACATACAGAGAGTTTGAACACTTTCTGTACACCACATATAACCAAAATCAGAATGCTTCACAGCGCTATTATTCATTACAAGCAAAGATAGTTCGTGATAGGATGGAATCATGTCCTGCTCTTTCGATTGAAAACATTTGCCAGGCTGATTTCGTGGCATGGTTGTATCATCTTACGCACAAACCTGATGAGAGCAGGTTTAGCCGTTGGTTCCCCCACTGTATACTTTATGCCTGTAATCAGCGACGTCCATTTGAGATATTTGCGCGTGCCGAATCAAACAACTATCTGGACAAGATAAAGGTGATTTTCGGATATGATGGTCTTGATGACTTCAAAGCATTATATGCTTACATTAAACAAAATGCGCAGAGTATAGTACCACGATGGGAGGTTGAATCACCCAATGTCAAACTTCTGATGAATGTGGAGAAGTTGGGATTAAAGAAGTAATACTGACAAACAAAGGAAAAAATGAAATACCCAAGTTGGAAAGATTTTGAATCTAAATATCCAGACTATCAGGAAATAGCCTTTGAGGCATTGGCTCGTATGTTGTTTAGATGCAGGTACGAGTTGGGGGATTCTTTGCCCTATTTCAAGAATCATGCGGGTAATGAAACCGAAACGATTGTAGTTGATGGCGAGGAAATTGGATTTCAGGCGAAGTATTTCGATAATGAGATCAATGCATCATTGATTGAACATTCAATTAAAACTGCGCACAACAATCACCCAAGCCAATCCAAGATGATTGTCTATACGAATCTTGAGTTTGGTAATCCCCGGAAGAGGGGTGAAACAAAGACTGAAAAACAGAAGAATATTGAACAGGTTGCTAAAGACTGCAATATTCAATTGGAATGGATGTATGGCGATAATATTCTTGATGCAGTTTTGAAAAATGAGCTTGTTTATGATGTATTCTTCAATTCAGAAAGCAATCTACAACATATTAGAGAGGATTTGTCTGCTTATAATAATTCTCAGTTAGACTATATAAAAAACCAAATAAACATCGAAGGCATAGCTTATAAATTTGATAGAAGTGTCGCAACGAATAGGTTGATGGCTTTGATTCCTGGCAATAACAATGTCATGCTGGCTGGCGAAAGTGGGTCTGGAAAATCGGCTGTATTGAAAGATTATTACGAGCAATATAAGGATAATAGAGACTATGTGTTCTTTATAATAAATACTGGTCAATTAAATGAGGTGGATCTAAACACTTTATTCCATCTTCATCACAATTATACCTTTGCAGAATTTTATAGCTATTTTGCTGAGGTTAAAAACAAAATTATAGTATTGGATTCTGCTGAGCAACTTCTTGATTTGAATAATAGACGAGTAGCATTGATGCTAGTTGACAAACTGAAACGAGAAGGTTGGAATTTTATTGTCACTTGCAAGAAAAACTCACAAGAGGATTTAATTGCGATGTTGAAAGAAGATTTTCAATTGGATTTCATACTTCAGTCAGTTGACGCTTTGCAGGATTATGAACTTAATAATTTTGAGAAAGAAACTGGTATTAGGCTACCATTGGATGACAAACTCCGTCATCAATTTTCAATACCCTTTTATCTGGCAAGATACTGCGAGGTAGGAGGAACTGATAGCAATGAAAAGGCATTCCGTGAAAGAGTATGGAAGCAGAAAGTCAGAGGAATGTCATCATCTGGAAGAAAAATAGAGGCATGTCTATTTGAGATTATAAGAAGGAAGCAGACTACAGGTTTGTTTGTTATTCCAACAGACGGCCTTGATGTTGATTGTGTTGATAGCTTGATCAAGGAAGATATAATCGGCGAGATTGAACATCGTGGTGTGTTCGTAAAACACGATTTGTATACCGATTGGGCGTTAGATTATATGCTTCTTTCTGAACTGACAGATAAAGAATCAGTAGAATGTAAACTTGTTTCAAAACCGACTATTAGTTATGCCAATGCTTTTCGTAGATGGTTTACAGATAAGGTGAGCAGTAAAGAGGCCGTTGTTGATACCATCATAGGAGTGATGTTTGAGAAAGGCATTGATGACCGTTGGGTAAATACAATTTTGGAGGTTGTTGGTTCATCAGATGTTTATGCTCCAATTTTTATTAATAAGTACAAAACAAGATTAACTGAAGATGATTACTATTGGTTTAATACATTTGCGAATACAGTTAGTGTTTCATGCCATATAGTAACACAGTATCTGCCATATAAGAATGGCATTAGGATTCCAATAAGTAATTCTATTGGTTCTGGTTGGGAGGCTGTTATATCTTTCATCAACAACAATAAAGAGGATTATTATATAAACAATCTTTCTGTAGTTTATAATATCCTTAATGGATATTCAAATAAACGAAAGAAAAATGAAGAGATTGTCAAGATAGCTGGTCTTTTAGCTCTTAGAATATTTGATATTCAGGCTAATAAAAAAATGGGAACCTCTATTTTTGGCAGATCAACATGAAAGATTGGGCTGCCTTAGTTTGTAGATATGCTATCTATATTCAAGATGAAATTAAAAGCGTACTTGCAAAAGTTGTCAAGAATTCATGGATTCATCATAATAGCCCATATCATGATATTGTAGAATATCTTATAACTCCTCAAGATGCATTGGTGGACATCAATGCCTATTTTGTATGCAGAGAGCAACTTCTTGCAATACTTAAACTCTTCTGGTCAGAGTCTAAAGATAATGACAGATATTATAGTAATATTGGTACAGAGCTATATTTTGGTTTGAATCCAGAGGGTTCGGGTATGAACTATTTTCCACCGAGCCCATACCAAACGCCTATCTTGGGACTTCTTAATACAGAAAGCCTTGCTTCACTTGAAGATAATGCAACTCTTGACTTTGTCATAGAGTTCGTTGACGCATGCGTATTTTGTTTTGACAAAAGAGGCAAGCAGTTACAGAAGTTGGATGAAGTTACAGTTTCCTTTGATGATGGTTCACAGCACAAGGTATTGTGCTCTTCTATGCTATGGAATATGTATAGAGGATCATCTGGAATATCAGTGCCAAATCTGTTAGAGTCAATCCACATGGCTATAGAAAAATACCTGTTGGATCAGTTAGAAGGAGAAGAAAAGAAAAAAAATATAGAGAGGGTTAGAATGATCCTATGGCGTATTTTAAAGAATAGTCATAGTGCTTCTTTGTATGCCATAGTAACTAGCATTGTGCTGGCACATTACAATGAGTTGTTTGATTTATTCTTGTTCCTGATACAGGATATTAGGTTCTTACAATTGGATTTGCATAGACAGATTAATGAGTATCATATTGCATCGATGTCTTTTGTGTATATGAGTCACAAAGATTATGCGACAGAGCGTAAGAAATCTGCTGATATGGAACACAGAAAACTCCATCTTGAAAACTTGCTCACTCATTTGCAGATAGCTTACGAGAATAGCACGAAAGATGAAGACAAGATACGGCTGAATCAACTGCATTTGTGTGTAGATAAATTGCTGAATGATTACAAATCCATGAAGAAGGAAGCAACGTCAGACGAACCATACATCATGGAGCGTATCAATGTTCGTAAATGGACAAAATCCACAGTTACAATGGCTAATGGCATTGAAGCTATTCAGTATGAACCAGTCTTCCCGGAGCATCTTGTTAAGGACAGAGATTTGACTCAGAATGCTTCTGATGAGGCTATGTTTGGTCTTAACATAACCGTATGGGCGGACAAAATGCTTCGAGATGATATTGATAGCGCGAGGATGTATCAGTTCCATGATAAGCCCAAGGAGATTCTTAAAATTATTTCTGAGGTAGAGGATTCTCTTACAAAGAATCCAACTTTCATGGGTTTGTCAATGGGCAGAGAGTATGTGCCGTACATTGGTAGTGCCGCATTGTTAATTTACTATCGTGAGAAGATTTCACAAGAAGAAATAGAACTATGCTCACAAAGAGTGACAGAAGCGTTACTAACCCCTGATTTTCTGCTATCGGGATTGATGACTGGTTTCGATACGATATTAGAGGCAATACCTGCATTGATAGAACTATATCCAAACGAGAAAGATACCATTGCAGATATTATTCTTACGTATGCAAAGCGTAGAAAAGAAATTGGCAATTTCCGTTCTTGTGACAAGATTCGACAGATCATTGTCAAGCATAATCTTTGGGACAGACAAGCAGATTTTATGCTGTATGTCCAGATGCGTTTCTACGGTGGTTTGAGTTTGGCTCGTATAGAAGAGATTACTCTAAATGACGCAGAGACAATGCTGAGTTTATTGACAGAGATTCCAAAAGACAGGGTAATTGCTAATAAATGTTTAGTAAGGCTTTCCGACCATTGGAAGAGTACAGGTTTTGATTCTATGGACTATGAGAATCAGATATATGATTCGGATTTGATAGCAGCCTATCTTATGAATACACCTGAGAATGAAATACAACAACTGGCCTCTGTGTTTGGTGACTGTATGGCAAAGAAGCAAAGTCACGAATCCATCTTGTCTTCAATCTTGATTGACTGCATTTATACTAAGAGGTATGAGCAGTTCTGGAGAATTTGGTATGCATTTTTCCCATCCTTAGTAAAAAAAGCGATACTGCTTGATTCAAGCACAAAGATGGACTATTTGCTATGTCCGTCATTCCTGCGTGAGTCAAGTAATGATTGGTTCCAATTTGAGGAAGATAATATAGAGTTTTTCGAGAGAGTCGTTAATCAAGTTGACCATGATGACGATGTGTTATTCTGTGTACTGAAGGTGTTTGATACAATAGCAGAGAAATACCAAATGAAATCTATTCCTTTGGTCTATAAGTTGACACGAGGGGATTTGTCTTCATGGAATAGAAATAAGAAGGTAATCATAAGCTACATGAACATGTATGTAGATAGCCTCAATATACATCACAGGTCGGACATTATATATGACAAGAACTTATATGACCAATATTGTGCTATATTAGAGTTTATGGTAAAGAATCAATCAGAAACGGCTTCAAGAATCTTAAAGACTTTATAACAATGCCAGTAATATTAGACTATAGAAATACAATACAAAACTTCATACATGAGTCAGGTCGCAGCGTATGGGCAAAGGATTTAGTTGCTGCAGCTGTTACCAACAATGGATGTCTCACTGACAATCAAATTTTGCTTATTTGTGAAGACATTGAAAATGGAGTTACATCTCCATCCATTGCCCTACCAGGTAATATTGGAAGTGCGATACCTCGTATAGAGTTAAAGACGTTAAAACATGTGGCCAATGTAAACAGACTCGTCCCTAATCAGACAATACATTTCTGTCATGATGGCATAACGGTGCTGTTTGGAGCCAATGGTTCTGGCAAGAGTGGCTATTTTCGTATTCTTAACAAATTGGCAAGTGGTAGTATTAATTAGGGATGCTCGTAAATCAGTCAAAAACAACCTAACGATCTAATTGTCAGT
>OHSO01000262.1_pt1 | contig 32348 bp, 18 predicted proteins | sample 1578651 | NCBI WGS metagenome assembly OHSO01 (sample SAMEA3879524, study PRJEB24766) | human gut metagenome | biome: human-associated habitat; feature: feces | place: USA | collected 1985/1987 | reverse complement strand
AATCTCAGATATAAAGGCGCGTAGCGGCTCCTACGTAACTGTTATATGAGGTTATAGATGCTATGGTAGGTGATGCTGTTATTATATAAATAATTATGAACACCTACTTATATTTGCAATTGTGATTTTCAATGAGAGGTCACAAACATAGCGGAAAACAATGTTCATACACTACCGCTGACAGATGCCCGATGACAACAATATAAAAAATATATTACGAAACGCCCCCTAAACACCCTACTCGCTAACGCCCCCACTAAATGTCTGACAATCAGTAGAACCGTAGAATCAATCTTTTAAAAAACAATTCGATGTGAAGAAGAATCAAAGTGCCCAAACGTCTTTGTTCTGAGTGTGAATGCGTATATTTAATGTATATACATGCATAATTCTCTTCCCGTAATACTGCCCCCGACATGAGGTGAAACTAAAACACAATAATGAATACATAAGAGTTATTAATTAGCTTTTTAGTAATATAACATACACATTTATTAACTTATTTCAATCATCAACCCTTATAGCGTATGATAAGAGAAGACAAAAAGATGAGGATGACTCCTCCGTTTAACGGAAAAGTCCTCACAGCGGCTGTCGCTTGCGCACTGTTTGTAAGCACAGCTCAAGCAGCGTCAGCGCGAGTGTTAACAGCCAATGCTATGGCTGCCAACGCCATTGAGAGCCTTGCTCCTAATCAGGTTCAGAAAGTGGTCATCACCGTTGTTGACTCAAAAGGCGAGCCTATCATGGGCGCCAGCGTTGTTGAGCCTGGTACCACCAATGGTGGCATCACCGACATCGACGGTATGGTTAGCCTGAAAGGCGATGCTGGCAAAACCTATCGCATTTCGTATGTAGGTTACAAGACAGTAGATGTTAAGCTTACTGGTAAGAACCAGCGCATTGTTCTCGCTGAGGACATGGGCGACCTCGACGAGGTGGTAGTAGTGGGTTACGGTGCTCAGAAAAAGGTAGACCTTACTGGTGCTGTAGCAAACGTAAACGTTAAGGAGGCTATCGCAAGCCGTCCTATCACCGACGTAGCAAAGGCGCTGCAAGGTATCACCCCGGGTCTTACCATCACCAACAACCTTGGTGGTGTAGGCACCGAGTCTACCATCAAACTGCGTGGTTCAGTAGGTTCATTGAGCGCTGAAGAAGGTACCGCTCCTCTTATCTTGGTTGATAACGTAGAGGTGCCCAGCCTTAACCTCGTTAACCCCGATGACATTGAGACCATCTCTGTATTGAAAGACGCCGCTTCGGCTTCTATCTACGGTACTCGTGCTGCATGGGGTGTTATCCTTATCACCACAAAGCAGGGTAAGAAGAACGAGAAAACCCGCGTAACTTATTCAAACAACTTTGCTTGGGGCACACCCACCAAGATGCCTAAGCTGGCATCGGCTGTAGACAACGCCGAATACATATACTTGCTGGCTCAGAGCAAGGGCCTCACAGCTTGTAAAAACATCGGCTACACCATCGACGAGTATGCCGTTGGCAAGATTAAGGAGTGGGAGCAGAAGTATGGCAACATGTCGCAGAGCGAACTCGGCGAGATGCAGGAAGGCCGCGACTTCGAGATCAAGAACGGTAATACCTACTTCTTCCGTTCATTCGACCCCATTAATGAGTTTACTCGCAAATGGACTCCACAGCAGAACCACAACCTCTCTGTAACAGGTGGTAGCGAGAAGACAACCTACAACATTTCATTAGGCTATCTGCGCCAGAACGGTGTGATGAATTTTAAGGCCGACAAGTATGACCGTTACAACTTCAACAGTAACATCACCACCGCCATTCGCGACTGGTGGAAGGTTCGCGCTAACGTGCTGTTCACACGCTCTGTGAACGACCAGCCCTACAAATATACCTCAGGCCAGTATGACGCATGGTTCTACTTGATGCGTTGGCCGCGCTGGTATCCATACGCACAGTATCAGGGCAAGGACTTCCGTTCTGCCGTTACCGACATCAAGCAGGCTAACCGCGAGAGCGTTACTTCTAACTATGTACGCGTAAACTTGGGTACCGAGCTGAACCCGCTGAAGAACCTCAGCATTAACTTCGATTATACCTTCGCCTTGCTGAACGACGCTCAGAAGCGTAACGGTGGCACCGTGATGGCATATGACATGTTTTCTCCCACTCCCTTCGATAGCTACAAAAGCATTTATAGCGTTGACAACCGCGTGGTACAGACCAGCAAGTATACCATGAGCAACGTATGGAAAGCTTATGCTACCTACAACTTCGACATTAAGAAGGATCACCAGTTTAAGGTGATGGCTGGTTTCGATGCCGAAACACGTGAGCGTCTGGGTCACTACTCAGAGCGCCGTGGCCTCATCAGCCAGGATCTGCCCGAGATTGCACTCGCTACTGGCGATCAGTATTCTTTCAACAAAAACTACGCTTATCATGACGACTTCGCTTCGGCAGGTTTCTTCGGACGTATCAACTACGACTTCCAGCAGAAATATCTGTTCGAGTTCAACGCTCGTTACGATGGCTCTTCTAAGTTCCCCTCAGGAAAGAAGTTTGCATTCTTCCCCTCATTCTCTGCAGGATGGCGTGCCAGCGAGGAGAAATTTATGGATTGGGCTAAGCCCGCTCTGTCAAACTTGAAGCTCCGTGGATCATGGGGTACCATCGGTAACCAAAATGTGGCTGCCAACTCGTTCATCTCTACCATGAAATCTACAAACTCTGGTTGGGTAATGGGTGGCAAGAACCAGCTGAGCCTTGAGGCTCCTTCAGTAATTTCTGACGGCTTGACATGGGAGCGCGTTTCTACCCTCGACCTCGGTTTGGATATGCGCTTCTTCAAGAACGAGTTGGGTGTAACCTTCGACTACTATCACCGCGTAACATCTGACATGCACACCGCTGGTGAGGCTCTGCCTTCTACATTCGGTGCTACCACTCCGAAGATCAACTTTGGTGAGCTGACCGCTAACGGTTGGGAACTTGCTGTCGACTATAACCACCGCTTTGCTAACGGCCTCGGCATCAGCGCACGCGCATCAGTGTCGCACGTTGTAGAGCGTATCACCAAGTGGAACAAGGCTGACCGCAACATCGATGGCAACTACGAGGGCAAGCGCCTCGGCGAGATCTGGGGTTACGTGTCAGACCGCCTGTTCCAGGTTGACGACTTTAACGTAACAACCGATGCCAACGGCAAGAAGGTATATACACTGAAAGAGGGCATCCCCTCACAGGCTCTGTATGAGGGAAAGGGCTTTAAGTTCCAGCCCGGTGATATGAAATATAAGGATATTAAAGAGGACGGCAAGATTACCTACGGCAAGAACACCGTTGAGGATCATGGCGACCAGAAGGTTATTGGTAACTACCTGCCTAACTATGAGTATAGCTTCACACTGGGTGCTAACTGGAAGGGTATCGACTTCAGCGCCTACTTCCAGGGCGTAGGCAAGCGCGACTTCTGGGCAACTGGTAGCGTGGCTATCCCCTGCGGTGGATCAGGTTGGGGTGACTCTATGTTCGACCACCAGATGGACTACTGGACCGAGACCAACACCGACGCCTTCTATCCCCGTCCTTTCGATAATACATGGACACACGGTGACAAAAGCTTCTTGAAGCAGACCCGCTACCTCTGCAACATGGCATATCTGCGTTGTAAGAACATCACCGTGGGCTACACGCTGCCTAAGGCATGGGTGAGCAAGGCATCTCTGGAGAGCGTTCGAGTTTACTTCAGTGGTGAGAACCTCTTCGAGTTTGACGACATGCACCTGCCAGTTGACCCCGAGAGCACAAATTACAAAACGGGCTTTGGTAACAGCGACTGGTCATTCGGCCGTAGCTATCCTTTCTCTCGTACCCTCTCGTTTGGTATGCAGGTTACGTTCTAAGGCGTAAAACCATTGCATAAAGAAAAATAATAAAACGTGGTATTTATTATCAAAAGAACAAACATTTATGAAAATAAATTTAAATATACTGAGCGCGGGCCTTCTGCTGGCCACTGCTGTGTCTTTCAGCTCTTGTGACGATTTCCTCACACGCGACCCCCAGGACACCGTTACTGACGTTCCGTCGTTCTGGAACAACGAGGAGAACCTCCGTACATCGTTCCTCGACTATTATACTTACTTCTTCCCCGGCTACCGTTCGAGCTGGGAGCGTGCCGACAACTTTGCCGAGACAAACGTTGCCGACTGGACCGACGACAATGCACAGGAAGTGGCTACCTTGTTCACCAAGGTAGCTCCCACAACCGATACTGACAACTGGAACTTTAAGAAGATCCGTAACATGAACCTGCTGCTCAGCCGCATACAGAGCTCTTCTCTGGGCGAAGAGGCCAAGAACCACTGGTCGGGCGTCGCTCGCCTGTTCCGCGCCATGGAGTATGCAAAGCTCGTGCAGAAGTTTGGCGACGTGCCTTACTATGACGCTGTTGTAGGTAGCACCGACAACGAACAGCTCTACCGTGCCCGCGATCCGCGCACCACGGTTATGGACAAGGTGAACGAGGACCTGGCTTTCGCTTGCACCAACATTCGTGTAAACGACGGCACAAAGGGTCTTACCGTAAACCGTGCCGTGGCTCAGGGCTTTGCGTCACGCATCATGCTGTTTGAGGGTACATGGCAGAAGTATCACGCCAACAACACTGCCAAGGCTGCCGAATATCTGAAGGCTGCTAAGGATTATGCTGCTGCGCTGATGCAAACAAATGCTTACTCTATCGCTCCCAGCTACAAGAGCCTCACCACATCTGAGGATCTCGCTGGCAACCCCGAGATCATCATGTACCGCTCATACGTTGAGAACGTGGTTATGCACTCGCTCATGAGCTTCCAGAACACGGAGCATGAGATGAGTAGCCCCTCACGTTCGTTCATCGATGCCTTCCTCACCAAGAACGGTCTGCCCATCCACCAGGCTGGCAACACCGACTATAAGGGTAAGGAATATGCTAATGAAATTCAGAACCGTGACCCCCGTCTCGCTGATAACATCGACGAGGAGAGTGGTCTGCGTCTGAACGGTGTAGCTGCCGTTTACGCTGCTTCGGGCTACTACGCTAACCGCTATGTGAACAAAGACCTGATTAACAAACCTGGCGGTATGAGTTCTACCAACACCACCGACGCTCCTGTTATGAAGCTGAACGAGGTGATGCTCAACTACATCGAGGCTGCTGCCGAGTTGGCAGATCTCGGCCAGTACACACTTACTCAGGACGACTTCGACAAGACCATCAACGCTATCCGCGATCGTCAGAGCACACACATGCCTCATGTAACACTGGCTGGCAACGCGCTGAAGGTGAACGGTGTTGAGATTAACGACCCCGACCGCGATGCTACCGTTAAGCCCATCATTTGGGAGATTCGTCGTGAGCGCCGCGTAGAGTTGGCTTATGAGGGTCTGCGTTTCAATGACCTGCGTCGTTGGGGCAAACTCGAATATGCTGACATGGTGAAGAACAAGAAGCTGAACATGGGTGCTTGGATCAACAAGGCCGACTATGACGCTGCAGCTATGGCGAAGATTACTCTCTGCGACGAGAACGGCAATATCGTTACTGGCAACGAGGGTTACATCATGCCTATCACTGAGGTGGCTAAGATGCGTGAAATGGCTGACAAGGATTATCTCTATCCTATCCCTGTTGACCAGATCACCATGTACGAGACCCACGGCTTCACACTCACCCAGAACCCCGGTTGGTAATCGTTTATTTTGACTAATTACTTCTCACAACCTGTCGGCACAAGCATAACATAAGTCTTGTGCCACAGTATATAGGAACTTTCAAGGCGAAAATCTCTGTGTTGAGATTTTCGCCTTTTCTTTCTCTCCTTGTTTTTGTGGTTGTAGCACCCAACCTCATTTATGGCTTATACTAAACTGAGGCACCAAACAAGTAGGACGGTGGTCTCCGTGCCACGTCCTCCAGCACCCAGCACTTTAAATAGATAACCTCTTTATTGTCCATTTCTAATGTCGGGAGGACGTGGCACGGAGGCCACCGTCCTACTGGGATAATGTATGGAAATGCGTTGTCCAAGCAAAAAAACGTGCGAAGCGCGTGGTACACAGTTACGTATTTCTGTTACAGCGTGAAATGTATTGTTAAAAACGCAACAATATTATCTGAGCCCATTTTATAGTAAAAAGTAAAAAAAGTGGGGGTAAAAACTTAAACATTGCAATATTTTTACTATATTTGCCGAAACTACTTTACCTTACGAATTTATAAACCCAAATAGTTAAGCCCGATTATGAAACAACCATCTATCAACATTTCCCGTTTACACCCTTTGCCTGGGTGCAAACCAGTGAAGGCATTAGCCATTCTTTGTGTTCTTTTGTTTGTGGCATTAAGTGTTCATGCTACAGTAGTGCCCGACAAATATTTAACCACTAAATATCTTCGCTACGATGCGAGCGCCAAGACTTATTATTGGGAAGTGGGTTGCGCTACTTCAGCTAATGCCGATTTTCCTGAGGTACTTGAGTTTCCAACCAGACTTGTTTATGAAAACGATAAAAAGTCGTATGCAATAAGGGAGGTGAGCATTATCCTTAAGGAAAAAACGAAAAAGGTGATTTTTCACTCAGGACTCACAAAAACGTTTATTTCTTATGAAAGCAATTCGCCTATTGAAAGCATTGAGTATTTAGGTGCCAATACGATTGCAAACATTTATCTGAAAAACTGCAAAACGATAAAAGAAGCAACATTGCCTAAGACGCTTTTGTGGGATGGTTTTATCAATTGCACCGCATTAGAAAAGGTAACCTTTTTAGAGGGGTGTGCCGAAATTCCATCTCTGTGGTTTTCAAGCTGTTCGGCATTGAAAACCATCGTTTGGCCTTCGACAATGAAGAAGATAGGTAATGCCGCTTTTGAGTATGCGGGCCTTGAAACATTAACCCTTCCTGAAGGGTTCAACTCGTTAGGAGAAAGGTGTTTTAAAAATAGCAAACTGGTAAACGTAGTGCTGCCAAACAGCCTCACAGAGATACCAAGGGAAGCTTTTTATAATTGTAGGCGACTGCAGACGGTGCAGATGTCAGACAATGTCACCTCTATTGGTGTTAGTGCTTTTGACAATTGTGCCTATCTTACAACCATGAATATGCCGTTGTCTATTGAAACCATTGGCAATAGTGCCTTCAGCGGATGTGAAGCATGGAAATATGAGGGCGAGATGAAGACCCCCAACCTTAAGAGCATAGGTCATAGCGTCTTTTATAATTGTAGAAGCCTCGACTGCGACTACACTGTACCTCACCTCTGGGACATGTTGCCCAATTCTATCTTCCGAGTTTCTGGTTTTAAGTCGCTCACCCTTTCTGAGGGCATTACCAGTATTGAACATAGTGCATTTTTGAACAGCAATACGCAAATATATAACCTGCCTAAATCGCTTAAGGAGATGGGTACCAGCGCGTTCCGCGAAGCTTATGTGAAAGAAGTAAACTTTGCTCCTGGCACCTCGTTTGAAAAGATTGACAAATATACGTTTGAGAAGTGTATCAAGCTGGAAGCAGTAAATAACCTTCCGAGCGACCTCAAGATGATAGAAGAGTATGCTTTTAATGGCTGCTACAACCTGAAGGCACTCCGTTTGCCAGAGGGCCTCACCACCATTGGCAACAACGCGTTCTATGGTTGTAAGGCGATAGAGAGCATGAACCTCCCTAACTCACTCACCACCCTTGGTGACAAGGCGTTTTATGAGTGCAAAATGTGGAATGGTGAGATATCGCTACCGCTTATTACTGATGTACCGAATGGTGCGTTTTATTCTTGCCAAAAGTTGCGCAAGGTATCGTTTGGACCTCAGCTGAAGTCGATAGGCAGTTCGGCTTTGTGCAGATGTGAGGGAATTACCGAACTTAATCTGCCCAACGGTCTTGAAACAATAGAATCTGGCGCATTTTACGGTTGTAATAATCTGACCGAGGTGGTAATGCCAGAGAGTGTTACAAGCATTGGTTCAGAGGTGTTCGCATTCTGTTCTGCGCTAAAGAAGGTGACGTTGCCCAGCAGTCTGACAGATATACCCGACAAGTTGTTCTACGCTTGTGATGTGCTGAACGATATCGTTATTCCTACAAGCGTTAAGACAATGGGCAGAGGGGTGTTCTCAGGTTGTAAAGCGTTGGAGCGCATGACCATTGGCGATGGTGTGACCATCGGCAACAATCTGTTTTCTGACTGTGAATCGCTAAAGGAAGTTAAGTTGCCAGCAACGCTTACCACCATACCCGAATACACATTTAATAAATGTGTGTCGCTGAAAAAGGTGGAGTTTCCCACTGGGTTGATGTCGATTGAAAGATATGCCTTTGAAGGCTCTGGAATAGAAGAGGTGGTGGTGCCCGAAACCGTGACCAATATAGCAAGCAGCTTTGCTAATTGTAAGGGCCTCATACGCTTCGTGTTCCCCAAGAACTTGGAGACCATTGAAAACAGTATGTTTAGAAACTGCGAACTGTTGGCCGACATCACTCTTCCCACCAATGTGAAGACGATAGGCTCTTACGCCTTTGCGGGCACGCTCTTCGACAAGAGTGAGCTTCCCGCTACCGTAAACTCTCTTGGCTACAATGCTTTTGAAAACTGCAAACAGTTGAAAGAGATGTTTATACCTGAGGGTGTGACCAGCATACCCGAAGAGCTGTTCATGTCTTGTACAAGTTTGACGCGCGTGGTGTTGCCTTCTACCGTCAATAAGTTTTATGGCGGAAACACGTTCAAAGATTGTCCGCTCACTGATATCGTGTGTCACGCGCCTACGGCTCCTGATGCCGAAAATTATGTTTTTGAAGCCAAACATTATAGTTCAACCCGATTGATAGTTCCTGAGGGTTCAAACTACAATGATAAATATCCTTGGAGCCGGTTCAATCAAAAGAAGGAGGCAGTGGGATTTATCACGCTCGCAAACCCCGTGCTCTCGAAAGAGAGTTGCACCTTTACCGACCCCATCACGGTGACCATTTCTAACCCCAACGCCACAGGCACTATTTATTATAAGCTGGTGCCCGATGGCACTGAGAAAAATGAGGTGCCCTATATGGTGTATGTAGAGCCGCTGACCATTAGCGAACAGTCGGCCACTGTTTACGCTTACATTATTGACGGCCTCAACAGTAGCGAGTATGTGAAGAACGTCTACACCTATAAGGCGCCCGTTATACGTAAGGTGTCGCTCGAGATTTGTGGCATGACGGTGGACGAGAAGAACTGTAACGATGTGCTGGGCGACAAGGGATCGGTGGTGTACGACCCAAAGAACGAGGTGCTGACACTGACATGGGCTACCATCGATGCAACAAAATATAAGGAGATATACTCGGCCATCAATGGCGGCGGTGGCGACCTCACCATACGCGTGGTGGGCCATTGCACCCTGAAGAGCAACGGATATGGCATCAACTATGGTGTGTTCGGACTGGAAGGTGGTGGTGGTAACCTTACCATCGTGGGCGACGACAATAGTATGCTCAACATTGAAATGGGCGACGATGCTGCCGATGCCATCTATTCATACCTTGGCAACCTAACCATCGACAACTGTGCCGTGATTATAAATGGCGGTTGGAGCGGTGTGTTTATGAAATATGGTATGGAAGGCGAAAACGGTGTATTTACCATCAAGGGCGAAAACGCCCTTCTGAACAGCACGGGCAAACAGGCCGCTATCATGAATATAGGAACGCTGGTGTTGGACGAAGGCCTTGAGATTGTGGTTCCTGAGGGTGGCGTGTTCTTCGACCATACCATCTATTTGGGTGATGTAATGCAGCGCCATGTGGTAATACGCTCTACCCGTAACGACAACATGGTAGACGTGCCTGTAACGCGTGGCGATTATGACAGCAACTTCAGCAGCACAATGGTTGACGCTACAACAGGCGAGACAACAACACTGCAGAATGTGGTGATTGACAATGTGTTCTTTAATATGGTGCCCGATAACGGCGATGGCTACGACGCTACCGAACAGTGCATCGTGCTGAACACCACAATGGACCTCACCTTGATGAACAACCGCGTGCCGACAGAGGCTAATAGCTATGAGGTGTTTGCCGATTGGTATAATGGTATGACGATGGTGCTGAACGGTAAGGGAACGCTAACCATCGACTGCCGAACATTGGGCGCTACGCGTTTGGGCGTGAAGATAGGTGAGGCAGCGTGCCAATATTATACGGCCAACGAGCGTAATGCGGTAGAGGTCGACTACGACTTGGCAACCCCACAATATGTTTATATCTTTGCTGCTCCTGAAGATACCGACATTAAGAAGGCACCAGCTCGTGTGGCAGCTGGCAAGAGTAGCTTGATGGTTTATGGCTTGAAGGTGGCACAGACGCATGCTTACATCTGTATGCCAGAAGAGGGTATGTATACCACCTATACGCCGATGGTGAACATTGACCTGAATGCACAGGCCGACCTCTCGGCCTATACCGTACAGGTAACGGGTGACAAGCTGATGACGACACAAGTGACGGGTAAGGTGCCCGCAGGCACTGGTTTGCTGGTGCGTCGCAATGGCAAGGCTATGAATGTGGCCGTGCCACTGGCAACAGGTGCTACGGATGTAATGCAATATAACGACCTTATGCCTGTAACGAGCGTGATGCATGCTGCCGACCTGGCAAAGGTAAATGGATATATATTGATGCCTGATGCGGGCTTCTTTACAAAGGTTGAAGCTGACGATATGACTGTGGCACTTCGCAAGGGCGAGGCTTATCTAAGGGTTTCTGATCTGAAGGCTCCGTATATGTTCAACTTGGCCGAGGCAACGGGCATTGATAATATTTCTTCGGTTGATGGCAAGCCAGCGGTGGTTTACACCCTTCAGGGCCAGCGCGTAACGGTTCCCACCAAACCTGGTGTATATATTGTAAATGGTAAGAAACTTGTTGTGAAGTAAGTTAGTTAATGAGTTGACGAGTTGACAATAAATATATCAACTCGTCAACTCATCAACTAACTCATTTATTGTTCCATCAAAAATTTTTTAAAGCTATCAAAGTCTTTCGACATCTCAACGCTTTGCTTTGTGCCCTTCATGAAGGCGGCCAGACGTTCAGGTATCTGTACCTCGGTGCCGATGGCATCTTCTACCACGTTCTTAAACTTGGCAGGGTGGGCCGTCTCGCCAAACACGCCATGCTCGCCAGGCAGCAACAGGTCTTTCAGTGCCTGATAGCCGCAAGCACCGTGCGGGTCGAGAATGTAGCCTGTGGTGTCGTGACAAGCCTTCATGGTGTGTCTTATTTGTGCATCGCTATAAGTAGCGCCGCTCATCAGTGCCGATATTTGTTCATGGCTACCGCCAAAGAGGTCGTAAATGCGTGCAAAGTTGCTGGGGTCGCCTACGTCCATAGCATTGGCAATGGTTTGCTGGCTATCGCGTGGCTCATACTTTCCTGTCTGCAAGTATTTGTAAACAATGTCGTTAGCATTGTTAGCGGCAATGAAACGCTTTACGGGCAGCCCCATCTTTTGTCCGAAGATGGCGGCCGTGATGTTGCCAAAGTTTCCGCTGGGCACACATATCACATAGTCGTTTTCTTTGCCCATACGTTTTAGTTGAGCGTAGGCATAGAAGTAGTAGAACGCCTGCGGGAGGAAACGTGCCACGTTGATAGAGTTGGCCGAGGTGAGTTTCATGTGATGACACAGTTCATCATCCATGAACGCTTGTTTTACCAGTCGTTGGCAGTCGTCAAACACACCATCAACCTCAATGGCTGTGATGTTTTGGCCCAGTGTGGTAAACTGGCTCTCTTGTATTTTGCTTACCTTACCTTTGGGGTAGAGCACATACACGTGTATGCCGTCAACGCCCAAGAAGCCATTGGCTACGGCCGATCCTGTGTCGCCACTGGTAGCAACGAGCACGTTTACCTGTTCGTTACCCTCTTGACGAATAAAGTATTGCAGCAAGCGGGCCATGAAGCGTGCGCCTACATCTTTAAAGGCGAGGGTAGGGCCGTGGAACAATTCCAAACTATATATGTTAGGCTCAACCTCTACCAAGGGACAGTCGAAGGCCAACGTGTCATATACAATTTGTTTGAGGTCGTCGGCAGCCACATCTTCTCCGAAGAAGGCTTGAGCCACTTGATAAGCTATCTCTTGAAACGATAGCTTGTCGATATGATCAAAAAACGATTGCGGCAACTTGTTAATGCGTTCGGGCATGTATAGGCCGCGGTCGGGTGCCAGTCCGCGCACCACTGCTTCGTGCAGCGATGCCAGCGGGGCTTTATGGTTGGTGCTGTAGTATTTCATAATTCCATAAATGCTTTCATAAACTGTTGTAATCGGAGCAGACCATAGCTGCCGCTTACACAACTCACTTCGTCGTATTGTTGAACGCTATCAGGCTCGATACCTTTATACCAAATGGCAAAGGGTATAGGCTCGCTCAGGTGGGTACGTATCTCTACGGGTGTGGGGTGGTCGGGCATTAGCGCAATACATACAGGCTCGTCCCATGTTTTTACCTCATCGTAGATAGGTCCCACCATACGGCTGTCGAGGTTCTCGATGGTGCGTAATTTCAGGTCGAGGTCGCCATCATGTCCTGCCTCGTCGCTGGCTTCAACATGCAAGAACACGAAGTCGTCGTGGCGCAAGGCTTCGATGGCGGCGGCTGTTTTGCCTTCATAGTTGGTGTCGGCCAAACCTGTTGCCCCTTCAACAATGATGTTTTTCAGTCCGGCATAATGTCCGATGCCGCGAATGAGGTCTACGGCCGAAATAACATCGCCGCTCTTTATCTGCGGAAACATCTTTGGCAGGGTTTGCATTGAAGGGCGATAGCCACCGCTCCAGGGCCAAATGCTATTGGCCGTGTCGTGTCCTTGGGCCGCACGTTCACGGTTGAAGGGATGTTCAGCCAACAGCTTCTGCGACTTTAAGATAAGGTCGTTGATAAGGTTGGCTGTTTCTTGTCCTGTCATGCGGTTGCCATCTTTCTTATCGGCCCATCCTGCTTCAGGCTTTACCAGCAGCGGCTGCCATGGCTCGTTAGGATGATCGTGAGGCGGTGCACAATCGATGTGCTTGTTTCCGTTCTTGATGATAAGCAGATGACGATATTGTATGCCCGTAATAAACTTGATGCGGTCGTTGCCCAACTTCTCGTCAAGATATTTAATGAGCATGTCGCCCTCTTCAGTTTTCAGATGTCCGCCGTGGTGGTTTTTAATGCGTCCGTCTTCCAGCGTGATAATGTTGCAACGCATGGCCATATCGTCGGGCTGCATATCATAGCCTATTGAAGCGGCCTCCAGCGGTCCGCGGCCCTCATACACCTCGTTCAGGTCGTAGCCCAAGATGGCGGTGTTGGCCACCTCGCTGCCAGGATGAAAGCCTTCGGGCACCGTTTGCAGGCGTCCGCAGCGTCCTTCGCGGGCTATGCGGTCCATGTGTGGTGTGTGTGCATATTGCAGCAATGTTTTTCCACCCAAACGTTCTACGGTATGGTCGGCCATGCCATCACCTAATATAATAATATGTTTCATGATGTGTGCCTCCTTCTTTAGATATTTGCAATCGACATGATATTGGCAAACACACCCGCAGCTGTTACGCTGGCACCAGCACCATAGCCTTGTATAAGCATAGGATATTCTTTATAGCGCTCGGTGGTAAGCATCACAATATTGTTGCTGCCTTCTAGGTTATAGAATGGGTGGTTTTGGTCAACCTCTTTCAGTGCCACACAGGTATGTCCGTGCTCCATGGTAGCCACAAAGCGCCAGCGTTTACCTTCGGCCTCCAACTTCTTGCGACGCTCTTCAAAGTCGGCGTCGAGCGAGGGCAGATGGTTCCAGAAGTCGTCGAGTGTGCCATCAAAGAAATGTTCAGGCACTAAGAGGTGCTTCTCAACATCGTCAAGTGTTACCTTGTATCCGGCCTCGCGTGTTAAGATAACCAGCTTGCGCACCACGTCCATGCCACTAAGGTCGATGCGAGGGTCGGGCTCGCTATATCCGTGCTCTTTGGCCAGTTTTACGGCCTGAGAGAAAGGCACGTCGGCCGCAATCTCGTTGAAGATAAAGTTGAGCGTACCGCTCAGCACGGCCTCAATTTTCAAGATAGTGTCGCCCGAGTTGCGCAAGTCGTTAATGGTGCCGATGATAGGCAATCCTGCGCCCACGTTGGTTTCGAAGCGGAACTTTACGCCACGCTCCAAAGCCGTGTGCTTCAGACGAATATAGTTGTCATAGTCGCTCGATGCCGCAATCTTGTTGGCAGCAATCACCGACACGTTATGCTCTAATAAGTTTTGGTATATGTTAGCCACGTCGGGGCTGGCGGTGCAGTCAACAAACACGCTGTTAAAGATGTTCATGTTCAGCACCTCGTTCTTCAGCTTTTCAACATCGCTGGGTTCGGCAGCTGCCAGTTCCTCTTTATAGTTGTCAAGGTTCAAGCCGTCGCGGTTAAAGATAGCCTTCTTTGATGAGGCTATACCCACCACGTTCAGCTTCAGTTTGCTGTTTTGTTTCAGCTCTTCATATTGCTTCTTTATTTGCTCAATGAGCTTGCCGCCTACGGTGCCCACGCCACAAATAAAGAGGTTCAGCACCTTATATTCAGACAAGAAGAACGAGTCGTGCAGCACGTTGAGCGCTTTGCGCAGATATTTGCTGTCAACCACAAACGAGATGTTGGTCTCTGAGGCACCCTGTGCGCAAGCAATCACGCTGATACCGCTTCTGCCCAGTGTGCCAAACAGTTTACCAGCAATGCCTGGTGTGTGCTTCATGTTTTCGCCTACAACAGCAATGGTTGCCAGTCCGCTTTCAGCAAACATGGGGAACATGGCGCCCATCTCAATTTCTTTGGCAAACTCTTCGTTCAGCACGCGCACGGCAGCGTCGGCATCAACCTCGCGCACACCGATAGAGGTAGAGTTTTCTGACGAAGCCTGCGACACCATAAACACGCTGATGCCCTTTTCGGCCAGAGCGGTGAAGATGCGTCGGTTCACACCAATCACGCCCACCATTGATAGGCCCGTTACGGTGATAAGCGCCGTGCCGTTAATGCTTGAGATACCCTTGATGGGTTTGCGGTCGTTTTCTATTTCGTCTTTGATGATAGTACCTGGGTTTTCTGGGTTGAACGTGTTTTTCACACGTATGGGTATGTTCTTCACGCACACGGGGTAGATGGTGGGCGGATAGATAACCTTTGCGCCAAAGTTGCATAGCTCCATTGCCTCAATAAAGCTCAGCTCGTTGATGGTGTAGGCTGTTTTGATAACGCGAGGGTCGGCGGTCATAAATCCGTCAACGTCGGTCCAAATCTCCAGCACATTGGCATCCAGAGCAGCGGCAATGATGGCAGCGGTATAGTCGCTACCGCCACGTCCCAGGTTGGTAACCTCGTCGGTATTGGCATCGCGGCTGATGAAGCCTGGCACCAGTGTGATGTGAGCCAAGTCGGCAAAGGCTTTGCGCACCAGCTTGTTGGTAAGTTCGGCCTCCAGCACGTGCTTATTGTTTTTCTGCACGGTCTTGATAAAGTCGCGCGAGTCCATCCATTTTGCACCATGAATAAGTGTTGCTGCGATGAGCGAGCTCAGTCGTTCACCATAGCTCACAATGGCATCCTGTGTTTTCTCGCTCAGGTCGTGAATGAGAAATACACCAAAATAGATGCTGCGCAACTGTTCCAGCAGCGCATCAACCTTGTTAAATAAATCTTCTCTTTGACGTGGATTGGTGATGATAGTGTCTATCATCTTGTGGTGACGCTCAACCATGGCCTGAAATTCTTCTTTCCAGTTTTCATCGCCTTTCAATGCTAACTGCGATGTGGCAAGAAGCTTGTCGGTAATGCCGCCTAAAGCACTGACAACGACCACCACAGGCTCGTGTTTGGCCTCGTTCTCCACAATGTTTTTCAAACTCAGAATACTCTTTACGGAACCTACAGATGTTCCGCCAAACTTTAATACTTTCATCTTTTTTTGTTACTATTTTGGCCACTAAACAAAGGTGGCGCGGTGAAGTGTCGGGAATGACAACGTAAAGCGAATGGCTGGTGTCCGATGCGTCCGCTGAAACGAGGGCGGCATGTATGCGGTTCACCATGTCATTGTCTTTTGGTTGTGCATAGAAGCGAAGAGCTTCTACCGACTTGCTTTAAGATTGATGTTGCAAAAATACAAAGATTTTGCTTTTCCACAATATTTTTTCCCAAGAAATGAGTAATTTTGTATAAAATTATAATTCCTTTGATGTAAAAAGGATAGTTATTTATTGTTTTTGATGACGATATGACAAGAGAAATACAGTTACGGGTGCTTCCCGCTGTGGCAGCCAGCGAAAATGCGATAAAACGTTACATAGCTGAAGATCAAGGTATCGACCTTCGCACCATCTATAGCGTGCGTGTGCTAAAGAAGAGTATCGACGCTCGCCAGCGCACTATTTACGTTAATTTAAAGGTGCGTGTCTACATTAACGAGATGCCACAAGACGATGCCTACGAGCATACCGAATATCAGAATGTTGAGGGCCGACCCCGTGTTATCGTGGTGGGTGCTGGTCCGGGTGGTTTGTTTGCCGCCTTGCGTCTGATAGAGTTGGGTATGCGCCCCGTGGTGCTCGAACGTGGTAAGGATGTGCGTGCCCGTAAACTCGATTTGGCCAATATCACCAAGACCCAAAAGGTAGACCCCGAAAGCAACTACTGTTTTGGCGAGGGTGGAGCTGGTGCCTATTCGGATGGCAAGCTCTACACCCGTTCAAAGAAGCGTGGCAATGTGAACAAAATACTGAATGTGTTTTGTCAGCACGGCGCCAGCACCGCCATCTTAGCCGATGCTCACCCACACATAGGCACCGACAAACTGCCCCGTGTGATAGAGAATATGCGCAACACCATCTTGCAGTGTGGGGGCGAGGTTCACTTCCAAACCAAGATGACACGTCTGATGATAGACCACGACCATGTGGTAGGTGTTGAGGCCGTACGTCTCACCACAGGCGAAGAGGTTGCTTTCCGTGGCCCTGTTATCTTAGCCACAGGCCATTCGGCCCGCGATGTCTATCGTTTGCTGGCCGAAAGCAAGGTTGCCATCGAGGCCAAAGGCATTGCCGTAGGTGTGCGCCTTGAGCACCCCTCGCAGCTTATCGACCAGATACAATATCATAACCGTGAGGGGCGTGGCAAATATTTACCCGCTGCCGAGTATAACTTTGTAACACAGGTTGATGGGCGTGGCGTTTATTCGTTCTGCATGTGTCCTGGTGGTTTTGTTATTCCCGCCGCCACAGGTGCGCAGCAAATTGTGGTAAACGGTATGAGCCCCAGCAACCGAGGCACCCAGTGGAGCAACAGTGGTATGGTGGTAGAACTGCATCCCGACGATGTAGAGGGCGATGCCGCCGACCCCTTGCGCATGATGCACTTTCAAGAAGCCCTGGAGCGCAACTGTTGGCAGCAAGGTAACATGAAGCAGACGGCGCCTGCCCAGCGCATGGCCGACTTTGTAAACAATCGGCTCAGCTACGACCTGCCGAAGAGCTCATACGCCCCCGGCCTTATCTCGTCGCCGTTACATTTCTGGATGCCCCATTTTATTGCTCATCGCTTGCAAGAAGGCTTTAAGAAGTTTGGCAAGATGAGCCACGGCTTCCTTACCAACGAGGCCTTGCTGATAGCCACCGAGACACGTACCTCGTCGCCCGTACGCATTGTGCGCGATACCGAAACCCTTCAACATGTAACCATCGCTGGCCTCTTCCCCTGTGGCGAGGGTGCTGGCTATGCTGGTGGCATTGTGTCGGCAGGTGTTGATGGCGAGCGTTGTGCCGAGATGTGTGCGCAATATGTTGAGGCCCTTCAGCCATAACCCTTATCTTTTTGTTTATAGCAATGAAAAAAAATAAGTATGAAGTGATTGTGCCAGGTGGCGCCATACAAGTGCTGTTGCACACCTGTTGCGCCCCTTGCTCGTCGGCCATCATCGAGTGTATGTTGCAGCACGGCATACGTCCCACCATATATTATTGTAACCCCAACATTTATCCGCTTGACGAATATAACATACGTAAAGACGAATGTACGCGCTATTGTCAAGCCTTGGGCCTCGACATCATTGATGCCGATTACGACCACACCCACTGGCTACAGTGTGTGCGTGGCCTTGAGCAAGAACCCGAGCGAGGTGGCCGTTGCCTACAATGCTTCAAGATGCGCCTACGCGATACGGCACAGTATGCTCACGACCACGGCTTCACGGTTATCACTACCACCTTGGCATCGTCGCGCTGGAAGAGTTTAGAGCAGATTAATGCGGCGGGCGAATATGCTGTTGCTCCCTTTGATGATGTGGTGTGGTGGGACCAAAACTGGCGCAAGGGCGGACTGAGCGAGCGTCGCATAGCCATCATCAAGCAATATGGTTTTTATAATCAGCAATATTGTGGTTGCGAGTTTAGCATGCAACGATTAACAAAACAGGATAACACAGAGGCTGTCAACAGCATGGCCGACAAAAAATAAGAATATCAAAGCACATGACAACATTACATATCTTCAACCCCGAACACGACATTGCACTGGCCTTAAACCAACAGCGGTTTATGGCGCCACACGCTGGCCGACAGCTTCGTGCCAACTTAGGCTATATACCTGCCTTTTGGGCCAATGATGCCGACCTGGTGCTCGTCGACGAGGTTGAAGGAGCCCTTGAGGCCGTGCGCCATCTGAAACGTTACGCCCATGATGTGGCGTTTGTGAGCAAGGCCGACCTTGCCCACATGGATGTTCGAATGATTGACCGCATTGAGCCGTGGGGATGGGACCTGAAGCTTTGTACCGAACTGCTTGACACGCAGCCCGCACTGCAACCCCTGTTGCCCACCGCCCAGCAGCTTGCCGAGATACGCCAACTGAGCCACCGCCGCTTTGCTGCCGAGGCCGTGCTACCACATCTTACAGCCCTTGACCAGCACCTGACGGGTGAGAGCGTTTGCTGCACCACTGTTGAACAGGCGTTGCAGCAGATAGAGCGCCATACCGACAGCGTGCTGAAAGCCCCCTGGAGCAGTAGCGGCCGAGGTCTGCGTTATGTGCGCCGCACGCTAACCGACCACGAGCGTGGCTGGCTGAACAACATCATTGCGCGTCAGGGCAGCGTGATGGTAGAGCCCCGATATAATAAGGTGTATGATTTTGGTATGGAGTTTTATGCCCATGCTGATGGCGTGCGCTATCAAGGCTTGTCGCTCTTCGATACCGAGAACGGCGCCTACAGTGGCAGCGTTCTGGCCACCGAAGAAGATAAAGAAAAGATGATGCAGCGATATGTTTCTTCTTCTCTGCTTGCCCTCGTTAAGCAAAGCCTGATTGATACGCTTATGCCTTTGCTTCGTGATAAATATGTAGGGGCTTTTGGTGTAGATATGATGATTACGGCAGGCAGTGCCAACAGCTTCTTTTTACATCCTTGTGTAGAGATAAACCTACGTCGCACGATGGGGCATACCGCCTTGTCGCTCTCGCCCGATGCCTACAGTGCCCAGGGCGTAATGCGAGTGACATATACTGGTGGTAAGTATAAGTTAAGAGTTATGTCAGTAATTGATAATTTATTGAATACGAGTGTTATATAGGATATTTAATCGTTCTGTGTATTGGGTTTTATTTTTAACATCGCAATTGTATTTGAAAATTCTGAAACGATATCAACAAATTTAGGATTATCTTTCTTTACAATCAATGCTGCAAAATTTTCTATTCCTTCCATGTCAACAATGCTTGCTGGAAGTAATAGAAAATTGTCTTTGATCTGATATGATGAGAACCAATATTCAAATAGTCTGCTACGCATCTGTTGTTTTCCATCACCACTTTCGCAGATATACAACAAGGCAGCTTCATTAAGATTAAAGAAATTTTCTATAATTGTCATGATTGTATCTCGCGCTTTTGTGTCGCGTGGAGATACTACGTTGTTAACATTGATAATTGATAAAATGTATGTCTCTGCCGTTTCTATAAGGTCATCTTTATCAAAGTCAATGCCAATTATAACATTATAATCAGTAATGAAACGATAGGTATGTGTTGTTTCATGAAATGAAACTTTATAAGGAGCAGACGCATTTATACGGTTTAATGAAAGTTTGTTCATTACCAAACATTTATATTTTTAGGGTAAGAACCAGTACGTTCTTTGAATTCTTCGCAAAGACTTTTTGTTATCTCTGCTATGCGTTTTGCTTTTCTTTCTTTAGCAGCCATAATTTTCTTTATGGCTATTTCTCTCTTTTCTAAAAAATCTTTATTCATTGTGTTCATAGGCGATATCTTAAAATGAATCATTAATGATTGAATGAACTTCTGTTTGCAAAAATACATAATTTCTTCAAATTATAATTGTATTTATCTTAAAACTTTTATCGATGCCTAACGAATATTATTATCTGAACCATAATAATCCCTTAAATCATTATAACAAAAAAAAACTTCCAGGGCCAGCGTATGTATTAGCCCCGGAAGTCTCCTTTTTAATAACTTATTTAATCTCTAATGATTGGGATTGATCACTCAGTCCAACCATAGTTCTGCTTGATAGCAGGGTTCAAAGTAATCTGCTGTGCAGGGATAGGATACAGATAATACTTCTTGTCGAACTTGCGGTCGGCAGAAGTGGCCTGAATGTATCCGTTAACAGTTGTCACGTCGAATGTACCATCACCGATGTGAGCACCCTGATTTACCTTAGGATACTTGGTGAAGTCGAGCTTGTTGAGCTGATGCCAGCGTACGAGATCCCAATAGCGGTACCAGTTGTCGAGCATCAGTTCGCAACGACGTATACGACGTACCTCCCAAATGAGGTTGCTTACGCCAGTGTTGTTCTCTGGGTCAGTCTCGGGATTTACGGTTAGGTGAGGCATATTTACGCGGTCTTGCAACAGGTTGACACTCTTGTCAAGGTCTTCCTGAGTAAGTGTGCCTAATTCAGCCTTTGCCTCTGCATAGTTTAGCAAGATAACTGAATACCAATAGATAGGAGCATCGGTGTAACCCGTGTTCGTGTTCTCGCGGTAGTTCTTTTCCAAGGTCTGATTGTCATACTTGAAAATGCTGTAACCCGTAGACGATGTCATGTTGGCACCACCAGCAGTAGCGGGAGCAGGGCGCTTCCAGCCATGTCCAGAGAAGCAAACGATTGAGTCAACGATAACGCTAAGACGAGGGTCACGCTGGGCCAAAACATTAGAGATAGAGTAGTTGCCATCGGCATTTACTACAGCCTGATCGTTTTTGCTAAGACCTGTGTTAGCAAGGCACTTGCCGTCTTTGAAGAGGAAGGCATCGAAAGCATCGCGAGTGATACCCTGCTGAATGGTAGAACCACAGGTGTAGTCAACCAGTCCGTGTCCGAATACGTCCTTCTCATAATGACGATAGAAGATGGCTTCTTTGCTCTTGACAAGGTCAATTTGCGTGTAGATGTCTCCATACTTATCCATCAGCGAGTAGGTGCCATTCATCAAAGCCTCTGATGCTTTTTGGCTCTCTTGTAGATATTTCTGAGCGCGTTCAGGCTTGGGGTCAAGTCCGTTCTCGGTTGCAGAGCAGTATTTGCGGAAGGTACCTTCAAAGAGGCACACTTCGCTTTTCATAGCCAATGCCATGTCTTTGCTCCACTGTGTATGGTCACTTGCTGCTCCGAGGTTATCAATGGCATAATCGAGGTCAGCTAATACATTGTCCATTACGTCGTCGCGATTTGTACGCTTGCCATATACGCGCTCGTCCTCGGGATTGGTGATAACACCGTCAATCCATTCAACATCGCCATACTGGCGCACCAGCATATAATAGCTATAGGCGCGTGTTAGACGTGCAACAGCTATATATTTTTTCTTGCTGGCCTCTGGCAAGGTTGAAGAAGGCATGTTTTGGATAACATAACTTGCGCGACGTATTTCTGTGAACCAACTGTTATAGTCGCTCGATGTGTTAGGTATGGTCTTATAAGTCCAATCGACCAATGAAGCGGCTGCTTGATCATCGCTTAAACTTTTGAAATAGAACCATCCCTGGCCTCTTCCATAACCTACGAAATTGTTATAGAAATTGTTGGTGTAGCTCTCCACGGCCTTGTCATTGTTCCAAAATGCGGGCGTGTCGGTGAAGGTATCGCGTGGATCTCTGTCGAGGAAATCGTCGCAACTGGTCAAGGTGAAGGCAGCAGCAGCGAGAGCTAATATTATTGATTTTCTCATAATTGTTCGTTTTTTAAAAGTTTCACTTACTGTTAAGTTTCACTCATTATTAGAAGGTTACCTGTACACCTACTGACCATGTGCGGGTAATAGGATAGGTACGTCCCCATGTGCCGTAGCCGAGTTTACTCTCACCAGCGTTCATTTCGGGGTCAACAGGATAATCCTTAGCACCGTTGTAGAGGAGGCAGAGGTTGTTTACGCTACCGTAGAAGCGCACCTTCTCCATGTAAATCTTCTTGGTGATGCTTGCGGGAAGTGTGTAACCGATGGTGACGTTCTTCAAACGCAGATAAGCCATATTCACCAGATACTTGGTCTGTGGGTAGTAGTTGTGCTCGCCACCGATTGGTGCAAGACCTGTGACATTGCCAGAACCCTCGTTGCCTGAGTAGAGGCAAGGATAGCGGTTACTCTGGCTAATGTCTACGATACCGTTTTCGGGATCATAAACGTTATAGTCGGTCTGGTTTGCGTAGATAGCCTTATCGGCGTCACGCATCAGCGGGAATACGAATGCTGACTGTGTCCACATATCGCGCTTGCCTACACCCTGGAAGAACAGGTCGAGGTCGAGACCCTTCCATGAACCACCCAGGTGGAAGCTATACTCGTAGCGAGGCATGGTGTTACCAATAACCTTGAGGTCGCCGTGGTCGTTGGCTGTACCCTTACCACCGTCGATAGTGCCACTGTTGTCGAGGTCTTTAAACTTGATATCGCCAGGGCCATAAACAAAGTTGTCGGTCTGTATGCCAGTCTGGTTGGCTACGCCATCCTTATAAATCCACTTGCCGTTAGCGTCCTTACCGTTGAAGTCGTCTTCGGTGAAGTAGCGGTCGGTCTCAAAGCCCCAGATGTCGCCCCATGTCTCACCCTCGTAAGCATACATACGTGCTGTACCAGCGTCAACAATTCCACCAGTGTAGCCGATAATCTTCGAGTCGTTGTTCCACTTTGTAATCTTCGACTTTGAGTCGCCAATGTTGAACTGTCCGTAAACGTTCAGATCCTTGTTAATCTGTTTGCGATAGTTCAAGGTCAACTCCCAACCGCGTGTGCGCATAGAACCTGCATTGGTGTAAGGAGCAGTGGCACCTGCTACGCTCGGGATAGCTTTACCCGGAGCAAGCATGTCGTTAGTTGTGCGCTGATACCAGTCGAATGATACAGACAGATCATCGTTCAAGAAACTGAGGTCAACACCTATATCAGCGGTCTTGATACGCTCCCATGTCAGTGTTGAACTTACCCAGCTGGGTAAGCCGAACTGATTGAGTTTGTTACCACCTTTGTCAAGCCAATAGAGGGCGTTCTGAGAAGTAGGTGTAATGGTAGAGATAAACATGTTATTGCCTACAGCCTCGTTACCAATCTCACCATAAGAGAAACGCAACTTACCATTGCTGATAACATCGTGCAAGTTCTTCCAGTAACCCTCTTCAGTGAAGCGGTAGCCTAATGACATAGAGGGGAAGAATGCCCACTTGTCGCCTGCGGGGAAGCGAGAAGAGCCGTCGTAACGTCCGTTCAATTCGAGTAGGTAGATGCCTTTGTAGTCGTAGTTGATACGTCCGAAGTAGCCAGCTGTTGAGCGGTCGCCTGTTGACGATTTGATGGTGGCCTTAGCCATATCGCCGTAGGTAAGATTGAGCTCTGGATAGTCTTCATTATAGGCAAGCATTCTGTCTGCGTACATCATATCGCTCTTGAAACGTTCACCATTGATACCTACCATGGCACTGAAGTTGTGAGCATCAAGCCATGTGTGGTTATAGTTTACATAAGCGTTGGCTGTCCAGCGGTTCTGCTTTTCGTTTTGGCGCACTACAGTTGAACTTGTTTTACCAAAGATGTACTGAGGTGATACACCACTCCAGTTCATACCGTAAACTAAGTGGTCACCAGCCGAGTCGTTGATATTGTCAATCTGATAGGTATAGTCTACATTAAAGGTCAAATCCTTTGTGATGTGGGCTATGGCATAAGCATTGAAACGAGTTTGGTCGTGTATTCTTACCTTGCGGTTAGCCTGTTTCTGCATGGCAATAACGCGATAATCAAGCTTTTCGCCATTTTCGTCATACATGTAGCCTGAGGGAATGAAGAATGAACCCCAACGCCACAGATACTGATACACGTAGTTGTATGCATCGGCTTTACTGTCGTTACGACGTATAAAGTTGATGCGTGTACCAACGGTCAGCCAGTCGGTAACGTCAGTGCGCAAGTTGGCTGTGAAGTTGTAACGTGAGAACTTGCCAGGATTGAATTCCTTTAGGTCCTGTTTGTAGTCGTAACCAAACGATGTATAATAAGAGGTGCGTCCGCTTGAACCACTTAATGATACGTTGTGGCTCTGTGAGGGAGCTGCTTTGTTGTACCAAATATCTTGGATGTCGTAGTCGGCATAGTAGAAAGGCTGGCTGCCATTGAAATAGTAGTCGCCTACATTGTCCATGCTCTGGAAGGGTTGCATCTCGCTGTATCCCTTTCGGCCACTATGCTGCTCTTTCCATGCCTTGGCATAAGGCATCATCTGGGTGAAATACATACCGAAAAGTTCGGGGTTGGGGTCGCCAGTACGGGTTGAACCCGTGATAGCTGCCTGCAACTGTGTAGGAACATCGGGATAGTCGGGCAGTATGGTAGCGCGGTCCCATGCGAAGTGTCCGTCGTACTTAACCTGTACCTTGTCGCCCTTCTTACCTTCCTTAGTGGTGATAAGAATTACACCGAAGGCAGCGCGGCTACCATAGATAGAGGTAGAAGCGGCATCTTTCAATACTGAGATGGTGGCAATGTCAGATGAGTTAACCATTGAGAGGTCGTCAACAGGAACACCGTCAACAACGATAAGGGGGTTAGAGGTCTGGCCATTAGACAGCGTACCGAGACCGCGGATGCGGATGGTAGGCTTGGCATCAAGCTCACCACTTGAGTTGATGATAGTTAAGCCCGGAACGGCACCTTGCAATGCTTTAGCAACATCTTGTTCAGGACGTCCGCCGAGGGTTTTGCTGATATCAACGTTTGTTACAGAACCAGTAAGGTTCACCTTTTTTTGCTGACCATAACCCACAACCACGATTTCGTCGAGCTGTGCGTTGTCGTTCTGCATCACTACCTTCATACCGTTGGCAGCCTTTGTTTCTACGGTCTTGTAACCAACGTAGGTGATGCGTAGTTTTGCGTTAGCGTGAGAATTGATTGTAAAATTACCGTCAAGGTCGGTGACGGTACCACGGGTCGTACCCAATTCGACAACTGTTGCACCCACGATAGGTTCGCCTTCAGCGTCGACAATTTGACCCTTGATAATTGTGCTACTCTGTGTAACACTCTGCGACTGAGTAGGGGGGGTAGCCATTGCGTAACTACTGCCAGTCAGTCCTGAAGCCAAAAGGATTGCTCCAATTAAAGCCCATTGTCTATTCATAAGCTTTCTTTTTTAAGGTTAGACATTGTTTTGTTCTTAGTGATTGCAAATGTAAATAATTTTTTTTATAATATGCAAATAAATCTTAGATTTTTTTTGCGCAAAGGCCGTTTTTTGTGCTATTCGGGGGCCTTAATTGTAAAAAACTTCAAAAATGGGGCATGATATAGGTCAACTCTTTTTTTATGCATTATTGGGGCGAAGGGCTGAAATAGCTTTGTAATAGTTGTTAAAATGAATATTTATGCAAAATGGGTTTGTTCTTGTGTTTTACATTCGTTAACAAAATATTGTTTAAAAATGTAATAGTTTTTCCAGAAACGAGGCCTTTTACTTTCAACTTTTTTTATTGATACCTTTCATTTGTGAAACCCTTGGTTTTAGGTCGTGAAACCCTTGGTTTCAGGCTGTAAAACCCTTGGTTTCACAACGTAAAACCAAGGCTTTCACATTGTAATATCATGCCTTTCTCAACCCACTCTCCATATTGTATATTTATTCATATTATTGCATAAATATACAGAATGTTTTTGTTCCTTGATGAGTAAACAAAAACCCAAAAAACTTTGTCATTGTTTGTGGGTATTAAAAATAATACATATATTTGTATTGCGATGGCAAACGTATTTTGGAAAGGAGGTAGAAGATGAAAATTATTAAGATTTGGTTTGATAACGATTATCTTTATGGAGAGGACGAAAGTGGAAAAACTTATCGTCAGTCGTTGTTGTGGTATAAAAATTTGAAGAATGCTACAGCCGAAGAGCGATCTAATTATGTTTTTGGTTATGATGGTATCCATTGGCGAAATTTGGATGAAGATGTCAGTTTTGAGAGCTTCGCCTATGAAGATGCTGAACCGTCGAAGTTGCAACGTTTCTTCTTGTCGCATCCCGAAATTAATGTGGCTGAGTTTGCGCGCTTGGTAGGTATTAATCCCACGCTATTACGAAATTATATTAATGGCTTTAAGAAGCCTTCGAAGGAGCGCGAACAAATGATTATTAATAAGGTAAACAGTATAGGTAAAGAATATATGGCCTTGGCATAATGTCATGGTGTAATAGCAAACCTATGCTTGCCCTAAGGTTTTTTATGTTTATCGCCGCCTATCATTTTGAGCCGTAAGGCTCGAAATGGTGGGCGGTGTTTTTTTTGTTTTTGTCTAAAAAATCCAAACAAGTTTGTTTTTTGCGCAAATTTTTCACTAACTTTGCAACTCAATAGGTTCGCTTGACGGCGATGAAAAGGGAAACGAGTGAAAATCTTGTACAGTCCCGCTGCTGTGAGCTGTCCTTTATGGGGCGAGCACATGCCACTGAGCACTTTGCTCGGGAAGGCGTTCGCCACCAGACAGTGTAGTCAGAAGACCTGCCTGTTGTGCCACCAAAATACACCTTATTATATATAAGGCTTACACCTTATTATATATGTAGGTATCTTGGGGGGCGTTTCATCGTTCGTGCCACGTGGATATGGCCGAACCACCGAATATGAACAAAAACTTTTTTATGCGAAAGAAAATGTTGAGTGCCCTTCTGTGCACCATTGCCGCGACGGCACAGGCACAGAACCATGTAGCCGACAGCATACACCACCTTGGCGAGGTGGTGGTTACGCAACGCCTCACGCAGCGCGAAACCATACCCTCAGCCACCCTGAAAGGCGAGGCCTTGCAACGCCTCAGTGCCCTGTCGGTGGCCGATGCCTTGCGCTATTTTTCGGGCATCCAACTAAAAGACTATGGTGGTGTGGGCGGCATCAAGACCGTGAACATACGCAGTATGGGCACCCATCATTTAGGCATCTTTTATGATGGCATTGAGTTGGGTAACGCGCAGAACGGGCAGATAGACCTCGGCCAGTTCTCTCTCGACAATGTTGAGGAGATAAGCCTTTTTAATGGTCAGAAGAGTGCCATCTTTCAGCCTGCTACCGACTTTGCCAATGCGGGTTCTATCTACATTCGCACACGTGCTCCGCAGTTTGCTGCAGGCATCCAGCGCCATATAAAGGTTAAGGCACAGTATGGGTCGAGCGACCAAGTGCGCTTGAACGCCCTTTACGAGCAGCGCCTCAGCCATAGCGTGAGCACGTCGCTCAGCGTGGGCGGGCTCAGCTCCAGCGGCCGTTACCCCTTTCGCTATCATCGTGTTACGCCCGATGGCACCACTGCCTACGACACCACTGCCGTGCGCCATAATGGCGACATCTGGGCCATGCGTCTCGAGGGCAATGTGTATGGCAGCCAACCTGGCGGACAGTGGAACGCCAAGGTGTATAGCTACCACTCGCGCCGTGGCATTCCTGGCGCCATTGTGAACAATGTGTGGCGCCGTGGCGAACGACAGGCCGACCACAACACCTTTGTTCAGGCCACGGCACAGCAAACGGTGGGTAGTCGTTTTTCAACCAAGCTCATGGCTAAGTATGCCTATTACGACACGCGTTACATCAATAACGACACCACGCAGATGCACGTCGACAACACCTTTCGGCAGCAAGAGCTATACCTCTCGTCGGCCAATGTGTATGAGCTGTTGCCACAGTGGAGCCTCTCGGCCAGCTACGATTTTCGCTGGAACAAGTTGAACGCCGATATGCCCAACTTTGCCTTTCCGCATCGCTATACCAACAGTGCATCGGTGGCCACCGCCATCGACCTCGGTCGCCTGAAGGCACAAGCCTCGGTGGTGGGACAGTGGGTGAAAGACCACACGCGCATGCTGAACGCCGTGCCCCATCGCGCCACCTACAGTCCGGCGCTGTTTGTTAGTTGGCAGCCTCTGTCGCAGCCTGTGCTCAGCCTCAGGGCCTTTGCCAAGCGCAGCTATCGTATGCCCACCTTCAACGACCTCTACTACACCGACATGGGCAACGCCCTGTTGCGCCCCGAGAGTGCCGTGCAGTATGATGCTGGCTTTGTGCTTGAAAAACACTGGGCCACAGGCCTTGTGGCTCATGCCCGTCTGCAGGCCGACACCTATTATAATACGGTGCATGACAAGATTGTGGCTTACCCCAAGGGGCAGCAGTTTAGATGGACCATGCTCAATCTGGGGCGCGTACACATCAAAGGCATCGACGTTACTGCCGAGGGCACCCTTAAGCCGTTGCGCGATGTGGCTTTTACCGCAAGGCTGCAATATACCTATCAAGATGCGCGCGACGTAACATCGGCCAGCGATAGCTATTATCGTCACCAGATACCCTACATACCGTGGCATAGTGGGTCGGCGGTGCTGAATGTGGCTTGGCGCCAGTGGAGCCTAAACTACAGCTTCATCTATTCGGGCGAGCGATACAGTCAGCAAGAAAACATAGTGTATAACCACCTACAACCGTGGTACACCAGCGACGTGTCGTTGGCTTGGCGCTACCGCTCGTGGCGCATCAACCTTGATGTAAACAACCTGTTCAGTCAAGATTACGACGTGATAGAAAACTACCCCATGCCGAAGCGCAACTTCTTGCTGACGCTGGAGTGGACATTATAAAATAAAAATGGATAGAAAGGATAAAAATGAAACATACTGAAAAATGGCATATCATCAGTGCCCTGTACCTATTCTTGCTGCTGGCCGTGGTAGGCTGTCGCGAGAACGATGACGTGGTGCCCTCGACGCCCGAAGATACGGGCAGCACCATCACACCCACCAACATTGTGGGCATGTATGTGATAAACCAAGGCAACATGGGCAGCAACAAGGCCTCGGTCGACTATCTCGACCTGTCAGGCACTACGGCCACCTATCTGCGCAACATATATGCCGAGCGTAACCCCAACGTGGTGAAAGAGTTGGGCGATGTAGGCAACGATATAAAGATATACGGATCAAAACTGTGGATGGTGATAAACGCCTCAAACAAAGTTGAGGTGGCCACTGTTGACCAATGCCGCAGGGTGGGGCAGGTGAACATACCCAATGCCCGCTACCTGGCCTTTGATGGCGGCTATGCCTACGTCAGTTCGTATGTAGGCCCCATCGACCTTTCACAATCCGATGTGCTGGGCTGTGTGTATAAGGTAGACACGCTGTCGTTGCAGATTGTTGACCGCGTAACGGTGGGCTATCAGCCCGACGAGCTGTGTGTGCATGATGGCAAGCTGTATGTGGCTAACAGTGGCGGATATCGTTACCCCAACTACGACCGCACGGTGAGCGTTATCGACCTGAAAACCTTTACCGAAGAGCGTAAGATAGATGTAGGCATCAACCTGCACCGCTGCCGTGTAGACCGCTATGGGCAACTGTGGGTAACCTCGCGTGGCGATTATGGTAACACCCACTCAAACATCTATTGGCTGGCCAAGGATGGCAATGGGCAGATGCAGCTGAAAGGCAGCCTGAACCGCGCCGCCAGCGACCTGTGCTTGGTGGGCGACTCGCTCTACTTTTATGCCGCCGAATGGAACGATGCCTTGAAAACCAACACCATAAGTTATGGCATTATAAACGTGAAGACGCACCAACTGGTAACCGATCACCTGTCGTCGGCACCCGAGTTGGCCAATATCGAGGTGCCCTTCGGCATCATCGTGAACCCCAAGGAGCGCGACTTCTACTTGATGGATGCCAAAAACTATGTGTCGAGCGGACGGCTACTGCACTTCAAGGCCGACGGCACCTTCGATTGGAGCGTGAACACAGGCGACATTCCGTGTCAAGGAGCGTTTGTCTTTCAGTAGACAAGTTGACAAGTTGACGAGTAGACAAGGAGATTTCCTCGTCAACTTGTCAACTAAAAAAGGAAATCTCCTCGTCAACTCGTCAACTAAAAAGGGAAATCTCCTCGTCAACTCGTCAACTCGTTAACTCGTCAACTTTGTAACAACAACAATATGAAAAAAACTTTACTTTCGTTTTTACTGCTGTCGTCGGCAGCTGTGGCAAGTGCACAGTTGCAGTTAGGTACAGCAGAGTATAAGGGCTACAGCAAGTATATACAGGCTGTAGACGAGTATGTGCCTGCGCCAGGCCAGTTTGTAAACACCTTGCCAGCCTATGCTGAGGGCGACGACGCTGCCGCCATGGCAAAGAAATGTACCGAGGCATTGGCCAACAACAAAAATGGCATGATTACTCTTGGTGCCTACGGTGGCTATGTAACCTTTCATTTCGACCACAGCGTGGCCAACGTGCAGGGACAGAAAGACCTGTATATCACAGGCAATGCCATAGCCAATGGTGCCGAGCCTGGCATCGTGATGGTGTCGAAAGACGTAAACGACAATGGCCTGCCTGACGATCCCTGGTATGAGCTATCGGGCAGCGCCGACGTTGACGCCCCCGACAACGTGGTGTATAACTATGAGATAACCTACACCCTCGACGCCATGCAAAATGTGCCCTGGACCGATAACCAGAACAACAGTGGCACCGTAGAGCGCAACGCTTATCATAAACAAGAATATTTTCCCTTGTGGATGGAGAGCCCCCTCACCTTTAAGGGCACGCTGCTGCCTAAGAACGCGGTGAACGCAGGAATCTGGCAGCTGAGCGCGTTCCGTTACGGCTATGTTGACAATCTGCCTAACAACGATATCGAGGGCAACAGCTTTGATATTTCATGGGCTGTAGATGCCGACCGCAAGCCCGTAACCCTCGACGCCATCGACTTTGTGCGTGTGTATAGCGCTGAAAACCAGATGACAGGATGGCTGGGCGAGACTTCGACTGAGGTGAAGGGTGCCGAAGACCTGCATCTGGAGGCTTCTATCGACGCGGCTACGGTGGCCACCTTTGAAAACATAACCGTGGGTAGTGAAAATGGCCACTTTATTCCTAAGGTTGATGAAGACGAGAACCTCGGCAACTTCACCAGCGGCATCTTCCGCTTCAATACTCACTACTTCCCCGACTGGTTGTTCTGGTCAGGCTATGCTGTATCTAACAGCACCGCTACCAACTATACCGTGCTCGATGACCAATATAATAATGTGTCGGGCGGCGGATTTAAGTCAGACAACTATCTGGTATGCTACCCACAAGGCGAAAGCATCGACGTGCTGGGCAGCGACGAGGGCGAAGTAATCAGCGGCTTCTACGTAAACAACACGGCTTGGGTGAAGAAGGCTATCGAGGAAGGCGACGGCATGACACCGGGTGCCTTTACTACGGGCGACTGGTTTACGCTGACCATTACGGGTCATAAAGCTGATAAGAGCACGGTTAATACGGTGGTATATCTGGCCGACTACACCTCAGAGAATACGGCTAACCACCACTATATCAACGACTGGACATGGGTAGACCTGAGCGGCCTGGGAGCTGTAACCTCGCTCACCTTCACCATGGATAGCTCGCACAAGAACGCCTATGGCGTGACCACACCCACCTACTTCTGCATGGATAACCTGGGTGGCACCTACGAGGCTGGCACACCTACAGCTATTGCTCAGCCTGTGGCTGCTGCTAAGGCTACGCGCGAGGCTTGCTTCTCAGTGGCTGGTCAGCATCTGTCGGCTCCGCAGCGCGGTCTCAACATCATTCGCATGAGCGATGGCACTGTGCGCAAGGTGATGAAACGATAATAACTTTTTATTTATTCAAGTAAAAGAGGGTGTGTCAAAATAGAAGTTAAAAGAAGTTTGGGCTTCGCCCGAAGT
>OHSO01000254.1_pt1 | contig 32898 bp, 19 predicted proteins | sample 1578651 | NCBI WGS metagenome assembly OHSO01 (sample SAMEA3879524, study PRJEB24766) | human gut metagenome | biome: human-associated habitat; feature: feces | place: USA | collected 1985/1987 | reverse complement strand
GTATAAATTTTCTGTAGAATCAAAGAAACTTCCCCCTGGGTTTATCGGGTGAGCCGAGACCACCGTCCTACTTTTCCGTTATTGCGTCAGCTGAACTTATGATATAGCCTATTTCGAATAGTTGGGCTGCACGGTCAACAAATAATAAAGATAGTTGGCTTATAAGTATTCTTTCCATCTTTGTTCTTTTTTTACAAAATACTAACAATCAGCAAATTATGACAACATTATCACATTTTCCTGACGACTTTTCAAGCAATCATCACATTTTCCTAACGACTTTTCAAACAATCATCACATTTTCCTAACGACTTTTCCTTAAAGTTTGAGCATTTACTACCCCAAAAAGAAGAAAAAGAAGAAAGAAAGACACCGACTCTGATGATGAATTCGAGGCCAGAGAACAACGATATCGACGGTGGCGTGTTGTGATGGCTGATTCTTTAAAATACTGCTTTACCGCAGCAATGTATGAGCATAACCATTAAAAAACACTTGATTTAAAACAAACCTTTGCGTTTGTCGTGTCGATATAGCAAAAGAAGGGCCAAAAGGAAGAATGGGGGTAGATAATTGGTGGATTATGGCGCTCCGTTAGAAAATTATATGTATCTTTGTCTTGAAAATCGAAGTATGAACTCGAAAAAGTGTTGCACACATCTATTAAACCCAATTTTTGCAGCTTGAAAGGTTCTCACAACTAAACATATAATTATGCTTAAACAAATTATTAACGGTCGTATCCTTACCCCACAAGGTTGGCTCGAAGGTGGATCAGTAATTATCGACGGCAATAAAATTAAGGCCGTGTCAAACAGCGATCTCTTTATTGTAGACGCACAAATAATCGACGCTAAAGGCTGTTATGTAGTGCCTGGCGGTATTGAAATGCACGTGCATGGCGGTGGCGGACGCGACTTTATGGAGGGCACAGAAGAGGCTTTCCGCGTGGCCATTAATGCTCACATGAAGCACGGTACCACCTCAATATTCCCCACCCTGTCGTCTTCAACTGTGCCCATGATTGAGGCCGCTTGCGAAACCTGTCAGAAGATGATGGACGAGGAGAACAGCCCTGTGCTCGGTTTGCACCTCGAAGGCCCCTACTTCAACCCCAAACAGGCTGGCGCACAAATTCCTGAGTGGATTAAGGCTCCTGTGGCCGAAGAATATGAACCCCTACTTGAAAAATATCCTTGCATCAAGCGCTGGGACGAGGCTCCTGAGCTGCCTGGCTCAATCGAGTTTATCAAGGCTTGTTGCAAGCACGGCGTGTTAGCCTCTATCGGCCATACACGCGCTACCTATAAAGATGTGGTAGCCGCCCACGATGCGGGCATGATGCACGCCACACACTTTTATAACGCCATGCCGGTGGTATATAAAGAGCACGAGTTTAAAGTGCCTGGCACCGTAGAGAGCGTTTATGCACTGCCCGAAATGACGGTTGAGGTGATTGCCGACGGCATACACGTGCCCCCCGTTATGTTACGCGTGGTTTATCAAATTAAGGGTGTAGAGAAGACGGCCCTCATCACCGACTCGCTGGCTTGTGCCGCAAGCGACGAGGGTGTAGCCTTCGACCCCCGCGTTATTCTTGAAGATGGTGTGTGCAAACTGGCCGACCACTCGGCGCTGGCAGGCTCTATCGCCACCATGGACCGTCTCATACGCACCTGCGTGAAGATGGCAAACATACCTATGGCCGATGCTTGCCGTATGGCCAGCGAAACGCCTGCTAAAATTATGGGCGTATTCGACCGTAAGGGCTCGCTGGAAGATGGCAAAGATGCCGACATCATGATGTTCGACGACGATCTCAAGCTCACCTACGTTATGCAGATGGGTAACGAGGTTACCAACGAACTGTAATGAGGGTTTAGCGAGCGCTTGTCATCATTCGTCAACTTGTCAACTTATCAACTTGTCAACTCGTCAACTTGTCAACTCGTCAACTAATAAAGATATGCTGAAGCAAATAGTCAATGGCCGCATCCTGACCCCAAAGGGGTGGCTCGATGGCGGATCCGTAATCATCGACGGCAATAAGATTAGAGCCGTGTCAAATATCAACTTACACGTCGTAGGTGCTGAAATTATCGATGCCAAAGGCTGCTATGTAGTGCCTGGAGGAATTGATATGCACACACACGGCGGTGGTGGTCGCGACTTTGTAGAGGGCTCGGAAGAAGCCTTCCGCACTGCTGTCAGCGCCCATGTAAAACATGGCACCACAGCAATGTATCCTACACTGTCAACATCGACAGTGCCTATGATAGAAACGGCTTGTAAAACATGCCAAAAACTGATGGACGAGGAAGATAGCCCCGTGCTTGGTTTGCATATTGAAGGCCCCTATCTGAACCCTGCTCAGGCACGTGTGCTCGACCCCGAACTGAGCAAAGCACCCGAACCCGAGAAGTATAAGCCACTGCTCGACAATAATCCCTGCATCAAACGCTGGGACGAGGCTCCTGAGCTGCCTGGCTCAATCGAGTTTATTGAGGCTTGCCGACATCATGGAGTGCTCACCGCTCTCACCTGTACGCACGCTACCTTTGAAACGGTAGAGGCAGCACATAATGCAGGCATGACCCACGCCGCTCATTTCTATAACGCCATGCCAGTGGTGTATAAGGAGCACGAGTTTAAGGTGCCTGGCACCGTTGAGAGCGTGTATGCCTTGCAAGATATGACGGTAGAAACCATTGCCGATGGCATACATGTGCCCCCTGTTATGCTGCACGTGGTATATCAGATTAAGGGTGTAGAGAAGATGGCGCTCATTACCGACTCGCTGGCGTATGCTGCTTGCAATGGCGAGGTTACCTGCGAGCCCCGCGTTATCCTTGAAGATGGCGTGTGCAAGCTGGCCGACCACTCGGCATTGGCAGGTTCTATCGCCACTATGGACACCCTTATTCGCACCAGTATCTTGAAGGCCGAAATCCCAATGATTGACGTCTTCCGCATGGCCAGCGAAACGCCTGCCAAGATTATGGGTGTGTTTGACCGCAAGGGTTCTATCGAAGAAGGTAAAGATGCCGACATCATCATGTTTGATAAGGATATCAACCTTACCTATGTGATGCAGATGGGGCACGAGAAGACCAACTGTCTGTAAGAAACTCAATTATCTATAAATGTTTATGCGCCCTGTAAAGGCTAAAGGCCCATTCGTTTATGGCTTTTGTCTTTACAGGGCGTGTTATGTTTCAGAAAAGAAAATCATAAAATAATATAAAGCACAAGTTTGCAACCCAATTGCAAAATTAAAGTAGTAATTTTGCATTGTGAAATCATCCGTACGCAAATATTTGGCGGCATTAGCCACAGTGGTGTTGCTCGTGCTCGTGCTTTTTCCCCACCATCATCACGAGGGCGGAGCGTTTTGCGTGTCGGTGCAGATGTGCCAAAAAGATGGGCGCATAAACGATGAGCATACGCATCATTGTCACAACCTAAAGCTTGAACAGCACCACCTGTTCTTACCCATAGGCCAAAAAGATTTTGCTACACAGCTGGCTCATGATAATATGGGCGGAGGCTTTGGCGGCCATGATGGCTTTGGTGGAGGACCCCCTTTGTGCCTTTCTCCCGACTTTTGGAACAATCATTATTTTTATTCATATCTTTTTGCAACTACTGGCACAAACGGTTTTGTGTCGGCCGATGCTGCATTGCTGGCTGGCTGCCACGCCAGGCACTGGAAACGACGCGGCCCTCCTACTCTTGTTGTATTGTAAAAACTCAAGTTTCGCATGTCTATGACATGCTGTTGGTTTTGCCGCTTGCCTAAGCAAGAACTGGGCAATTATCATCATACTGACAACCAAAAAATACAACAAGAACAATGAAAATAAAACATATAAGCATGTGCATGGCTGCCATTGCAGCTATGTCGTTGCTGGCGTGTCATGGTGCTCACGATGACCACGATCACGACCATGATGCCGACGAGCATGAAACCACTAAAGCCGATGCCCATGACGAGCACGGCACCGACGATATTCATTTTACCGATGCACAAGCCAAGGCGTGCAACCTGAAGGTTGAAACGCTGCAGCCCTCAACCTTTGCCGAAGTGGTGCACGTGAGCGGACGTGTGCTACCTGCTCAGGGAGCCGAGGCTACGGTAACGGCTACGATGCCAGGCATAGTAAGTTTTACAGGAAAGAGCCTGACCGAGGGCGTGGCTGTAAACGCAGGAAAAACACTGTTTGTGATTGATGCCCAACAGATGGCCGACGGCAACCCCGCTGCCGTGGCACAGAGCGAAGCCAAGGCCGCCAAGCTGGCCTATGAGCGCGCTAAGAAGTTGGCCACCGACCACATTATCTCGCAACGCGAACTGGAAGATGCGCGCCAACGTTATGAGGCAGCGTCGGCCACGGCTAAGAGTTTAGGGTCGGCAGCGCAACGTCGCGCTATGTCCACCCCCATCAGTGGCTATATTAAAAACCTGCTCGTAAAACCTGGCGACTATGTATCGGCAGGTCAGGCCTTGGCCACGGTGACGCAAAGCCGACATGTGCAGCTGCGTGCCGATGTGCCCGAGCGCTGCTACGGAATGTTGCCACGCATAGTGTCGGCCAACTTCCGCATGGCTTACGACAGCGACCATCGCATCTATTCAATCAGCGAGTTGGGTGGCCGACTGGTGTCGAAGGGAAAAGCCTCTGACACCGACGACTTCTTTGTGCCCGTCATCTTCGAGTTTAACAACAGTGGCGACATTGTGGCAGGTAGCTTTGCTGAAGTATATCTGCTCGGTGCGCAGCGCAGCGGTGTGCTGGCCGTACCGTCGGCAGCGGTAACCGAGGCACAGGGCCTTTTCTTTGTATATGTGCAGACGGGCCACGACGTATATCGCCGCGTAGAGGTAAAGACAGGCGCCACCGATGGCAAACGTATCGAGATATTGGGCGGCCTGAAGGCTGGCGACAAGGTGGTAACACAGGGTGCCACACAGGTGCGCTTAGCGGCCAGTGCCAGCGTAGTGCCAGAGGGACATCATCATTAAACCGCATATCGAAGATATAGGGTTTAAACCATTATTTACCGAATTAACATTCAAGAATTGTGCTAAACAAGATAATATCTTTTTCATTGCATAACCGCCCTGTCATCCTTTTCTTCAGCGTGCTGCTGATAATTGTGGGCATGTGGACGGCAAGCAAGATGGAAGTGGATGTCTTTCCTGACCTCAACGCCCCCACCGTGGTGGTGATGACCGAGGCGCAGGGCATGGCATCAGAAGAGGTAGAACGCCTCGTAACCTTCCCGATAGAAACTGCTGTAAATGGCGCCACCGATGTGCGCCGCGTACGATCATCGTCTACCACAGGCTTCTCAGTGGTGTGGGTAGAATTTGAGTGGGGAACCGACATCTATCGCGACCGACAAATTGTATCAGAGAAGTTGGCCACCATTGGCGACGCCTTGCCCTCAGGCGTAGGACAGCCCACGCTGGGCCCACAGTCGAGCATCTTGGGCGAGGTGATGTTTATTGGCTTAACGGCCGACTCAACCTCGCTGGGCGACCTGCGCACCTTGGCCGACTGGACCGTACGTCCGCAGCTGCTCTCTACGGGTGGCGTGGCACAGGTAACGGTGATGGGTGGCGACCTGATGGAATATCAGATACGCTTGCACCCCGAACGTATGCGCCATTATGGTGTTACGCTTACACAGGTGATGGATGCCACCCGCAACATGAACCGCAATGCCTCGGGTGGTGTGCTGTATGAGCGCGGAAACGAATATATTGTGCGCGGTATGCTGTCGACCAACAGCACCCAGCAAATGGGGCAAGCCGTAGTGGGCACCACCCCCAAGGGGCAGCCCATTGTGCTGTCTGACATTGCCGATGTGCAGATGGGCCCGAAGAGCCCCAAGATGGGTTTGGCCTCAGTGTCGGGCAAGCCTGCCGTGCTGCTCACCGTTACCAAGCAGCCGTCAACCAGCACGCTGGAACTTACCAAGAAACTGGATGCCGTGGTGGCACAGATGCAAGCGTCACTGCCTAAAGATATAAAGGTAAACACGCAGCTCTATCGTCAGCAAAACTTCATCGACTCGTCTATCTCAAATATTAAGAAGTCGCTGATTGAGGGTGGCATCTTCGTGGTGCTCGTCCTGTTCATCTTCTTGATGAACGCTCGCACCACTATTATCTCGCTCGTCACCATTCCCTTGTCGTTACTCATCACCATGCTGGTGCTGCACGCTATGGGCCTCACCATCAACACTATGAGCATTGGCGGTATGGCCATTGCCATTGGTTCGCTGGTTGACGATGCCATTGTTGATGTTGAGAACGTGTTTAAGCGCCTACGCAAAAACGCCCTTCTGCCTAAGGAACAACGGCAAAGCAAAATCGACGTTATCTTTCATGCTTCGCACGAGGTGCGTATGCCCATCCTCAATTCAACACTTATCATCGTGGTGAGCTTCGTGCCCCTGTTCTTCCTTTCAGGGCTTGAAGGCCGCATGCTGGCACCGCTGGGCATCAGCTTCATTGTATCGTTGTTTGCCTCTACGCTGGTAGCCCTCACCCTTACTCCTGTGCTCTGCGCCTATCTGCTTACCGACCCTCAACAAGACGGTCAGCATGCGCGCACCGAAGAGCCACGCTGGGTGCGAGCCATGAAGATGCGCTACGAACAGCTGCTCATAAAAGTGCTTGATGGCCCCAAGCGTGCCATCTTGATAGGCACAGGCGCTGTGGTAGCCCTCACCCTGGTGCTGTTCTTCAGTTTAGGACGTTCGTTCTTGCCGCCCTTCAACGAGGGGTCGTTCACCATCAATGTGAGCACGCTGCCAGGCGTGTCGTTTGAAGAGAGCGACCGCATAGGCGAGCAGGCCGAGAAGCTGCTGTTACAGGTGCCCGAGGTGAAGGATGTGGCACGCAAGACAGGCCGTGCCGAGCTCGACGAACATGCTCTGGGCGTGAATACCAGCGAGATGGAGGTGCCCTTCGCACTGAAAGACCGTAGTAAAGACGAGGTGATGGCCGACATTCGTGCCAAACTGCGCACGCTGCCTGGCGTAAACGTAGAGATAGGACAGCCCATCTCGCACCGCATCGATGCCATGCTGTCGGGCACCAAGGCGGGCATTGCCATCAAGGTTTTTGGCCCCGACCTCACCACCCTACACTCGCTGGGCATGCAGATACAGCAAGCCACACACGACATTGAGGGTGTGACCGACCTCAACGTAGAACAACAGGTTGAACGCCCACAGCTCATCATACGCCCACGCCGTACGCTGCTGGCCAGCTATGGCATCACCTTGCCACAGTTTGCCGAGTGTGTAAACGTGGCCTTAAGTGGCGAGGTGGTGAGCCAAGTGCAAGATGGCGGCAAGACCTTCGACCTCACCGTGCGCATGGCCGACGAAGATATCAATTCGATAGACCATATTCGCGATATGCTTATCGACACGGGCGATGGCCGACAGGTGGCCTTCTCTGACATGGCCGACATCGAATCGTCGGCAGGCCCCAACACCATTAGTCGTGAGAACGCACAACGCAAGTTGGTGGTATCGGCCAATGCACAGGGGCGCGATATGCGCAGCGTGGTAAACGATATGCGCCAAGCCATTGAAACAAAGGTGAAGATGCCCGACGGCTACCGCGTTGAATATGGCGGACAGTTTGAAAGCGAAGCCGCTGCCTCGCGCCTGTTGCTGGGCCTCTCGGTGGTGAGCATCATCGTTATCTTACTGCTGCTTTACCTGCAGTTTCGATCATGGAAGCAGAGCGTGGTGGTGCTGCTGAACCTGCCGCTCGCCCTCATAGGTGGCGTTATGGCGCTGGTGGTAACGGGTGGCGTCATCAGCATACCTGCCATCATTGGCTTCATCTCGCTCTTTGGCATGGCCACACGTGGCGGTATGCTGCTGGTTGATAGGTATAACGAATTGTCCAGCCATGGCCTCTCCCATCGCGAGGTAGTGGTGCGTGGCTCGCTCGACCGTTTGCTGCCCATTCTTATGACGGCTCTCAGTTCGGGCTTGGCCCTCATCCCCTTAGCCTTAGGCAGCCACTTGCCTGGCAATGAAATACAAAGCCCCATGGCACAAGTAATGCTGGGTGGCTTGCTCACCAGCACACTGCTCAACCTTGTTATTGTGCCGCTCATGGCGCCAATGAAGGTGCAGAAAGAAAACAACGTTATTGTATAAAACCATTTTTGATCATAAAATGACACATATAATATATAAAAATGTCATGGCTTCGCTCTTGCTCTCGGCGTCGGTTCTAACGGCGTGGGGGCAAGAGGCCGAGGCCATGAAAAGAGGCGAAGTAGAGGCCGTGCCCACAACCTCGTTCACGGTTTGGGCCAATGAAATGCAAGCCATAGCCCGTAACAACACTACATTGAAGGCCATGCACGCCCAACTGCAAGCCACCTTACTGGCCAACAGTGCCGACAATGCCCTACCCGACCCTGAAGCCGAGGTAGCCTATATGTTTGGTAGCCCTAAGGGGGTAGAGCCTCGCACCAATGTGGCCGTAACACAGTCGCTCGACTGGGGCGTGCTCACAGGGCGTCGTCGCAAGCTATCAAAGGCAGCCAATACAGCCGCCATGGCCGAATATAGAGTAGCATTTCAGAAGGTGATGAGCGAGGCCGATGCCGCCCTTGTGCAGATGGTTTACTACAACCGTTTGCAGGCAGAACTGGAAACCCGCTGCCACGAGGCGCGCAACATTATGCTGATGTATGAAAAAAAATATACCGATGGCGACGTAAACCTTATTGAACTGAATAAGGTGAAGTTGAACACAGCGGTGAGCGAGGCCGAACTGCAACGCGCCAAGGCCGACCGTGCCGCCGTGGCACAAACCTTGCAACGCCTGAATGGAGGAGCACCCATCACCATGCCCGACACCGTTTACCCTGCCACCACTGCGCTGCCACCGCTGGCCACACTGAAAGAGGCCATGCCACACACGGCAGCCATGGCACAGGCCGAAGCCTCGCTGGCACAGAGCACAGCAGCAGTAAAATTGGCCAAGGTTGAAGGCATGCCCGAGTTTACGGTGGGCTTCCAGGGCGAATACATCAAAGACAACAACTATAGCGGTCCGAGCATAGGCCTTTCCATCCCTCTGTGGGGCAACACCCGTCGCAAGGTGAAGGCAGCACGTGCCACACAGGTGGCCAGCCAGCTGAGCCTGGCCGACGCTCGCCAACAGCAGTTGTCAACACTCGACCAGCTTTACATGCAAGCCACCCACCTTAACGCCACTACTCAACAACTGAAGGACCACCTTGCCGCCACAACCAACGATGCACTCTTGCGTCGCTCGCTGGAGGCAGGACAGCTGTCGGTGCTCAATTATCTTCTCGAACAGTCGTTCTACTATTCGGCTCGCACAGCACTGCTTGAGGCCGAACGCGATGCACAATTGGCTGTGTCGCAGGTGCGAGCGCTGATGTATTAAGTCGTAGATATAACAATTTATCTTCACGCTCATGTTTATCTCCCGCAAGCAATGCTAAGCATTTTTGCGAGCAAACAAAAAGAACAACAAGAACATCCTTTTTTCTAAACACACAACTATGTGTTAGCGAGGAAAAAAAATGTTCTTGTTGTTCTTTTATTATTTAATATTGTATAGTTCTTAGCGCGACAACAGATGCATCTCGCCCAAGACAAAGAGCAAGGTGTAGCCCAGCACCAAACCAATGATACCCATGGTAACACCTATCTTCATCATCTGCTTTTGTTCAACCAAACCCGTTGAGTGAGCAATAGCATTAGGAGGCGTACTGATAGGCAGCGCCATAGCTACCGATGCTGCTACAGCAATGCCAATGAGCACGGTGGGGGTGCCACCAATACCGTCGAGTGACGAGCCCATACCCTTGCACACCACAGCAAGGATAGGCACCAGCAGCGCTGCGGTGGCCGTGTTTGAAATAAAGTTGGAGAGCAGGTAGCAGATAAGGCCCGAGATGATAAGGATGGCCAACGCCGACCATGATCCGAAGGGAATACTCTTAATAGCGTTCTCGGCCAGACCCGACTCGTTCAAGGCCAAACCCAGTGCAAAACCGCCAGCCACCATCCAGATAACGCTCCAGTTAATGTCTTGCAGGTCTTTAGCCGTTACCACACCCGTAATGGCAAACACCACGATGGGCAGCATAGCCACAGTGTTGGCACCCACGCCTGTCACCTTATCCAGCATCCACAGTGCCACCGTAACAACGAAGGTTATAGCCACCACCGCGGTGCGCCAGTTGTGTTGCAGCTCGCCACCAATGGTAAGATGAATATTCTTTTTTGTGAAGGGGAAAAACTTTTTCAGCAGCATCCAGCCAATGAGCAGCAGCACAATGGTGAGCGGCATCATAAAGGCCATCCACTCGCCAAAGCCCAAGTTAAGGTCAAGGCCGTTGGGGTCGTTCAGATATTTCAGCGCAATGGCGTTGGGTGGTGTGCCGATGGGTGTACCCATACCACCTATGTTGGCAGCTACGGGTATCGACAGTGTCAGTGCAATACGTCCTTTACCATCGGGGGGCAATGAGCGAAACACGGGGGTAAGGAAGGTAAGCATCATGGCAGCCGTGGCCGTGTTGCTCACAAACATTGAAAACACGCCCGTGATGAGGATGAAGCCCAGCAGCACGTTTTCGCTCTTTGTGCCAAAAGGCTTTATCAGCGTGCGTGCCAGCAGCACATCAAGGCCCGACTTAGTGGCGGCAATAGCCAAGATAAAACCACCCAAGAACAAGATGATGATAGGGTCGGCAAAAGTAGCCATAATAGAGGCGTGGCTCAGCAGTTCGCTCTTGTCAATGCCCTCACGCATAAAATTAAACGCGCTGTTCGAAGTGGTGAACAGCAACAATCCGATAACACTCACCGATGTTGCCCATGAGGGTATAGCCTCGGTTATCCACAAGATGGTGGCCAAAGCAAAAATGGCAATAATGCGTTCTTGCACCACCGTAAGGCCGTCGATGCCATAGGCGTCGAGAGGAAGGTTCCATAACACAGCGGTAATGATGACCGCTATCGTAAACATGATGGCCTTCCTCACATTAAAGGAGCCATCCAGCAGGGCTTTTGTTTCTTTAGGCATAATAATGTTTTTAGTTTTTATTTTTAGGTATTTTCTTTTTTTCATGCTAATGCATACCACACATGGCCACATCTACACTAAGCCAGCCCGTGTGTGCATTTTAGCTATAACTGTGCATTTTAGCTATAACGTTGCAAAGAAAAAGAAAAAACTTGATAATAGCAAATATTTTCAACACCCTTTTTTCTTTACCACTGCTTTTTAAACGAATGTTAACCTTTTTAGGCCCGTAAGATAAGTTCAAGGTCAACTACATCGAGCCACGCACCAAACTTGCGTCCCACCTCTTTAAAACACGACTTTTGTTCAAAGCCCAGCGCCCGGTGCAAGGCTATGCTGCCCTCGTTGCCTCCTGTTATACAAGCTATCAGTGCATGAAAGCCTTGCGCCCTGCACTGTTCAATAAGCTGCTGCATAAGCCGCTTTCCTATGCCCCTATGACAATAATCGGGGTGCAGATAGATGGTGGTTTCAAGCGTTTGGCTATAAGCCACGCGCTCTTTCCATAGGTGCGCATAGCAGTAGCCCACCACGTGGCCCTCGTGTTCATAAACAAGGTAGGGATATTGTGCCGATATGCTGGTAATGCGGTGCAGCATATCGGCCGTGGTTACAGCTTGCGTTTCAAAACTAATGTTGGTGTTTAGCACATAATGGTTATATATGTGGGCAATGGCCTGTGCATCAGTAGCGTTTACGTTTCTTATCATTGTTCATATGTTTTTTGCAAAGTCAGAAGTATGTTTCTACACACCCTCCTGTTCAATGCTTTTCATTATCGCGTTACCACGAAGTGTTCTTTCAGACGTATGTCTGACGACGAGGCACCTACCAGCACCTCAAATTCGCCGGGCTCTACCACACGTTTCATCTTCTGATTGATGAGCGAGAGCTCGTCGAAGCCAAGGGTAAACTCAATGCGCTGACTTTCACCCGCATCAAGGCACACCTTCTTGAAAGCACGAAGCTGCAAAGGTGGCTGCGACACCGTGGCAGCGCGGTCAGAGAGGTAAAGCTGCACCACCTCGTGGCCACTGCGATTGCCAGTGTTCTTAACGGTGAGCGACACACGCACGGCACCCGACCCTTCAGAGAGCGACACCGTAAGTGGCTCAACCAGCGGCATGATAGAGGGTTCGGCGTTAGGCGTAATGGTGAGGTCAGAATAAGCAAACTGTGTGTAGCTCAAGCCATAACCAAAGGGATAGAGGGGTGCACCCTTCTCGTCCATATAGTCGCGTTTTATGTTTTGACTGTAATAAACAGGCAGCTGACCCACGCTGCGCGGGATGCTGACAGGTAGACGACCCGAGGGATTGACATCGCCAAACAGAATAGAGGCGATAGCCTTGCCACCCTGTTCGCCTGGATACCATGCTGTGAGCAAGGCGTTGGCCACCTCAGCAGCGCGGTTCATGAGCAGCGGACGGCCCTCGATATACACAATAACCAGCGGCTTGCCCGTCTTTGCCACCGCCTCGATAAGCTGTTCTTGCTTGCCTAAGAGCGACAGCGTAGCACGGTCGAAACCCTCGCCACACTCCATGTCAGAGAGCGTCTTGCTCTCGTCGACAGTGGCGGCACCCGTAGCAATATACTTTGTTTTAAAGTCGCGAGCACTCGATCCGCCCACTACCAGCACCACAGCGTCGGCACCTTCGGCAGCACGCACAGCAGCGGGGATGTCGGCCGATGTGGTATCGCGAATGGCACACCCACGCTCATACACCACCTCCACATTGCCTCCTGCCACGGCACGAATGCCATCAAGCACTGTGCTAATTTCTTCGCGAGGCTGCGGAGCCGTATAGTCGCCCAGCTGGTTATAAGGCATATCGGCGTTAGGGCCTATCACGGCAATGCGCTTCATCGTTCGGCTCAAGGGCAAGATGCCATCGTTCTTTAGCAGCACGGTGCCCTCTTCAGCCACCTTCTGTGCCAACTGCTTATGTTCAGTAGAACGGCATACCTCGCGGGCACGCTTGGGCTGAACGTAGGGGTTATCGAATAGGCCAAGGCGAAACTTCATCGCCAAGACGTTAGACACGGCACGGTCAAGGTCAGCCATGGTGATAAGGCCCTCGTCAAGGGCTTTCTTCAGGTTCTTGCCAAAGGCGCCACCGCCGAGGTCCATGTCGAGGCCAGCCTTCAGGGCCAGCACCGCAGCCTCTTTGTTATTGGCAGCAGCCCCCATGCCAGCAATGCCATCAACCGACAACAGGTCGCTATACACAAAGCCATTAAAGCCCCATTCGCCACGCAACATATCGGTAAGCAAGTGGCGGTTTGAGGTGCAGGGTATGCCGTCGATGCTGTTATACGATGTCATGACCGTGCCAGCGCCAGCCTTCACCGCTTTCTCAAAAGGCAGCAACAGCTGCGAGCGCAAGAGGCGTTCGCCAGCATACACGGGGCCACCATTGTGTCCGCCCTCAGGCACACCATAGGCAGCAAGATGTTTCAGCGTGCAGATAACGTGTTGCTTGTCGGCACTGTTGTCGCCCTGCATACCACGCACCACCGCTGTGCCCAACACCGAGGTGAGCCAAGGGTCTTCGCCAAAAGTCTCTTCCATGCGCGACCAGCGCGGCTCGCGCGCCACATCGAGCACGGGGCCATAGCCTATATTTGAACCCTGTGCAGCTGCCTCAAGGCCAATGGCCGAACCCATATCATATAGCAACGAAGGGTTCCAGGTAGATGCCGCTGTGAGCGACGTGGGAAACACCGTGGTGCCGATGGCCATGTGGCCGTGCGGACACTCTTCGGCAAAGAGGATAGGTATGCCGAGGCGTGTTTGTTCTACGGCATAACGTTGCAGCGCGTTAATAGCCTTAGCCGAGAGTTCGGGGTTCAGACCAGTTTCCAGCGTCTTCTGTGTCCAAGGGTCGGCACGCAGCACAGCCCAAAACGATCCTATGGGAACCTCGTTCATCTTCTGCTTAAACAAGGCCGAAGGCTCAACGCTGTTCTTGCCCGTCTTCGTATACATCTCCCATCCCAGCGGACAGATAAGCTGCCCCACCTTCTCCTCTACCGTCATGCGGCTGATAAGGTCGGCCACACGTGCCTCGATGGGTTGCGTGGCTTGCTTATAAACGGGCAGCGCTGTTTGTTTGCGGGCCGCCTTTGTAGTGGTCTTTTTCTGTGCCATTAAGGGCATGGCAATCAGAACTGCACAGGCCAATGTAATATGTTTGATGTTCATTATATAATATCTAAAAGTTTAATTGCAATAATTGCACATTGTTATCACTGCACAATCACGTATCTCGTTTCATCTCTTAAAAGCAAACGAAAAGCAAAAAGTGAAAGAAAGCCAAAAAGAGGAGGCACTAAAATAAAAGCACCTCCTCTTTCTTATTTATCTATTTTTCAAATGTGTATTGGCGCATTACTCCTTAGCATAACCTTCGTTCTGCTCAAGCAGTTTGTTACGCTGAAGCTCAGTAAGCGGGAACGGCCATACAAGATCAGTAGCCTTGAAGGTAGCACCAGAAGCATTCTTAGCATTCACGAGGTTAACATAGTCAACCTTACCTATGAATATAGGCTTACCATCAGCATCCTTGGCAGGTTCAGCAATGTTGGGGAACATCTTTGTACGCAAGCAGTCGTCCCAAATCTTAAACTCGAGCGGGAACTCGCGCAGACGCTCTGTCCAGCAAGCGTGGATGAAGTCGTCCTTAGACAGACGCATCAAATCGGTCTTAATCTGCTCAGCGGTCTTGCCCTCAGTGTTAGCACGAGCCTGTACCTGTGCCAAATAGCCAGCAGCCTCATCGGTAACAGCGCCACCAGCCTGTACAATAGCCTCGGCAGCATCGAGCAGAGCCTCTGAATAGCGGAAGAAGTTGAAATCTTTGGTACCCTGACCAGTCTTCATCATAGCCTCTTCGTCATAGTAATACCAGCAACCAGGCTCAGTAGAGTGCCAATTCTTCACTACACCCTTTTTGTTGGTAAAGGTGAAATCCCAGTGGAAGAACTGGTTGGGCTTTACACGGAGGTCTTTAGCATCATAGACATTGAGGAAGCGAGTTGAGGCACCATAAACGCGACGGCTCAAACTGAATGTATCAAAGATACCCTCTGCTGTACCAGAGAAAGCATAGGTAGGCCACCAACCACTGGTGCTGATAGTAGCATTATACTCGTAAGCATAGATAACCTCGTCCAAACCATCGGTAGAGCGAAGCTTATTGAAAGCACTGTTCATAGCGAGGTCGCCATTAGCAGTAAGAGCGTGACCTGAGTTAAGCACAGTCTTCACGCTGTTTGCAGCATCGCTATACTTACCTTCCTGCATATAAACAGAGGTGAGCAACATAGCAGCAGCATACTTACCTACCTTATTTCCATTTTCATAGAATTTCTTTGCGGGAAGACCGTTTACAGCATCTTTCAAATCTTGCTCAATCAGTGCATATACTTCGGTTGCAGGCGACTTAGCAATTTGCAGTTCAACAGTGGCATCAGCATAAGGCTCTTTAATCAAAGGTACATCGCCAAAATACTTTACCAATGTGAAATAGTTGAAAGCACGGAAGAATTTTGCCTGAGCAATCAGTTCGTTACGTGTTTCTTCTGACATTGTGATGTTTCCAGCACGCTGTATTACAGTGTTGGCAATACGGATAGCTTTATAGCTGTTGGTGTACAAACTGCTGAAGCTTTCAGATACTGTATTCGTATTTTCCTGACGTGTCAACGTACGAGCATAAGCGCATGTACGTTCCTGACCTTCATACTCGTTGCTGAAATAGCCTGTAAGCATACCACCCAGTGTAGAGCATGGGCCCATGTATGCGGAACCAGCACCAGTCAACTCCGACGGGGCACCTGTGCGGTACAAAGATGTCACCATCGATTCGACATCGCTCTGCAGCGTGGGGAACACCTCATCAGTTTTTGTCGAACGGGTTTCCTCCTCAAGCCAGCTTTCGCAAGATGAAAATCCTACAAGACAAGCACAGGCTATGGCTGCTATATATAATTTCTTTTTCATTGCTTTTGTTCTTTTTAGTGTGCACCCTTTTGCAAGGGCACACAAGTGTTACATGAATATTGCTTTGACAATTTTACAATTAACCTCTTAGATTAGAATGCTACGCTAAGACCCAGTGTGAAGGTTCTTGCTCTTGGATAAGAGAAGAAGGCAGCGTTCTGTCCAAACTTGCTACCCATAGAGTCGGTCTGTGAGGTAGTCTCGGGATCGTAACCATTGAAATCGCTTGAGCAGAGCATGAACAGGTTGTTAGCACTTGCGTAAACGCGGAGGCCAGAGAGACCGAGAGGCTTGATAAGACTACGGTCGAAGGTATAGCCAATCTGCAACATGTTGCAACGCAGGTATGAACCGTCAACAATCCAAGCAGAATCGATAGTGGTGTCCTGACCAGCGTGGTTGGTGTTGCTCAGATAAATCATCTGCTCCATAGCGCCGGGGTTAGTTCCATTGTAAGCGTCATACAGGATGTTGCTCAAACCGTTGGTAATGCCGAAGCGGTCGTATGTAGAGTGGTAGAACTGCTGCATGGTTTCAACGCCCCATACAAACTGCATATCGAGGGTAAGATCCCAGTTCTTGTAGTTGAAGGTGTTCACCCAGCTACCGGTCCAATCAGGAATACCCTTACCCAGAATTTCCTTTGTCTCAGTACGCTTAGCACGACCTACCTGATTCTTCGCACACTTGCCAGCAGCAAAGTCTTCCTTGGTCCAAACGCCGAGACGACGATAACCGTAGAATGAACCCATGCTCTCGCCTACGCGCAGCACACCTTCGTAGCCACCTACCCAGTTCATCAAGCCTATGTCAGCGTTTGTTTCGCCCAGCTTGGTGATTTCGTTCTTATTGTAGTTGAGGTTCAGAGTAGAAGTCCATGTAAAGTCCTTTGAACGGAACGGAGTAGCGCTAACCATGATGTCGAGACCCTGGTTCTTAACAGAACCGATGTTCTTGAATACAGAGGTATAACCTGTTGAATAAGGAACAGGGCAGTCGAGCAACAGGTCGGTGGTCTTCTTGTGATAGTAAGAAACGTCGAAGTTCAAACGATCCTGGAACAAACCGAGGTTGAAGCCGAAGTCGAACTGTGCGGTCTTCTCCCACTTCAAATCCTTATTGCTGAATTTGTTTGCGTATGAATAAGGAACGCGAGTACCACCCTGCAGCAATGTACCACTGGTTACAGTAGACAATGACTGATAGGGATCAATCTCTGAGTTACCAGTAATACCGAAGCTGGTGTGCAATTTCAGGTTGCTGATAGCCTTGATATCCTTCATAAAGTCTTCCTGAGAGATGTTCCAAGCAAGACCTGCTGAGGGGAAGAAGGCATACTTATTGTTCTTACCAAACTTAGAAGAACCGTCGGCACGAGCGGTGAAGGTAGCTGAGTAGCGATCTTTCAAAGTGTAAGCCAAACGGAGGAAGTAAGAGTTCATGCGCCAGCGGTTCCAGCTTGACTCGGGTGAGTTAGGCTTAGTACCAGCACCCATATTGAAGGTCTTGAAGAAGTCGTCAGTGAAGCCCTGAGTGTACATGTAGTTGTAGTCGTATGTGCGCTCCTGCCAAGAGAGACCAGCCATTGCGTTTATACGATGAATATCAAATACCTTATTATAGGTAAGGTAAGTTTCCTCCTGCCAGTAGAGCACGTCGGTGTTACCAATAGAGGCACGTCCCTGTTCGCCCTGTGACAGGTTAACGAGGTCGCGTGAGCTATAATAAGTGTTACGGTTGTGGTGATAGTCAACACCAAACTGAGTCTTCAGATCCAGACCATCAAGGAGGTGGAAGGTGAAGGCAGCGTTACCGAAGAGCTGTGTGCGATAGTTGCCATAGGTCTGGCCTTTCAAGATAGCAACAGGGTTAGTCATACCCTCGAAACCATAATCAGACATGCCACCACCAATGCTCTGTGAAGTAGTGTACTTGCCGTTCTTGTCTTTAACGGGCAACCAAGGCAACATCTCAATCATAGTACGACGAGCATCCTGGCCACCGCCGTCCTCAGGAGTATAGTGAGTCCAGGTGTGGTTAACGGTCAAGTTAACAGCTGTTGACAGCCACTCGGTAGGATTAGCGTCGTAAGTCATCTTAGCGTTTACACGCTTGCTGTAAGTGTCGAGCACGATACCCTGCTGGTCGGTATAGTTAAGGAAGGCGCCCATTGACGACTTCTTACCAGCCTGCTGGATGCTGATTTGGTGGTTGTGAGAGAAAGCAGTGCGTGTAGCCTCGTCCTGCCAGTTGGTGTCATAAAGAGGGTTACCGTTAGCATCGAAGTAGTTGCGGTCGTTAAACCATTCGGCACGGTTCAAGCTCCAATTCTTACCTTGATATGTATTTTCATTCTCAAGACCAATCATGAAAGCGTCGCACCATTCCTGAGCGTTGAGCACGTCCATCTTACGAGCCATAGTGCTGATAGAGAATGAACCATCATAGCTGATGCGTGTGCCTTCTTCGTTCTTCAAGCCACGCTTTGTGGTAACGAGGATAACACCGTTGGCACCACGAGCACCATAGATAGCGGTTGCAGAAGCATCCTTCAGCACCTCCATCGACTCGATGTCGTTAGGGTTGATCATGCCGAAGCCTTCCATTACAACACCGTCAACAACGTAGAGAGGGTCGGTTGACGAGTTGATGGTAGCCATACCACGGATCACTACCTTATTATTATAGGCACCAGGCTGGCTTGAGTTAGAGAACACGTTTACACCCGACACTTTACCACGAAGGTTATCGATAGCCGAGAAGTTTTGGTTCTTCTTCATGTCGTCGCCCTTAGCGATACCGATAGAACCTGTAACGTCGCTCTTACGCATCACACCGTAACCTACAACCACGAGCTCGTCGAGGGTAGTGTCTTCGGGCTTCATCTGTACGTTAAGAACACCGCCCTTAACTTGTGCAACAGGAATTTCTTGTGTAAAATAGCCGAGGTACGAGATAACGAGCGTACCGTTGGCGGGAGCGTTGATCTTAAAGTTACCGTCAAAGTCGGTAACGGTGGCAGTTTTTGTGTCTTTTACCATGACGGTACCACTAATAATGGGCTCGCCTTTCTCGTCAGACACGGTTCCTGACACTGTCTTTGTGGCCTGGGCAAAAGCTTCACCCGTGCCTCCCAGCAAGAAACCTAACATAAGGCTCAATACTGAGATGAGATACATTCTTTTTAGTTTCATACTTGAAAACGATTTGGTTTGAATTTGTTTTATACTCTCTATATTCTTAAGTAGGGCAACATTTATTGTCGTGATGGCCTACAAGCGCCATGTTAACATGCAGAAAGCACACTGCCGCTTGCCCCGAGAGGCGCGTCTGTGTTACGCTGCTAAATGTTGTAAGTGTTATCTTTTCGTTTTGTTTTTAGCCTTGCACAAGTTTCACTATCGTCGTGTGCCAGTGTTACCTTTATTATTTAAGTAGTGTAAGTGGCACGTTGACAGATATTGTTATGTGTTCATTGTGCTCTTTTGTGGTTATTCTGTTCTAATGTGTATAGCATTGTGTCTGACGACAATTTGATTGTTTCGTGTATAGTAAATTTAAATACGTGGCCCTTTGCTCACGCTTGATTTGAGTAGTATATCGTTGTTTGTATGTTAGCGGGCTCATTTTCGATGACATTATTCTTGGTTTTTAGCGTTATGCCAACGTTGTCCCACTTTTTTCAATTGCAAAGATAATAATATATTTTTACATTACGAAAACATTCATTAATATTTTTAAGTTTTTTTCCGAGGAAAATCAATATACCTTATTATATATATAGTTGACGAGTTGACAAGGAGTATGGTTCATCCCTCAAAATTAGTGCGCCAGTACTTGGCCCAAGTACTGCAGTAATCTCCATCAAGTACTGCAGTAATCTCGGCCAAGTACTGCAGTAATCTCGGCCAAGTACTGAGACGATATGTTTGCTATCTTCGATTAGAGGGCTTGCTTTTGACAGAATAAACCCCGAAGTTTAATATTACAAGGCTTCGGCGAGGATATTTATGCTCTTTGGAGTTTTACCAGACAGCAATAAAAAAAAATGGGTATTGACACCTTACGGTACCAATACCCTCATTACTTATTTATAAGAAAAACGTGTGTGCTTATTTTACCACTACTTTGCGGGCAACACCATTCTTGCGCTCAATATACAAGCCCTTTGTTGCAGGCTTAACGTTTGAAACACGCATACCATTAACAGTGAAGTACTCGGCAGCAGCGTTCTGAGAACCGTTAGCCTTCACATTATCAATGCCAGCAGGCGAAGGATGCGAGATGGTAACACCATCAACAATCATTGAGTTGCCTGTCCCAACACCTACACGCCAATATCTAAAGGCCACTTTCACGGTCTTGCCAGCATAAGCAGAGAGGTCTACAGCCTGCGGACGTATCTTCATGTCGCTGGCATCATAGCACTCGCGTTCGGTCAACTTATCGGTTACATTCTTGGCAAGGTCCCATACCTCGGTCCAGTTTTTGCCGTCATCCTCAGTCACCATTATCTTCAAGGTGTTCACAGCCTCACCACGCCCATTAGGCCAAGTTGCTGTATTCCAGTCAAAGTCGTTAATATTATACACATCAAAATAATCGGCCTGCAGCAAGAAGTGCAAGGTTTCGTTGCTGGCTAATGTTACCTCAGGCGAAACAAGCCACTCGTCTTGGTCAGCAGATGTCAAGCCATGAGTATCATCATTATATCCAAAATGGATAAATGCCTCCTTGGTTCCATCGGTGGTCATATCCTGATATAAATTGCTTGACTCATACACATACCACGACATATTAATATTATGTGCAAGCTGATCATCGGTAGGAATATTCTCAGGGGTATTAATCTCAGACCAGTCGACAGGTATCCAATCCATACCAAAGTTGGTACGATAGTTTTCAAAACCTTCATAGAAGGTTACGATATCGTCTGAAGCAGCCTCTTTAACAGGAGCCGTAGCAGCAGCCTTATAGCCTTCGGGCTTAACCAACTTACGGAAGATGCGTCCCTGAGCATCTTTCACAACCTGCATTTTGTTGCCCATGGGCAATGTTTTCTCTGAAAGAACAGTAAGGTTCTGGGCTGAAACGCTCATGGCAGCGATGGCCATGCAAACACTAAGTAGAACTTTTTTCATAACATTTGTCTTTTTACAGTTAAAAATATCTCTCTATTAAACGAAAATCACCTATTGTATGAAAGCAAAAAGCTCTATTCCTCTCAATAAGAGCAAATGGATTTTTCACTTTCCCCTTTTCACTTTTCACTTATAAGCAAATGGATTTTTCACTTTTCACTTTTCACTTAAGATGTCGCAACATTTTAAAGGTTTTACCTCCCTTACGCACAATATAAAGACCAGGCTTTGCGGTGTTCTGCACGCGCACGCCTTGCAAGTCGTACACAGCCTCGGTGTTATTCTGCAGAGCGTTAACCTCTACGCCCTTAACGCCTGTTTCTTTAGCAAAAACAATCGTGGCAGGATAGTTTAAAACAACATCACCCTTCGTCCATTTATAGCCAAACTCGAAGGCAGCATCCTTACCATAAAGTGGTTCTTTTATTGTGATAACGCCATCTTTAAACACATCGGCTTTACCTTCAAACGACGACATTTTCTTCAAATCGTCTTTCGTTATGCCATTGGCCACATACACACCAGCATCATTGCCCACGAAGAAATTAATCATATCGCTACCGTTAAACTTGTTTGAGAAGCCGCTGTATTGAGGCTCAATCACTACGAGTTCTGGGTCAGAAGCATCAATCTTAATATAAGTGGGTGTGGTGTTTTCATTATATACTGCCAAGGGACAATTGTCTGCTGTGTACGGATTTACCAGACGATACACCCCAGCCTGTTCTGTACTTTCTTCTACATCTACAGTCCAACTATGGTCAGCAGGAACGCCTTTTAAATAGCCAGGCACGATAAAGCCATCGGTAAAGGTTGCCTTTCCTGCCTCTGCCCATTGCTCTGCAGGAGCGGCTGCCGGCAGTGTAATCACAGTAGCATATTCGCCTTGCCAGTTATAACCAAAGTCGTTACCCGAAGTGGCCTTACCAAAACGTGGAGATACGATGGTTATCACGCCATCTTTCAGGGTAGAGTTATAATTATAGTTCGTAATATCTTCTTTCGAGTAGCCCTCTTCCGTTTTAAAATAGGTACCAGCACAACCAATATAGAAGGGGTTAGAATAATTTGTACGCGTTTTATCAACATTTACAAAGCCTGATACCTGAGCGGCCACCTCAACAAAGTTGGGGTCGGTGGCATCGATAATAATATCGTGAGCCTCTTTGTTTTCGTTCTTACTTAAGAAAGGAAACTTATCTGAAGTCCAAGGGCTGGCCAACTTATATTTTCCAGGCGTAGCCACACTCTCATACACTTCAACATTGAAAGCGTAATCGGCAGGATCATATTCTGATCCTTTTTCGGGGTTCAAGCCTGGGGTTACCCAGCCATCCACCATACGTCCTGTACCCAACAATTTCCAGTCGGCCACATCAGCATGATGACGCACTTTACGCATTTGTGCGCTACATGGAGCCACCATTAACAAAAGGAATGAAACGATTGAGATTGCTTTTAAGTATAATTTCTGCATTTTAACGATGTTTTAAGTTAAAGGACACAGCACCGCCAACGCTTTAATCAATTTACGAAAGGTGCTCTTTTTATAAATTCAATAGCAAAAGTAAATATTATCATGAAAAACATTATACATTTATTCAATAAATTTACAAAAATAATATACAAATTGTCATAAATCAAGTCAGCATCTCCTTCCCTACCCCATTTTTCCTTTTTAAAAGCCCGAAAAGAGGCCTAAAAGGAGAAAAAAAAGAGAACCACAAAGCGCAAGCTATATAGTAAAAAAGCAATTAAAGGAACAAAAAGACAATAAAACGACGCTTTTCCAACACTATTACAGCAATAGCAGTGTTTTGTTATCCTTTTGTCAAACCGCCTATTTATGCTTTTATTTCACTACAACCTTCCGAGCCACACCATTTTTGCACTCAATATACGGCCCTTTGTGGTGGGCTTAGCGGCCGAAAAGCGCATACCGTGCATAGCATAACAGCTTTTTTATGCCGAAAATTTGGCAGTAGTGGTATAAATAACTAACTTTGCACATATAATATATATTGCGCACATGGGGGCGTATATTTATTGTATATATAGCGTTCATAGGCATAGCGAGCGTTAGCACGCAACGCGATAGGCCACAATAGGGCGCAGTTATTAATTCTCATCATTCTTAGTAAAGGTAGATCGATATGTTGAACCGAATAAAATATATTTTATCCTATTTTCTTCTGGTGTGGCTTTATTTTCTCATTCAGAAGCCCATTTTCATGCTGTGCAATGCCAGCAAGAGCTATTCAGTAACCGACTATATGAGCGTGATGTGGCACGGTGCCTCACTCGATGCCACCACCACAGGATACCTTACCATCGTGCCGTTCGTGCTCACCATTACATCGGTGTGGTATCGCCACTTGCCGTTCCGAAAAATCATGACACCTTATTATATTGTTGTGATGTTTCTTATCAGCCTCATCTTCATTGGCGACCTCTCGCTCTTTGCCTTTTGGGAGAGCAAGCTCGATGCCTCCATCTTCATCTATATCGACTCGCCCAAAAACGCGATGGCCAGCGTATCAACAGGCTACATCTTTGGGCGCACCCTGCTCATCCTTGGCCTCACTGCCCTTATGAGCGGACTGCTGTGGATTGTCACGCCACACCAACTGCAACGCATCAATATGAAAGGTCAACAGATGGTGGCCACCCTGTGCGCGCTGCCCATAGCAGCACTGCTGTTCTTGATTATCAGAGGAGGGTTTCGCGTGTCGACAGCCAATGTGGGCGACGCCTACTTTAGCACCGACCAGTTTTTAAACCTTTCGGCCATCAACCCTGCTTTCAACCTTTTCTCAAGCACCGAACGACAGGCACGGTATGAAGACGAGTTCAACTTCTACGACGAAACACGCCGCGCACAGCTCATGACGGGCCTATATCCAAAGAGCGACAAGGGCACCACCTACGTGTTAAACACTGCGCGCCCCAACATTTTAGTGATATTTATGGAAAGCTTCGGCGCCACCATGATAGAACGATTGGGCGGCGCCAAAGGTGTTGACCCCAACTTGGAACAGTTGGCCGACGAGGGCATCTTCTTCTCGCGCATCTTTGCCAACAGTTTCCGCACCGACCGTGGCACCGTATGTACCTTCAGCGCCTTCCCTGGCTTGCCCACGCTGTCGCTGATGAAGGTGCCCAGCCTGTGCCAAACATTGCCCAACATTGCCCATACGCTGGGAAAGGCTGGCTATAGCACCGACTTCTTATATGGTGGCGACATCAACTTTACCAACACGCAAGGCTATCTGCGCGCTGGCGGCTTTGAGAAGCTTACATCGCAAGACGACTTCTCGATGGCCGACCGCAACTACAGCAAGTGGGGTGTGCCCGACCACATTACCTTCAACCACCTGTTCGATATGCTGAAGGCGCGCGAGAACAACAAGAAGCCTTGGTTTACGGCCTTCCTCACACTGAGCAGCCACGAGCCGTTCGAGGTGCCCTTTAACAAGTTTGAAGACAAGCACTTTAACGCCTTTGCTTATACCGACCACTGCATTGGCGAGTTTATCAAACGCTTCCGACAGACCTCGCAATGGAACAATACCCTCATCATCTTGCTGCCCGACCACGGCATCCCCTACCCCAAAGATGGCGAGCGCTTCAGTCCGAAATTCTTCCGTATACCCATGATATGGACGGGTGGCGCCGTGAAGCAAAAGCTCACGGTAGAGAAGATTATGAACCAAACCGACTTGGCAGCTACCTTGCTGGCACAGTTGGGCTTAAGCCATGCCGACTTTGCCTTCAGCCGTAACGTGCTGAGCGAGAGCTACACCTATCCATTCGCCTTTTATAGTTTTGTCAATGGCTTTGGTTATCTCGACAATTCGGGCGTCAGTGTGTACGACAACGCCTCAAACAAGGTGTTCTTCAACGTAGCCCCCGAGGGCGACAGCCTACGCGTATCAAGAGGCAAAGCCATCTTACAAACCCTATACGACGAGGTGGGCAAGATGAACGGCCAGCGCTATCAACAGACCAAGAAATAAGCATAAAATAAAGATAAGCCATGCAAGAAAAGGCTTCCATGTTCGTTTTACGAGTGTAACAGGTTCGTAGACAACGATGGTGGAAGCCTTTTTATTTGCACCATAAGAAGGAAAGCGAAAGAACAATTGAATACAGAACAGCAGCTTATAAGCAAAATAAAAGAGGGCGACCGCACTGCCATGCGCACGCTCTACGACCGCTATTCGGGATATCTCATGGCCATCGCGCTGAGGTATATTCCGGACAGAGACGATGTGCGAGATGTTCTGCAAGACAGCTTCATCAAGATTTTCACCTCGCTACCACAGTTTAACCCTCGTGGCGAAGGGGCACTGAAAGCATGGATGGGGCGCATTGTAGCCAATATTGCGCTCGACTTTCTGCGTAAGCGCAACAACCTTCAGCTATCGTACGATGTGCCCGACATGGCCGACGAGCCAACTCCCGACATAGGAGGCGTGAGCGACGAGGTGCTCATGCAGCTGATAGGCCAACTGCCCGCAGGCTATCGTGTGGTGCTCAACTTGTTTGTCTTTGAGCAGCTCAGCCACAAAGAGATAGCGCAACGGCTCGGCATCAAAGAAAACTCGTCGGCCTCGCAATATTTCCACGCCAAGAAGATGCTTGGCAAATTAATTAATGAATATATAAAACGGCAACAATAAGATATGAAACACAACGATTGGACAGAACAGTTAAGGCAGCGCTTAAACGATGCCGAGGTGCCTGCACCCGAGAACTTGTGGGACAGCATCAGCCAACAATTGGATACACAAGGCCAACAACAGAATGCACAAGGCCAACAACAGGATGCTGAAGATGCTCAGGTTGCCAAGAAACCGCATCGCGTAACCTTGTTGCCTTGGGCAGCAGCGGCATCGGTGGTGCTCATAGCAGGCGTGGGTATGTGGTGGCAACTGCGTAGCAACACCCCCGACATCGCCATGCTCGAACCAGCTCCTCACCCCATAACATTGACAGATAATAAAGCTGTAAACACAAAGGCATCAGCTGTAAACACAAAGGCATCAGCTGTAAACACAAAGGCATCAGCTGCTAACAGTCATATTTCGACAACCTCTTCTAATGCCATGCTGGCTTATAAAGATAACGCATTAGTGCCAACGGCAAGCAATAAAGAAGAGGTAATGGCTTTAACTATGGCCGAGCAGGAGGTGCAGAGCGAGCCCATAGCTGAGGTTTCGACCACGACATCAACCCCTACCGCCACGGCTACACAAAAGAACCAACGCACGACACAAACGCAGGCAGCGCACACTGCCTACCATCTGCCACGCACCCAGCATCAGGCCAGCAACACACGTTGGCAAGTGGGTGTAGGCACAGCGGGCAACATGAACCGCTACAAGTCGTCAGGCCCCATCTATGTTAATAGTCTTTCGGCGGTAAACACCGAATATGCCGACAATGAGATGTTTCGCGTAAGCCCCTATGAGCAAGACACAAAAGATGTTACCCATCACGATATGCCCATCTCGATAGGTTTTACAGCTTCATACAGTGTTACCCCACGCATAGCCTTGGCCTCTGGTTTGGTTTACACGTTGGCCACCTCATCGTTTCAGCATGGCGCATCAATGCCAAAAGAAACGCAAACCTTGCATTATGTAGGCATCCCACTCAACCTCAGCTACACGGTATGGGGCAACAGTTGGTTGCGCACCTACATCATGGCGGGCGCACAGGCCGATATGAACGTAAAGGCCACATTAAAGGCCGACGGACATAAAAGCAACATTGACAACGACCGTGCCCAGTTCTCAATAACAGGCGGTGTTGGTGTGCAGTTAAATGTGGCGCAACAGTTGGGCGTTTACGTTGAGCCAGGTGTGCGCTATTACTTTGATAATGGTAGCGCTGTGCAAACCATCTTCAAAGAACATCCCACCAACTTCAGCCTTCAAGTGGGTTTGCGATGGAATATTGAATAAACATATTCCATCGCAAACCTGAACTAAAAGGCACTTGGCGCGGCAAAACCCTACTCACTAACACCTCACTTTTTTGTTTTGGCAAGCCCCTATTTACTTGTTATTTCGGCCCCAAAGCAGCACATAACTCACTGATGCCAACGATTGTATAGCAAAAGTGAGTTTTTATTTCATTGTTTCTTTTATTTTTCTTTTCCTCATTTATAGGTTTTTCTTACCTTTGCATAGGATAGGGTTGATTACACTATCGACAAGCAAGCCCTCCCAAAAAGGCAAGCATACACACGTATATACAACATAAACAAATAATAACAACAAAAACAACAACAATTAAAAACCTATGAAACATCTTCTTTTTTCAGTGTTACTGTCGACGATGGCTACCATGGGCGCACAAGCCCAGAAGCCCATATACCTCGACAACACACGCCCTGTAGAAGAGCGCATTGACGATGCCATCAGCAAGATGACACTACAGGAGAAAATCAGAATTATTCATGCACAAAGCAAGTTTTCATCGGCTGGTGTGCCACGATTGGGGTTCCCCGACTTTTGGACCGATGATGGCCCTCACGGTGTGCGCCCCGACGTGCTGTGGGACGAGTGGGAACAAGCAGGCCAAACTAACGACTCGTGCGTAGCCTTTCCTGCCCTTACCTGCCTGGCTGCCTCGTGGAACCCCACCCTCTCACACCTCTACGGCCACAGTTTGGGCGAAGAGGCGCTGTATCGTGGCAAGGATATGATATTGGGCCCTGGCGTAAACATTTATCGCACACCCCTTAACGGCCGCAACTTTGAGTATATGGGCGAAGACCCCTTCCTCACCTCTACCATGGTGGTGCCCTACATTCAGGGTATGCAAGCGCTGGGTGTGTCGGCCTGTGTGAAGCATTATTGCCTGAACAACGACGAAGAAAACCGCTTCAACGTAAACGTAAAAGTATCCGACCGTGCCTTGCACGAGATCTATCTGCCCGCCTTTAAGGCTGCCGTGCAGCAAGGCAAGGTGTGGGCCATCATGGGCGGATATAACATTTATAATGACGAGCACTGCTGCCATAACAGCATAACGCTGAACAAGATACTGAAAAATGGCTGGCAGTTTGATGGCGTGGTGGTGAGCGACTGGGGTGGCGCCCACGACACCGACCAGGCAGTGCGAAACGGCCTCGACATGGAGTTTGGCACATGGACCAACGGCCTAACCACTGGCGCCAGCAACGCCTACGACAATTATTATCTGGCACAGCCCTACCTCAAGGGCATAAAATCGGGCAAATATACCATGCGCGAGCTCGACGAGAAGGTGCGCCGCGTGCTGCGCCTGTTCTATCGCACCACCATGAACCCGCAGCGCCAGCACGGCTTCTTGTGCTCTGACGCCCATTATGATGCCGCCCGCAAGATAGCCCAAGAGGGCATTGTGCTGCTGCAAAACAAAAACCACGTGCTACCCATACAGCTAAAACAGGGTGCCCGCGTGCTGGTGGTAGGCGAAAACGCGGTGAAGATGATGACCGTGGGCGGCGGCAGCTCGTCGCTCAAGGTGCAAAAAGAAATTTCGCCCCTTGATGGTTTGAAGGCACGTCTGGCTAAAGCAGGCATCAGTGTCGACTATGCTCGAGGCTATGTGGGCGACGTTACAGGCGCCTATAATGGCGTTACCACGGGCCAAGACCTGGCCGACAACCGCTCGGCAGAAGAGCTGATAGCCGAGGCTGTGCAGAAAGCCAAGAGCGCCGACTATGTGATTGTGTTTGGCGGACTGAACAAGAGCGACTATCAAGACTGCGAGGGCCACGACCGCCAACACTATGCGCTGCCCTACAACCAAGACGCACTGATTGAGGCGCTGGCCAAGGCTAACCGCAACACCGCATACGTTAACATATCGGGCAACGCTGTGGCCATGCCCTGGAAAGACAAGGTGCCCGCCATTGTGCAAGGTTGGTATCTGGGGTCGGAGGCTGGCGAAGCCCTGGCCGACGTGCTGTGTGGCGACGTAAGCCCCAGCGGAAAGTTGCCCTTCACCTGGGTGAAAGACCTGAACCAGGTGGGTGCCCATGCGCTAAACACCTATCCTGGCGTGTGGCGTAAAGAAGGCGGACAGAAGACGCCTGGCAACATTATTGACGAAGAGTATAAAGAAGGCATATACGTGGGCTATCGCTGGACCGACCTGAAGCACCAGCAACCCCTCTTTGCCTTTGGTCATGGTCTTAGCTACACCACCTTTAAGCTGGCAAACCTTCGTGCCGACAAGGCCAAGATGCAACGCGATGGCCACATCACCTTCACCGTAAACGTTACCAATACGGGCCGTGTGGCAGGTGCCGAAACCGTGCAGCTGTACATTCACGACCAGAAGGCATCGGTCGATCGCCCCGTAAAAGAGCTGAAGGGCTTTAACAAGGTGTGGCTGCAGCCTGGCGAGAGCAAAGACGTTACCATCACCATCGACAACACCGCCCTCAGCTTCTACAACGAGGCCAAAGGGGCGTGGAACGCTGAAGCAGGCGTGTTTGAAGCTTGGGTAGGCAACGCCTCTGATAATTTGAAGTTGAAGAAACAATTCGTTTTAGTTGACGAGTAAACAAGTTCTTGAGGGTGTGTCAAAATAGGAGTTAGAGGAAGTTAAGAAGAAGTTAATCCATCTACGATGGATGGAAGTTAACAGACAAATGCTTTATTTTCAGCAATTTATACATATGTCCGCTAACTTCTGTTAACTTCGGGCGAAGCCCAAACTTCTTTTAACTTCTATTTTGACACACCCTCAAGTTTTTTTTATGAATAATTTTGTAGTTTGCATATAATGTTATAAGTTTGCATAACAGAAAAGCAAACGCTTTTTCATTAACTATACCGCCCAAGGGCTACCCACCGTAAAATAACAGCAAAAACTTCCATAAATATAAAAACTCAAGAAACAAGAAAAAGAAATGGAAAACAAACCCACCGTCGACATTCAAGCTATTGAAAACAAGTTTAAAGAAGACCTGCACCGCTACCTTTCGTCAATAGGAAAGGTTGACGAGCGTATGCCCGAAGCCCCCGACCTTGAAGAGCTGTGGCCCAAGTTGGCCGAAAGCTACCTGCCCGACGGCGTGCGCGAGTTTGCTGCCTACCCCACAGCCGCCCTGGGCTGGATGATGTATCTGGGCATGGCCGTAGCCAAATATTGGGACGCCGACTGGGAACTATATAGCAAGGTAGAAGACCTGTACCAATATCTGCGCGACCGCATCGACTTCGACCACATGGACGAATACATTCTGCGCAACGTGCTTCTGCTTGATGCCGAGGCCGAACACCAGGTGGTTGACACCGTGGCCGAGTGTGCCTCGCGCACCCACAACCTGTTGCTGCACCAGCACCTCGAGCCTGGCACCCCCGAAGCCTTTCACGCCTTTGTGGCCGCCCTGCACCAGCTTTACCTCATGGGCGTGGCCATGGAGCTAAACGCGCTGGGATATCATATGGTGGTTAGTTGACGAGTTGACAAGTTGACGAGGAGATTACACTTATTTTTTGCACAGCAGAAAACATCGAAACGATAATAACAAAACTCAAAATTAAAACAGTAATTATGATTCACAAATTCTTACTAACAGTAGCGCTCGTGCTCATCGGCATCGTGCAAGGCGGAGCACAAGAGCCATTCACCTTTGCACAAATAACCGACATACACCTGAACAGCAACGACCCCAAGCCGCTGGAATATCTGATGACCAGCATTGATGACATGAACCAGAACCCCGCCATCGACTTTGTGCTCATCACTGGCGACCTGGCCGACAATGGCGACAATGCCTCGCTCGAGCAACTGGCCTCAGCGCTAAAGCATCTGAACAAGAAATATTATGTGCTCACGGGCAACCACGAAACCACGTGGAGCGAGTCGGGCATGTCAAAGTTTAGCGAGCTGTTTGGTAGCGAGCGCATGCAGTTTGAACACAAGGGCATGCTGTTTCTCGGCTTCACATCAGGCCCCTTCATCAAGATGGCGCTGGGCCACGTGGCACCCCAAGACATTAGTTGGGTGGCCCAGGAGGTGCGCCAGCACGGCAAGGGCAAGCATGTGATCATTGCCACCCACTACCCCATGCTTGAAGGCGATATTGACAACTGGTCAGAGGCTACCGACGCCTTTCGCAAGCTGAACGTTACGGCCTTCATAGGCGGACACTATCACCGCAACAAATATTTTTCATACGATGGCATACCAGGCTTTCTCTCACGCTCGAACCTGAAAGACCAAAACGGAAAAACAGGGTACAGCCTGTGGCACGTAACGGCCGACTCGCTCACCGTGGCCGAGAAGAACCCTGGCGAGGCAGAACGCCCCTGGGGCGGCATCTCGCTCAAAAAGCAATATTACGACCCACAGGGCCACGCCGAGGCATACCCCGACTATAGCATAAACACTCAGTATGCTGGCCGCGTGGCTGAACAGTGGCGCATCAAGAGCGGACGTAGCATATACGCCTCGGCGGCCTGCTGGAAGAACAGCGTGTTTGTGGGCGATGTTACGGGCCTTATGACGGCCTACGACAAGGCCACAGGCAAGGAGCACTGGCACTTTCAGGCCGACAAAAAGATTGTAGGCTCGCCAGCCGTGATTAACGGCGTAGTGGTGTTTGGCACCACGGGCAACCGCATCTATGGCCTCGACGCCCGCACGGGCAAGCAGCTGTAGCACGTTGACACCACCCTGCCCATCATGGGTGCCGTGGCTACCGATGGCAAGACGGCCTACATAGGCGGCAGCGACCACAAGATGCACGCCATCGATGCCCGCACAGGCAAAGAGCGCTGGGTCTTCGACGGCGTGAAGGGATACATCGTTACCCGCCCCTTGCTCACACAGGGCATGGTGGTGTTTGGCGCCTGGGATAGCAACCTGTATGCCCTGAACCAGAAAGACGGCCAACTGCTATGGACGTGGAAACACCCCAAGGGGGGCCTGCACTACTCGCCCGCACAGGTATGGCCCGTGGCTAACAAAGAGGCTATCTTCATAGCCGACTCGCAGCGCGCCCTCACCGCCATAGGTCTGAAAGATGGAAAGACCCTGTGGCGCACGTTCCAGTCGAAGGTGCGCGAGAGCATTGGCCTGTCTGAAGACCATCAGCGCATCTTTGCCAAGACCATGCAAGACAGCATTGTGTGCTACAAGGCCACTGGCGCCGAGGCCAAAGAGCTGTGGGCCACCAACTGTGGCTTTGGCTACGAGCACGCCTCTACCATGCTGCCCGTCATGGATGGCACCGTGTATAGCAGCAACAAAGACGGCCTCATCATGGCGCTCGACGATAAAACAGGGCACATAAAATGGATGTATAAGGTGGGCGCATCGCTCGTCAACACCGTCACTATTGCCGATAAACGACACGTCATCACTACCTCGACCGATGGCGACATCGTTATGCTGGAAAGCAAACAGTAACGCAAAAAAATCATTATATAACTGATACATAGCATTGTATCAAAGGCGTTCATCGCGCGATACAATGCTATATTTCGGGTAAAAGCCACGAAAAAATCAGATAAAAGCTACGAAATAATCGGATAAAAGCTACGAAAAAATCGGGCGAAAGCCTTGAGAAAGTTGACTTAATACAGATTTACTTTACACCATTTTAACACTTTAAATGTCAAAAAAAT
>OHSO01000248.1_pt1 | contig 33146 bp, 30 predicted proteins | sample 1578651 | NCBI WGS metagenome assembly OHSO01 (sample SAMEA3879524, study PRJEB24766) | human gut metagenome | biome: human-associated habitat; feature: feces | place: USA | collected 1985/1987 | reverse complement strand
ACTTCCCGACTATCCGTAAGGCTGTGAAGAAAATGGCTACTATCGATAAGTTGACTAACGACGGTACTTACTCAAACTTGTCTAAGAGAGAAGTTCTTCAGATCTCTCGTCAGCGCGCTAAGTTGGAAAAGAACCTTGGTTCTATCGCTGACTTGACTCGTCTGCCGTCTGCTTTGTTCGTTATCGATGTTTTGAAAGAAAATATTGCAATCCGCGAAGCTAACCGTTTGGGTATTCCTGTATTTGGTATCGTTGATACTAACTGTGATCCAGATGATGTTGATTACGTAATTCCAGGTAATGACGATGCTGTAAGAGCTGTAAAAGTTGTAATTGGTGCTTTAACTAATGCTATTTGTGAAGCTAATGGGCTTGAAGTAATTGATTATGTGACAGAAGAAAAAGACAGCACCTGGCAGCTGACGGAGAGTGGTTGCCTGGAAAATAATGAAGCAGCACCGGAAACGGGAGAGAGCAGATATGAGCTGTTAAATGATCTGTTCCTGAGTGCTTCCATGGGAGATGAACGGACAAAAAATGATTTTGAACGGGAGTACATCAGACAGGATCTTGTAGCAGGGCAGCTATTCAGATAGAAAGAGAAGGAACAAAATGGAACTTGTAATAGGCTGTGATATCAATGAATATTATGTGCAGACAGGAACTCCGAAATCAAAAGTAGATTGCGCCGAGCTTGAGAAGAACCTCCGAAAAGATTTTGAAGATATCGCATGGATATCATGTGCGCTTACAGGAACAAAGTTGTCTGTAGAGATTACGGAAACATTGAATGTATGTACGGACACCTCCATGAAAGGACCATGCAACATCATTGCATCAAAGAACTGTACGATCGCAGAGATCGTAACCGCTTCCGGTACACCGGTGGTTAAATCAGGGGATGACGTAAAAAAAGGGGATGTCCTGATATCCGGAGCTGTCTATCTGTATGATGACAATAACGAAGTGATGGATACAAATTATGTGTCGGCAGAGGGAGAGGTTTATGGCATCTGCGTGTATCATTATGATGAAAGTATACCAAGAACAAATTATGTGAAAAAGTATACCGGAAACGAGAAAAAATATTATTCCTTTGGATTGTTAAAGTATGATTTTACCCCTTATGTACCGAAATGTCCTTATGATACATTCGACCGATTAAGTGATGATAAGAGATTACACATAGGAAAAAATCTTTATCTGCCATTTGAGATAAAAAAGACTACAGTCAAAGAATACACATTGATGATGAAAAAATTGTCCGAAAAAGATGCTACAGATAAAATGCAGGAAAAATTAAATCACTATATTGGCAATTTGCAAGAAAAAGGGGTGCAAATAATAGAAAAAAATGTTAAAATAACATGTAGCGAGGACGCATGCCATGCAGTTGGAGATATCACTGTAAAACAGCTGATCGGTGTCCCGCATGAATTACAGATAATAAGTGAGGAGCAGACACTTGAGTGAATTCAGCAAATCAATTACTGTTATGTCCGAATACGTTCAAAATGTATTTGGACAATTTGATGTACATGCAAAAAAAATTGAAAAAGCATTTCATGTTTCTATGATCCTGCGCGATGATAAGCTGAAGATTTCAGGAGAAGAAAAAGACGTGGAGCAGGCGGTTCATGTACTGATCCAGTTATTTGCAGTTGCAGCCAGAGGTACTGCGATTGATGAACAGAAGGTCGATTATACGATAGCCATGTCTAAGGATCATCCTCAGGAAACACAGGAAAATATCGCTGAGTTGGATCGGGATATCATTTGTCATACGATCAACGGCAAACCGATCAAACCAAAAACACACGGACAGAAAGCATATGTAAATGCAATCGATAAATCCATGATCGTATTCGGTGTAGGTCCTGCCGGAACCGGTAAGACATATCTGGCAATGGCGAAAGCGATCACTGCATTCAAAAACGGTGAAGTGAATCGTATTATATTGACACGTCCGGCGATCGAAGCAGGCGAGAAATTAGGTTTTCTGCCCGGCGATCTGCAAAGCAAGGTCGATCCTTATTTAAGACCGCTTTATGATGCGCTCTATGAGATCATGGGACCGGAATCTTTCGCTAAAAATATGGAAAAAGGATTGATTGAGGTTGCCCCACTTGCGTATATGCGAGGCCGAACTCTGGATAATGCGTACATCGTGCTTGATGAGGCACAGAATACAACTCCTGCACAGATGAAAATGTTCTTAACCCGTATCGGATTTGGATCAAAAGCCATCATTACCGGTGACCTTTCACAGAAAGATCTTCCGTTTGAGACAAGATCCGGACTTGAAGTTGCACTGATGGTTATTAAAAACATCGAAGAAATCAGTGTTTGTCATCTGACAAGTCTTGATGTTGTGAGACATCCGCTTGTACAGAAGATTGTCAATGCCTACGAAGTGTATGAGGAAAAGCAGAACAGACAGAAGAAAAGATCCGATCAGACAAAGCATGAGATAAGTGACAGCAAGCGTTACGGAGATAACCGCAATAATAAGAGAAAAAGGTAAGGATGTACAATGTCTTTAAATATTGAAAATGAATTCGGAGAGATCCGTGTGCCTGATTATGAACATGTAATAGAGACTGTGATCGGACAGGCGCTGGATTTTATCAAATGCCCATATGAATGTGAGATTTATGTATTACTCACAGACAATTCGGGCATACAGACTATCAATAATTGTCAGAGAAATATCGATGCACCTACAGATGTGCTGTCATTTCCTCTGATTGATTATAAAGAACCCGGAGATTTTAGTGTTGTAGACGGGGATACCTGTGATTATTTCAATCCGGAATCAGGAGAACTGATGCTTGGAGATATTATTATTTCCATGGATCGAGTATATGAACAGGCAAAAAGTTACAATCACTCGAACACCAGAGAACTGGCATTTCTGGTTGCACACAGTATGCTTCATTTATTTGGTTATGATCATATAGATGAAGAAGAACGCAAACAGATGGAAGATCTTCAGGAACAAATACTTAATGAGAAAGGATACACAAGGGATTATGAAGAAAACTAAATATGCAATTGCATTAGCAGCATTAGGAGTTTTATCACTTGGTGTTATGGGATGTGGAAAGAAAGAGGCAACAACAGAGGCAACCACAGGAACCACAACGACAGAAGCAACAACAGAAGCAACTACAGAGGCAGCAACAGAAGCTCAGCCTGAGGGCGTGTACAACGACCTGACCGGAGAATGGGTTACAGACCGTACAGAAGAATATGGCCGCCCGATCGCAGTTATGTTAAATAACATTTCTGACGCAATGCCGCAGTGTGATATAGGAAAGGCAGATATTGTTTATGAGATGAAGGTAGAAGGTGGAATCACACGTTTGCTTGGAATCTTCAATGATTATTCCAATCTTGAAAAACTGGGTTCAATCAGAAGCTGCCGTCCATATTATGTAACAGTTGCTATGGAATATGATGCTATCTATATGCATTATGGTCAGTCTCCACAGGGAGAAGATAAGCTTGCAAGCTCAGGGATCAATAATCTGAGTGGCTTAAGCTCAGAAGGTGGCGTAACATACTACAGAGCATCTGACCGGGTATCTCCACATAATGTATTCACAGATACCGAGAAGATCAAAGCCGGAATCGAACAGAAGGGCTATGAAACAAAACACAGCGACAGCTTTGAAAGTGTATTTTCATTCAATGATGAGATCACAACACCTGCCGGTGGGGAAACCGCTAACGAGATCAAGACACCAATCAGCAACTATACATCACCTTGGTTTGAATATCATGCTGATGATGGTCTCTATTACAGATTCCAGTATGGCGGAGAACAGACCGATGGAAATACAGGCGAACAGCTTAAGTATGAAAACGTCCTGATCCAGTTTGCTCATTATACAAGCATTGACGATCACGACAGACAGCAGCTTGATCTGGTCGGTGAAGGCACAGGCCTTTACGCATCAAATGGTGTGATCATTCCTGTAACATGGAAAAAATCTTCTGAAAATGCTATAACAAAGTACTACACAGAAGACGGCAATGAATTAAAACTGAATCCGGGAAAAACATGGGTAACTGTTTTTGAAAAAGATAAAGCAGACAGTGTAACCTGGAACTAAAATTTAATCAGACTTTTAAGATGTCTGTCATATCGGTTATGATATGGCAGGCATCTTTTTGTATATTTAGCCGTAAAATGCAGATAATCACTGATAAGAGGTGATTATTATGAAAAAAGTGTTTTTTTTGATCGGTGGAGCGGTGTTACTTTTTTTATTTGCATTTTACTGTTCATATTCGATCTATAAGAATTCTCGTGGATGCAATGATACAACGAAAGGACAGTCTAATATCGAAGAATATATCTGGACGATTGACAGAACAGATTCAGAAGAAACCACGGATACGATTGACAGGGTAGAGACGGTTGAAACCATATCAAAAAAAGAAAACTTCGAAACAGAAGAAGCTGCAGAAAAAGACTATCATTTTCTGGTCAGTGATCTGAATGGTTATGTTGCAGTTTTTACAGAAAAGGGAAGCTTATATGAATTTACCGACATTCGGATGGATCAATTGGAAAATGATATGAAAAAACGAATAGAAAATGGAATAAAATTTCAAAAAGCGAAAGAATTATTTACTTTCCTTGAATCATGTTCCAGTTAATGCTAGAATATGGGATGATTTAAAAGGAGAGAACAAATGATATATGATATGATCGTTATCGGTGCGGGAGCATCCGGCATGACAGCGGCTGCCTGTGCAGCAGATCCGAATATGATTTCAGATAAAAAAACTGATCCGGCATCGAAAAAACAACTTAAAATTCTGCTGCTTGAAAAAAATAAAAAGATCGGGAAGAAGATCTATGCGACAGGAAACGGAAAGTGTAATATCGCAAATCAGGCATTTGATATAAACTGTTATTTCAGTAACAATGAGTTTTTCCCTTATAAGGTAATCGCTGCGGATGATTATAAAAAAGTAATTTCATTTTTTGAACAGGTGGGTGTATTGGTGTCAGATGAAAATGGATATTATTACCCGATGTCCAGACAGGCTTCGACTGTTGTATGGGCATTTAATGATGTTCTGAAAAAGAATGAAATCGAGATTCATACCGGAGAACAGGTTGCAGAGATATCCATAAACAAGGACCATATCTATGAGATAAAAACAGATCATGCCGTGTATCATACAAAAAATGTTGTTCTTTCATGTGGCGGATCGGCAGCCCCGGCTCTTGGAGGAACAGATGCCGGTTTAGATCTGCTGGAACAGTTAGGCGTTCCTGTTTATCAGTTCCATCCGGCATTATGTAAGGTAAAATGCGCAGAAGATATATCTGAATTATCAGGTGTTCGATGCAAAGCAGGCGTTTATGTTGAATATGGAGAAAATTCGACTTCTGATCACGAGAAGGAATTTGGCGAGGTACAGTTTACTGATACCTGTATCTCCGGCATTGTCGTATTCAACCAGAGCCATATCATCGGTGAAGCCTTAGAAGCCGGCGAACATGTCAGGCTCCACATATCACCGATACCGACGATGAATAAAGCAGATGTATTAAAGTATCTGAGGACATTTGTAAAGAACAATCCTGAGCGGAATATTCAGGCCTGTCTGAACGGTCTGGTGCATGAAAAGCTCGGAGCCTATATAATAAAAAAATGCGGCACAGAGAAAAAGAGTGTGCAGCAATTATCAGAAAAAGAACTGGTAGAGCTGGCAGGTATACTCTTTGATCTACGGTTTGAGATCACGGACACAGCAGAGATTACAGAGGCACAGGTAGCACGCGGAGGAGCAGACACAAGATTTGTAAATCCTGAAACAATGGGATTAAAGATGGTCCCCGGATGTTATGTTACAGGAGAACTATTAGATGTAGATGGTAAATGCGGCGGATACAATCTTATGTGGGCAGTTATCACAGGAATGAAAGCAGGAAAGAGTATATATGATTCGTATAAATAATATCAAATTAAAAATCGGCTATACGGCAGATGATATAGAGGCTGTAATTAAGAAAAATCTGAAGCTTTCGTATGTGCCTGCATATAAAATTGCCAAATTATCGATTGACAGCCGTAAAAAAGATCAGATCCATTATGTGGCAGCTGTAGATGTAATTTGCGACAACGAAGAAAAAATATTGCAAAAAGTTCACAATAACAATATTATGTTAACAAAAGAAACGATATACCTGATACCGGAGCCGGGAACTACGCCGATGCAGTATCGACCGGTTATTATCGGAAGCGGCCCGGCAGGTTTGTTTGCAGGACTTTTTCTCGCAAGAGAGGGCTATCGACCGATTATTCTGGAACGTGGTATGGCGGTTGATGAACGAACAGCCTATGTAAATGGATACTGGAAAAAGGAACATCCGTTAAATCCAAACTGCAATGTTCAGTTTGGGGAAGGCGGAGCCGGAACATTTTCTGACGGTAAATTGAATACCGTAATTAAGGATAAATCAGGAAGAAGGACTGCGGTTCTTAAGACATTTGTCGAATTTGGTGCAGATCCGTCAATCCTATATGTGAATAAGCCTCATATCGGTACAGATGTGTTATTGACTGTAGTCAAGAATATCAGAAATGAGATTATAAGGCTGGGTGGAGAGGTGCGATTTGAGCAGCTTGTAACAGATATAGAAGTGATAGATTCTGAGACAACGCTCTTACATATAAAGAAGCTTTTGAAACCGGAAGACACATATGAATTAAAAAGCAATGCGGTGATACTTGCAATCGGTCACAGTGCAAGAGATACCTTTGAAATGCTCTATAAGCGTGGAATTCCGATGGAACAGAAGCCGTTTGCAATGGGACTCCGGATCGAACATCCAAGAACCTTTATCAATGAAGCACAATATGGATATCATCCCGATTATGAAGATTTACTGCCGACAGCAGATTATAAGCTGGTGCATCAGGCAGCAAACGGACGGGCGGTCTACTCCTTCTGTATGTGCCCCGGTGGTTACGTTGTAAATGCCTCCTCAGAATCCGGAAGGATATGTGTCAATGGTATGAGCTACAGTGACCGGAAAGCGGATAATTCAAACAGTGCGATCGTTGTGAATGTTACGCCGGAAGATTATCCGGGAGATCATCCGCTTGCCGGTATGTATTTTCAGAGAGAGCTTGAAGAAAAGGCGTATCAGGCAGGAAAAGGAGCAGTTCCGGTACAACGTTTCGGTGATTTTAGAATGAACAGAATGTCTACGGAAGCCGGCAAGATCAAGCCTTGCATAAAGGGGGCTTATACGTTTTCCAACCTGAATTGTTGTTTGCCAGAGTATATCAGAGATGCTATAATAGATGGTGTTTTGTCATTTGACCGGGTGATATCCGGTTTTGCAGATGATGATGCAATATTAAGCGGCGTGGAAGCAAGAACATCTTCGCCGATAAAGATACTACGCGATGCAGATCTGACATCTGCACATACTTGTATTTATCCATGTGGAGAAGGTGCAGGTTACGCGGGAGGTATAACATCCGCAGCCGTTGACGGAATAAAAGTTTTTGAGGCGGTTATGTCGAAATTTATGATACCGGAAGCATCAACCGGAAATCAGAGAATGTGAGGTTTCAGATATAAAATGGAAGATCGTTTATACTTAAAAAATAAAAAAAGAATCGTGATCAAGATTGGTTCATCTTCATTAATCCATGAGGAGACGGGTGGGCTTGATTACATAAAACTTGAAAAACTGGTACGGATCATCAGTGATCTGAAAAATCAGGATAAGGATGTTGTATTGGTATCCTCCGGTGCGATCGGTGTCGGTTCGAAGTCATTAGGGCTTCAGAAAAAACCAAAGACAACATCACTCAGACAGGCATGTGCAGCAGTTGGACAAGGACAGCTCATGATGGTATACCAGCGTCTGTTCTATGAATATCACCAGATTGCAGCACAGGTTCTTCTGACATTTGATGTAATCACATCTCAGGAAAGAAGACATAACGCTGTAAATACTTTTAATGAATTATTACAAATGGATGTTATTCCTGTAGTTAATGAGAATGATACAGTTGCAATTGAAGAAGTGGATATAAACTTTGGAGATAATGATACCCTTTCCGCTATCGTAGCCAACATGATCAATGCTGACCTTTTATTATTATTGACAGATATTGATGGCTTGTACACGGACGATCCGAGAAATAATCCGGATGCAACATTGATCCCTGTCGTAGAACGTATCGACGATAAGATCAAAGCAATGGCAAAGGGCGCCGGCTCCGGATATGGAACCGGTGGTATGACGACAAAAATCTCTGCAGCGAAGATTGCTGCAAATTCAGGAGCAGATATGCTTATTTTATCAGGAGATGATATAGGGAATCTCGGTCGGGCATTAAATGGCGAATCCGTCGGAACCTTATTTAAAGCATATAAAGAGCCGGATTTTGATGTCGTAAGATACATTACACATAAGGAATATCTGCAGTAGCAATGGATATAGTGTGTACCATTGTATCATATATAAGATGGTATCTGATCAAACAGAAGCAGTACACGATTCAGAAATAACAGTAATGAACAGGTGAATAAGAATGGACGAAAAAAAGATTGCAAGAATCAATGAATTATATAAGAAATCCAAGACTCCGGCAGGACTTACGCCGGCTGAAAAGGAAGAACAGAAAAATCTCAGACAGGAATATATTTTTGCCATGAAGCAGAATCTGAGAAGTGTATTAAATAACATTGATATCAAAGAACCGGATGGTAGTATTACCAGACTGGAAGATATCGATCCAACAAAAAAAGTATGATGGAACAGACAAAAGCAGAACTAAGAAAACAATATAAACAAAAGCGGCGTGCTTTAACACCGGAGCAGGTGACCGCTGCTTCAGCACAGATCAGAAAGCGATTTATGAATTCAGATGAATATAAAGACTGCAATCATCTGCTGATCTATGTCAGTCAGGATAATGAAGTGGATACGATCGAGATTATAAAGCAGGCACTTACAGATGACAAAATCGTTGCTGTGCCAAAGGTATACGGAGATCATATGCATTTTCATCGGATTCATGGAATGAGCGATCTAAAGGTAGGTGCATATGGCATCTTAGAGCCTGTCGGCTGTGATATGCTTCATCCGACGGAAGGAATTCTGATCGTTCCGGGAATTGTATTTGATAAAAACGGACATCGGATCGGATATGGCGGAGGATATTATGACCGTTATATGAAGCTTCATCCGGAACTTACTGCGGTTGCATTTGCCTATGATTATCAGGTGTTGCCGGAGATTTCATGCGAATCATTTGACGAAAGACCGGATCAGCTTCTGACTCCGTCAGAGATATACAGCTTTATGGAGAAGAATATTGGTTAATAAACTTATCAGAATAATGAAAACGAATTTATACAGAAATTCAACAAGAACATTAAACACATACCGGAGAACAATATGATTAATGAAATTGATAATAAAATAGATACAATCGATATAACAGAACCTTGTCCTGCCGAAGAACCATTTCGGCAATATTATTTTATAAAAAAAGCAAGGGGGTATTACCGGGAGCTTGCGAAAAAAGCAGGAAGAAACCTGACCTGTTCAATCCAGACCTATGGATGTCAGATGAATGTAAGAGACTCCGAGAAGCTGACCGGTATTCTGGAAGAAATCGGATATACAAGCAGTGATTCTGAGGATGCAGACCTTGTTATATATAATACCTGCACAGTCCGTGAGAATGCGAATCGAAAAGTCTACGGACATCTTGGAATCATGAAACATGACAAAGAGACACATCCAGATAAGATGATCGGGCTTTGCGGATGTATGATGCAGGAACCGGATGTTGTAGCTACAATTCAAAAGAAATATCGATTTGTAGACATGGTATTTGGCACGCATAATGTATTTAAACTGGCTGAAATCTACTGCAACCGTATCGAAGCCGGCGGACAGGTAGTGGATATCTGGAAGGATACCAATCTTGTTGTGGAAGATCTTCCGGTTAAGAAGGAATTCCCATTTAAGTCCGGTGTCAATATTATGTTCGGATGTAATAATTTCTGTACATATTGTATCGTGCCATATGTCAGAGGCAGAGAACGCAGCAGACAACCGGAGGACATCATAAGAGAGGTTAAGCGGCTTTCAGAGGAGGGTGTAAAAGAGATCATGCTCCTTGGTCAGAATGTGAATTCTTATGGAAAGACGTTAGAGAAACCGATGACATTTGCCGAATTATTGCAGAAGGTGACAGAAGTTGATGGAATTGAACGTGTTCGTTTTATGACCTCCCATCCAAAGGATCTGTCCGATGAACTGATCGATGTGATCGCAGCAAATGAAAAGATCTGCCGTCACATTCATCTTCCGATGCAGTCCGGCTCATCCAGGATATTAAATCAGATGAATCGTCGCTATACAAAAGAATCTTATCTGGAATTAGTAGACAAGATCCGCAGACAGATTCCTGAAATATCACTTACAACCGATATTATTGTCGGTTTTCCCGGAGAAACAGAAGAAGATTTCTTAGAGACAATGGATGTAGTGAATCGGGTAAGGTTTGATACAGCATTTACATTTATATATTCCAAGCGCACCGGAACACCGGCGGCAACATTTGAGGATCACGCAACAAAGGAAGAGATCCAGAACCGTTTTGACCGTCTGATCAAGCGAGTATCAGAGATCAGCGGTGAGGAGATCTGCCGTTATAAAGGTCAGGTCATGCCTGTACTGATTGAAAGCGTCAGCGAACAGAATCCGGAACTCTTAACCGGTCGTCTGTCAAATAATATTCTGGTACATTTTAAAGGTGATCCGTCTATGATCGGCGAGATCCGGGATGTTTCGCTGGATGAATGTAAAGGCTTTTATTATATGGGAAATCTTGTATAAACCGAATTTATAGAATAGGGGTAAAAAACAGTGGCAGCTTTAACACCAATGATGCAGCAGTATATGGAAGTGAAGAATCAGTACAAGGACTGTATATTATTTTACAGACTTGGTGATTTCTATGAAATGTTTTTTGATGATGCCCTGACCGCATCCAAGGTTCTTGAGATCACTTTGACCGGAAGGGACTGCGGACAGCCGGAACGTGCACCGATGTGTGGCGTTCCATATCATGCCTGCGATGTCTACCTAAATAAGCTGATCGAGAATGGTTTTAAGGTAGCGATCTGTGAACAGGTTGAAGATCCAAAGCTTGCAAAAGGCATAGTAAAACGTGAGGTTATCCGGGTGGTAACACCGGGTACAAATATGTCAAATGCAATTCTTGATGAAACAAGAAATAATTATCTGATGAGTATTTTTGAAAACGATGGTGCATTCGGAATCTCACTGGTAGATATCACGACCGGTGAGTTTAAGACAGCGAGAGTTCCATCCTTATCAAAGCTTACAGATGAGATCAACAAATATTCTCCTGCCGAGATCATCGGCAATCATTCTTTCATGAATTGTGATCTGGATTTCGTTTATCTGAGGGAGAAAATGAAAATTTCCATTTCTGAAGCGCCGGAGCATTATTTCAATCAAATGCTATGTGAAGATGCAATTATGAGGCAGTTCGGCGTTAATAATATGGACGGGCTTGGACTGAAGGATTTCCCTGACTGTATCTTATCCTCCGGAGTCCTGCTTCAGTATCTGCATGAGACACAGAAGAATTTCCTTGCACATATCAATCATATCGTGCTGTATTCCATCGACGATTTCATGATTCTTGATTCCGCAACCAGAAGAAATCTGGAGCTTTGTGAGACACTTCGTGACAAGCAGAAACGAGGTTCTTTGTTATGGGTATTGGATAAAACCAAGACAGCAATGGGTGCGAGAATGCTTCGAAGCATGATCGAGCAGCCTTTGATATATAAAAAGGATATCGAAGCAAGACTTGATGCAATAGAACAGTTAAATAATGATATGATCAATCGTGATGAGATGCGGGAATATCTGAACCCGATCTATGATCTGGAACGACTGATGACAAGGATTTCCCTACGATCCGCAAATCCACGCGATATGATTGCATTTAAGACATCCCTTTCATATCTGCCGTATATCAGACAGCTTTTACAGATCTATCCGGATGGGCTTCTTGCAGATATTTATGAGAAAATGGATGAATTACAGGATATTTATGACCTGTTAGAGCGTTCGATCAACGACGATCCTCCGATACTGATCCGTGAAGGTGGTATTTTCAAGGATGGTTATCTGGAAGAAATTGATACTTTAAAATCGGCAAAGACAGATGGCAAGACATGGCTTGCAGAATTGGAGGAACGGGAAAAGCAGAAGACAGGAATAAAGAATCTTCGCATCAAGTTCAATAAAGTATTTGGCTATTATTTTGAGGTGACTAATTCCTATAAGGATCTGGTACCTGAATATTTTATAAGAAAACAGACACTTGCAAATTCAGAACGATATACAACAGAAGAACTGGACAATCTTGCAGGCTCGATTCTTGGTTCTGAAGATAAATTATATGCACTGGAATATGAAACCTATATTGCGCTCAGAGATAAGATTGCGGGTGAGATCCTGCGTGTGCAGAATACAGCAAGACAGATTGCTTTATTAGACTGTCTCTGTTCGCTGTCATATGTGGCATCTGCCAATCAGTTTGTTCGTCCGGAGATAAACGAAGATGGTGTAATTGATATCAAAGAAGGTCGCCATCCTGTCGTTGAGAAGATGATGAACAACGGTATGTTCATATCAAATGACACCTATCTGAATAATTTTGAGAGCAGGATATCGATCATAACCGGACCGAATATGGCTGGTAAATCTACCTATATGCGTCAGACGGCTCTGATCGTTTTAATGGCGCAGATCGGAAGCTTTGTTCCTGCTGCTTCAGCAAATATCGGTATCTGTGATCGTATCTTCACCAGAGTAGGGGCATCCGATGATCTTGCAAGCGGGCAAAGCACTTTCATGGTAGAGATGAGTGAGGTTGCAAATATTCTTCGAAATGCAACGAAGAACAGTCTGCTGATCTTAGATGAGATCGGACGAGGAACCAGTACATATGACGGACTTAGTATTGCATGGGCAGTTGTGGAATATATCAGTAACAGTGAACTGCTTGGAGCAAAAACGTTATTTGCCACCCATTATCATGAGCTGACAGAATTAGAGGGTAAGTTATCCTCTGTAAATAACTACTGTATTGCAGTAAAAGAAGACGGTGATGATATCGTATTCTTACGAAAGATCGTAAAAGGCGGAGCGGATCGAAGCTATGGTATTCAGGTAGCTAAACTTGCCGGAGTACCGGATATCGTGATCGATCGTGCAAATGAGATCTGCAACCAGCTTATCGATACGGATATAACGACGAAATTAAAAGATATCAAGATAACAAATGATTTTCATAAAAGTGCTTCCGATACCCAGATGTCATTTCTGGCAAATCCTGAAGAAAGTGCTATTTTAGAGGAGATCAAGAATGCGGATCTATCCAACATGACACCGATGAAAGCATTGTTATACCTGAATGAATTACAGGAGCGAATCCGTTAAGGAGAACCTATGATTAAATTACTGGATCAATATACAATTGATAAGATCGCAGCCGGTGAAGTGATCGAGCGTCCCGGCTCGGTTATAAAAGAATTAGTGGAGAATTCCATCGATGCGGGTGCAACCGCGATCACCATCGAGATCAAGGAAGGCGGAATGAGTTTTATCCGTATCACAGACAATGGATGCGGTATCTCAAAAGAAGAAGTCCCGGTTGCCTTCCTTCGCCATGCAACCAGCAAGCTTCAGACGGCGGATGATCTGTTAAAGATCGCATCCTTAGGCTTCCGTGGCGAGGCGTTATCTAGTATAGCCGCAGTTGCCCAGGTAGAGCTGATCACCAAGCAGGAAGATGCGCTTACCGGAACCAGATATCAGATCCATGGCGGAAAAGAGATCTCAAATGAGGAAATCGGCGCACCGCTTGGTACAACGATCGTTGTAAGAAATCTGTTCTATAATACACCTGCCAGAAAGAAATTCATGAAGACGCCTGCAACAGAGGGCTCGTATATTTACGATCTTGTCTGCCGTATGGCAATGTCACATCCGGATGTTTCATTTAAGTTCATTATGAATGGGACAGATAAGCTATTTACATCCGGCAACGGCAGACTAAAAGAGATCATCTATCATATATATGGTAGAGATATTACGAATAACCTTCTGGAGATCAATGCAGCAAATGATCAGGTAAAGATCACAGGATATCTTGCAAAACCGAGTATATCCAGAGGTAACCGTTCATTCGAGGATTATTATGTGAATCAAAGGTATATAAAGAGCAATATATTAACAAAGGCAATCGAAGATGCATATCGTACCTTTGTTATGGTTCATAAATTTCCATTTACAGTTATCAATTTTGAGATTGATCCATCTCTGATCGATGTGAATATCCATCCTGCAAAACGGGAATTGAAGTTCATAAATGAACCGGATATGTATGATTTTACTTATATCAGCGTTAGAAAGGCCCTGTTATTTAAAGAGCTGATCCCGACTGTTACACCGGGAAAGGATATGCGGCCGGAGACACTGGCAGAACGCAAGGTGGAGAAACGCCCGGAGCCATTCGAAGCTAACAGGAGAGCCGCAGAGCTTCCTCCGCAGCCGGCAAGGCCAGCGCAGCAGAAAAAGCCAAGCATGCCAATGCAACCGGCAAATTCAGGTATATCTGCTCAACCAACGCCGACACCATCTGTTACGATGGAAAACAGAAGTAGCTCGCCGGTTGAAATCCAATATTTGAAAGAAGATAACCAGTCTGGTAAAAATATCACAAATAATATGGTTGCTGAAAATATTGTTCCGTATTTGACACAACCGACAAAGGCAGCATTAAATCCTGCTGAAGCGAGTTTACAGACTAACGAAACATCAGAACAGAAGAAACAGGAACCGATCACCCCGGAAGCTAAGGTCAAATACGAGCAGATGGATATGTTTGAAGATAAGTTTCTGACCCCGGAAGCTAAGAAAAAGCACAGGATCATCGGACAGTTATTTAAGACATACTGGCTGATCGAGTATGAAGACAAGTTCTTTATCATGGATCAGCATGCCGCACATGAAAAGGTAAAATTTGAGGAATTAATGGCAAACTATAAGAACAAGACAGCCATTCCACAGTACCTGATGCCGCCTGCGATCGTATCCTTGAGCGGAACAGAATCAGAGTTCTTACGGGAAAATCTGGAATTTTTCCAGAATCTGGGATTTCAGATCGAGGGCTTCGGAGGAAAGGAATATAAGCTGTCAGCCGTTCCGGCAAATCTGTTCGGATTAGACGGCAGGGAACTGTTTCTGGAATTTATCGGAGAGTTATCCGAAAACGGACAGAAACAGACGATTGACACCTTTATCAGCAAACTTTCCACAATGGCGTGTAAAGCTGCGATAAAAGGGAATACTTCCATTAGCTTTAAGGAGGCAGACACCCTGATCGACCAGTTGATGAAGCTTGAAAATCCATATACCTGTCCGCATGGCAGACCAACCCTGATCTCCATGACAGAGACAGAACTAGAAAAGAAATTCAAACGAATTGTTTAGTAATTAAACTTATATAGAAACGGAGCAGCAAATGAAGCCTCTTGTTATATTAACCGGACCGACAGCCGTAGGTAAAACAAATCTGTCGATCGGTCTTGCAAAAAGAATAAATGGTGAGATCATTTCTGCAGATTCCATGCAGGTCTATCGAAAGATGGATATCGGAACTGCCAAGATCATGCCGGAGGAAATGGATGGAGTTCCCCATCATCTGATCGATGTATTAGATCCGAAGGAGCCGTTTAATGTTGTATTATTTAAAAAACTTGCAACAAAGGCGATGGATGCTATCTATGCCAGAGGACGGATACCTGTCATTGTCGGCGGAACCGGCTTTTATATTCAGGCAGTTTTATACGATATTCATTTCGATGAAAATGACGATGATAAAAGCTACCGTACTTATCTGGAACAGCTTGCGGAAAAACATGGAAATCTCTGCCTTCATCAGATGCTTGAAAAAGTGGATCCGGCGTCAGCCGCAGCCATTCATTATAACAACCGCAAACGTGTGATCCGGGCATTGGAATTCTATAAAGAGACAGGAATCCCGATCTCCGAACATAACGAGAAAGAATCCAAACGGATTTCTCCATATAATTTTGAATATTTTGTGTTAAATGATGCAAGATCAAAATTATATGATAGAATAGACAGGCGAATTGACATCATGGTAGAACAGGGATTGATCGAAGAGGTAAAGGCATTAAAGGATCAGGGATATACAAAAGATCTAATATCCATGCAGGGACTTGGATATAAAGAGATCCTCGATTATCTGGATGGTGTAACATCTCTGGATGAAGCCCTCTATATCTTAAAACGTGATACCAGACATTTTGCCAAGCGTCAGATCACATGGTTTAAGAGGGAAAAAGAAGTCACCTGGGTGGATAAGAGTGAATTCACATCAAAAGATACCATTATGGATTTCATGCTTGAACAGTTGCGGTCAAAGGGAATTATTTCATAAAATAAAATGGAGCAGATAAAATGAACACATTATTAAAAGATTATTATACATCCTTACACATTGATGAACGGGTATTTGATTACTGTCAGAAGATTGAAGACAGCTTAAAGGACCGTTTTGCAGCGATCGATGCCATTTGTGAAATCAACCAGATGAAGGTCATCAAAGCCATGCAGGATAATCGTCTGGCAGAAGCGCATTTTGCAGGTTCCTCCGGATATGGTTATACCGATGACGGACGAGATGCACTCGAACGGATCTATGCAGATGTATTCCATACGGAAGATGCGCTGGTCCGTTCTCAGATCACCTGTGGAACACATGCGATCTGTACGGCGTTATTTGGTAACTTAAGACCGGGAGATGAACTGCTTGCAATTTCAGGAAAACCATATGATACGATGGATGAGATCATCGGACTTCGCCCTTCACCGGGTTCTTTGGCAGAATATGGTGTTACATACGCCCAGGTAGATCTGACACCGGAAGGAGAGTTTGATTTTGACGGAATCCGAAATGCGATCAATGAACACACAAAGCTTGTAGAGATCCAGCGTTCCAAGGGTTATGCCGTACGTCCGACTTTATCCTGTGAGAAGATCGGAGAAGCAATCGCATTTGTAAAGAGTATCCGTCCGGACATCATCTGTATGGTAGATAACTGTTATGGCGAATTTGTGCAAGATAAAGAACCAACAGACTATGGCGCAGATCTGATCGCAGGTTCCCTGATCAAGAATCCGGGTGGCGGACTGGCTCCGATCGGTGGTTATATCTGTGGTAAGAAGGAATATGTGGAAAATGCCGCATATCGTCTTACAACTCCGGGACTTGGCAAAGAGGTTGGTGCATCTTTAAATAATACAAAGGCTTTTGCACAGGGCTTATTCATGGCTCCATCGGTTACGGCAAGTGCTTTAAAGGGTGCGATCTTTGCTGCAAATGTATATGAAAATCTTGGTTTTAAGACAGTTCCGAATAAGACAGAGGATCGTTTTGATATCATACAGGCAGTTGAACTTCAGACACCGGAACGTGTAGTTGCTTTCTGTGAAGGGATTCAGGCGGCTGCACCGGTTGACAGCTATGTAAAGCCTGTACCATGGGATATGCCGGGATATGATTCTCCTGTCATCATGGCGGCCGGTGCATTTGTATCCGGTTCTTCAATTGAACTTAGTGCGGATGCCCCTATGAGAGAACCGTATGCTGTATATTTTCAGGGAGGACTTACCTATCAGCATGCAAAATTTGGAATTGTAATGACATTGCAAAAAATGGTAGAAAATAACCTTATAGTGTGGTAGATTATTTTAGAACAAAAGCCGAAAAGAAAAAACGGTAAATACTCCTTACCGATTCGTGGAGAGACGGAGACGAAGGAGGAAAAATGAGATCAGAATTTACAATGAAAGATATGGCGGAATGTGAACGCCCATATGAGAAATGTCTGTTGGAAGGTGCAGCCGTCTTATCAGATGCGGAACTTCTGGCAGTCATACTTCGATGTGGAAGCAGACATGGGAATGCTTTGTTGACTGCGCAGAAAATATTAGCTGCACACCCGGTTCATAAAGGGATCATCGGATTGAATTATCTGTCGGTTGATGATCTTATGAATGTTGATGGTATCGGAAAAGTAAAAGCAATTCAGATGCAGTGTATCGCTGAGTTGTCCAGAAGAATGGCAAGATCAGAACACCGGTCAGGAGTTACCTTTGGTAATCCGAAAAGTATTGCAGACTATTATATGGAGCGCACCAAATATTTGTGCAAAGAACAGGTATATGTATTAATGTTTGATTCGAGCCATCATTTGTTAAAAGAGTGTCGACTGTCAGAGGGAACGGTCGATCATGCAGTTGTATCGCCGAGGGATATTTTTATTGATGCATTAAAATATCAGGCTGTATATATCGTACTATTGCATAATCATCCCTCAGGGAATCCGGAACCCAGCAACCCGGATATTCTTCTGACCAAGCGTGTGGAGGAAGCGGGAAAAACACTGGGGATACGTTTATCGGATCATATTATATTAGGGAATAATTGTTTTGTCAGCCTGGCAGAAAGAGGAATCATAGAATGAGACGACGTAATCGTAAAAGAATAGAAATTACACCAAAATATTTTTTGCTGGCACTTACAATCTTGTGTGTGGTGCTGATGGTTACTTCTTTATTTTTTGACGGAATGATGTCATCCGTCAGAAATGTAACTAATACTTTTATTGTACCGATGCAAAAGGGAGTTAATACAGTAGGTACATGGGTTGAATCCAAGGTAGAAGCCTTCCACAATTACGAGAGTGTAGTAACTGAAAATGAACAGCTTAAGGAGAAGATATCTTCCTACGAAACAAAGCTTGCACAGTATCAGCAGGATTCCTATGAGCTTGACCGGCTTCAGAAATTATATGAATTAGATGCTCTTTATACAGATTATGAAAAGACCGGAGCCCGCGTAATCTCAAAGGATACCGGCAACTGGTTTGATGTCTTTTATATCGATAAAGGTACAAAGGATGGCTTATCTGTTGGATGTAATGTCCTGTATGGTAACGGACTCTGTGGTATCATAACAGAAATCGGTGAATCCTATGCAAAAGTTCGTACGATTATTGATGATACATCAAATGTTAATGCCATGATCCTTCCAAGCAGATCCATCTGTAATGTGTCAGGAAGTCTGACGAATTACGCAGACGGATATATGATTGCTGAAAATATTGATAAAGATGCCGAAATATCGGAAGGAGATCAGGTTGTAACATCCTATGTCTCAAACAAATATCTTTCAGGTATTAATATTGGTTATGTGTCAAAGGTTGAGAGTGATTCCAACAATCTGACGAAGACTGCCTATATTATACCTGCTGCCGACTTCTCAAACATCGAAGAAGTACTCGTAATTTTACAGACTAAGAAAAATATCACGGATTAACAGAAAGAAGTGTAACATTGAAAAGAGTAATAATACTTGGAATATTAATAACAATATGTTTTGTTTTGCAGACTGCCCTTTTCCCGTTTCTTGAAATAGCAGGTATTGCACCGGATCTTATGCTGATCCTTACTGTTTCCTTCGGACTGATGCGGGGAAGAAAAGAAGGTATGCTGGTTGGGTTTTTCTGTGGTTTTTTATATGATGTATATTTTGGATATGCCATCGGACCATTTATGATCTTATATATGATTCTTGGCTATTGTAATGGTTTTTTCCACAGACTTTATCTGGTAGAAGATGTTCTTCTTCCAATAATTATAATCTTAGTTGATGATCTTATTTTTAATTTTGCAACCTATGTAATTTTCTTCCTTATGCGGAACAGACTGGAGTTCGCAACTTATTTAAAAGATATCATATTACCCGAAATGATCTACACAGCACTTATCACGTTGATCGTATTCAAGTTTTTTGCATTTGTAAATAAGACATTGAAAAAAATGGAAAAAGCAAGTGAATGATCCGGCAATTGTCTGATCATATGATCGTGAAAGGAACGTAAGAATGTTTAAAGAATTTTTCAGTTTGATAAAAGAATCAATAATTGAACATGTCAAGCATCGTCTGTTTGTTGTAACGGTCTTGTTTCTGGTTCTATTTGGAATACTTATATATCGTTTGTTCGATCTGCAGATCGTAAATGGCGAAAAATATCAGGAGAGTTTTACTTATAAATCCGTAAAGACAGTAGCGGTAAAAGCGACCAGGGGAAATATATACGATTGTAACGGAAAGCTTCTGGCTTATAACGAAGCATCCTATACTTTATCTTATATAAGTGGAACGGACCTGACGGAAGCGGCTGCCGCAAAGGAAACGACTTCGAATGAATTGCGTAATGACATAGTATATAAAACTATTCTGATCCTTGAACAAAACGGAGATAAGATGTCAGTGAGTCTTCCTCTGAAGTTAACCTCGAAGGGCTTTGAATTTACTGTATCCGGAAATACGTTAAATACTTTTTTAATGAATGTATATGGTGCAAGCTCTGTCGACAGTCTGACAGAAGAGCAGGCGTCTTCAACTGCCGATGATATATTTAAATATATGCGTGGAAAAGATTTATTCAATATCTCCGAAACATATTCCGATGAGGCGGCATTAAAGATCCTCGCGGTACGATATGAGATATGGCTGAATCGTTACCAGCAGTATATGTCTGTTCAGCTTGCTGATGGTATCAGTGAAGAAAGCTATGCAGCAATCAAAGAAAATTCGGATGAACTTCTCGGCATGGAGGTAAGTGTTGAATCACATCGTGTATATAATGATTCTGTATATTTTGCTCAGATCATAGGTTACATCGGAAATATCTCCAATGAGGAACTGGAAAAATATAATGAAACTCTGGATGATTCAGAAAAATACAGTGCAAATGATATGGTCGGTAAAATGGGACTTGAAAGTGAGTTTGAATCTTATTTGCGCGGCAAAGATGGATATCAGAAGATGTATGTCGATAATATGGGTAAGGTAATAGAAGTGATCGATTCCAAAGATCCTGTCGCAGGTAATGATATCTATTTGACAATTGATTCCGATCTGCAAAAATATTGTTATAATGCGCTTGAAACAGAAATTGCATCCATTCTTCTTGCCCATATAAAGAATGTAACGACATCCACGGATAAGGATGATATTCCGATCACCGATGTATATTTTGCTTTATTTGATAATAATGTTATAAGCATTGATGACCTTGCGGCAAAAGATGCATCTGAACTGGAACAGTCCGTTAATTCTTACTTCCAGTCCGCAAAACAAAATACACTTTCAAGACTGGATGATATATTAAACGTCAGTCATACTCCATTACATGATCTGACATTACAGTATCAGGATTATATGGAATTTATCTGTGAACAGTTAAGTGAGATGGGAATTTACAACCCGAGCAAGATTGACAAATCTGATGCTGCTTATGTTTCGTATATAAACAACAGTATTTCGCTGTGCGAATATCTGAAATATGCGATCAGCCAGGGCGCCATCGACATCTCCGGCATATCAACAAAGAGCGATTATTATGATACAGATGAGATTTACAACGTACTGACAGAATATATCTTAAAAGAATTTGAAAATAATACCAGTTTCGACAAACTTGTTTTTAAATATATGATAATATCAGGAGAACTTACAGGAAGTCAGGTAATTAACCTGTTATATGACCAGGGTATCCTTAATATGGCAACAGACGCAGATTATTCCGATTATAAAGCCGGTGTTATGGGAAGCTATGACTTCATATGTAAAAAAATTAAAAATCTTGAGATTACTCCGGCAATGCTGGCGCTTGATCCTTGCTCCGGTTCAATTGTCGTTACGAATCCGAATAATGGGACAGTTAAAGCAATGACAAGTTATCCAAGCTATGATAATAATCGTCTTACCAATATGATTGATGCAGATTATTATTCGAAGATTACGACAGACAAAACAACACCAATGTACAGTAGGGCAACTATGCAGCAGACAGCGCCCGGTTCTACATTCAAAATGATCACCGCATTTGCCGGTATGAATGAGAGCGTTATCGGGGTCAACGATGTGATCCAGACCAAAGGATACTTTGATAAAACAGAGACACCTGCTAAATGTTGGATTTATCCGTCTGCACATGGAACAATCGGTATATCTAAGGCAATTGAGGAATCCTGTAACTATTTCTTCTATGAACTTGGATATCGGATGGCAACAAAAGATACAGGAACCTACAGCGATATCACCGGTGTGGAACGGCTTCAGGAATATGCAGGTATGTTTGGATTTGACAGCACATCAGGCATTGAACTGCCTGAAAGTAAACCTCAGATATCAGATGCGGATTCAATCCGTACTGCGATTGGACAGGGTACGAATAACTTCACTGCAACTCAGCTTGCCCGGTATGTTACAACCCTTGCAAACAGCGGCACATGTTATGACTTAAGCCTTGTTTCGGAAATAAAGGATATTGATGGCAATGTTGTATATAAAAATGAGCATAAGGTTCATAACCAACTTGATTTTCCTGCAGAACAATGGAATGTTGTAAGACAGGGTATGCGACAGGTTGTTTCCGTTCATACAAGCAGCAGTGCACTGATCAATCAGATCAATGTCGCAGTAGCAGGCAAAACAGGTACTGCCCAGCAGAGCGAAGCCAGACCGAACCATGCGTTATTTGTATCATTTGCACCATATGAAAATCCTGAGGTAACGGTTACAAGTGTAATACCATTTGGATATTCTTCCGGTAATGCAGTCGAGCTTTCAGGTCTCGTATATGCATATTTGTATGATCCTGATGTTCTTGAGAATACAACTATTACCGGTAACAATGCACTTTCCGATTAAATTCCTGATTGAATATAACAATTTGGATATCAGATACACCAGATAAAAGAGCCTTGGTTTGCAGGCATTTTATTATGATGAGGGATTGAATATGAATACCGACGTTGTTATGAAGGCAAACAGCCATGGAATACGTATCATTCTGAATGAAGATAATTCAATGGAACAGATTCTTTCTGATATCAGAGAGAAATTATACAGTCAGGAAGTATTTTTGAAAAAAAGCGGAAGAGTACCGGTTACATTTGAAGGGAGACTGTTATCCTCCGGAGAAGAGGAACAGATCCTATATGAATTGAATCATCTTCCAAATACCGAAGTGGAATTCTGTCTGGAAGCTTCAAAACAGGATCTGTGTAGTCAGATCGATATTCCACCTCACAGAGCAAAGAGTCCACCTGAAAAAAAACAAGTCAAAAAAAATGTTCAAAAGAAATTGTCTGACAAACAGTTTTCAACAATAGAAAAAAAAGCATTACCACCGGATATATTTAAGAATGATACGATTCAGTTTTTTTGCGGGAATTTACGAAAAGGTCAGACGTTGGAGGTAAAAAAGAGTATAATCATACTCGGAAATATAGAGAAAAAAGCAACGATTATTTCGAATGGAAATGTCATTGTTCTCGGAAAACTTTCAGGAAACGTGATTGCCGGACAGGATCACTTAAAAAACAGATTTGTTCTGGCTCTTCAGATGGAGCCGGTTCATATAAAGATCGGTTCAGCTGTTTATAATAAAACAAAACAGAACCGAAAACAATTTCATACAGATGATGCGATGATGGCAAGCTGCGAAAATGGACAACTTCTTTTTCAGGCGCTGTCACAGACTTCACTTTAAGATAAAATTTCAATGCATATTTTAAAACAGGAAAAGATATTGACGGAGGTGTTTTATGAGTGAAGTAATTGTTGTAACATCAGGAAAGGGAGGAGTTGGCAAGACAACTACATCAGCCAACATCGGAACCGGACTGGCAGGGTTGAAAAAGAGAGTCGTTATGATAGATACCGATATTGGTCTCAGAAATCTGGATATTGTCCTTGGACTGGAAAACCGGATTGTATATAACCTTGTTGATGTTGTAGAAGGAAACTGTCGGTATAAACAGGCTTTGATCAAGGATCGGAACAACCCGGATCTTTTTCTGATGCCATGCGCACAGACAAGAGACAAGACTGCAGTTTCACCGGAACAGATTATAAAGCTTGTCGACGAAATGCGGGCTGATTTTGATTATATTATTATCGACTGTCCGGCCGGAATCGAACAGGGATTTAAAAATGCTATTGCCGCAGCAGATCGTGCCATCGTAGTTACTACACCGGAGGTATCTGCAATTCGTGACGCGGATCGTGTTATAGGATTATTAGAAGCAAATGAAATAGACAAGATCGACCTTATCATAAATCGTATCCGTTATGATATGGTGAAAAAAGGTGATATGATGTCTGTAGATGATGTTGTCGATATCCTTGCAGTAAACTTGCTTGGGGTTATCCCGGATGATGAGCAGATTGTTATTTCAACAAATAAAGGAGAACCACTCGCGGGAAGTAATACCATATCAGGAAATGCTTATATCGATATTTGCAGACGGATACTTGGTGACAGCATTCCTCTTACAGATTTTAATGTTTTTAAACGAAAACCTTTTAAGCGTTTATTCAGAAAAAAACATGCATAAAGGGGTGAAGTTTAATATTATGAAAGAAAACAGAGCAGTATCGAATGTGATAAGCTATAATTCCGGGCATTATGCCAGAGAACGATTAAAAAATATATTAATGGCTGATCGAATAGGTTGTACTCCGGATGTCGTAACAAGAATTCGGGATGATATGCGAAAATGCGTTGCGGCCTATGTTAATATCGATTCAGCAAATATGACAGTACAGCTTTCGGATTCATTTATCATTGCACGAATCCCGGTTGTAGGAATACATATGAAAAAGGACAAAGAAAAAGATGAAACACATGAAACAGATGGACATGTCAACGGAAAAAAAATACAGTCTGATCAACTATAATTTTAAGCTTGTATTATTTGTGATCGCAGCTATGATTATGGGAACAATCACAATCTGCAGCGTTCGACCGGATTTTCAGACGAAACAGTTGATCGGTGTAGGTGCATGTGTAATTGGAATGATCATTGTATCATTGATCGATTACAATTTTATATGCAAATATTATATGATCCTTTATGCGGGAAATATACTTTTGCTTCTGCTAGTTCTGTTGGTCGGTTCCGGAGGAGGAGATCAGGGCGTTCGCCGTTGGTTCTATATATCAGACTCTTTCACAATACAGCCATCAGAATTTGCTAAAATTATTTTGATCATTTGTACAGCAGTTTTTCTGGAAAAAAACTACGAAGATTTGAACACGCCAAAGGTACTTGCAAAGCTTGCGGTATTTTTGGCTGTTCCTGTTGGTCTGATCGTGGCAGAACCCGATTTGTCTACCTCGATCTGTATTATGGTCACACTATTTATTGTTATATTTGTAGCAGGACTCAGTTTGAAACTCATAGGTATTATGATCCTGATTCTTGTTCCATGTTTTGGTGGATTTATCTGGTATATCCAACAGGATAATCTGCCTCAGTTTTTGAAAACTTATCAGATTAATCGTATTCTGGGACATATATACGGAAGTGAATATGGTGCATCCTCCGATCAACAGGATAATTCAGTTATGGCGATCGGTTCCGGTCAGTTATCCGGTAAGGGTATTAATAACTCAACCGTAGCAACCGTTAAGGATACGAACCTGATATCTGAGCAGCAGACAGACTTTATCTTCTCGGCAGTAGGTGAAGAATTAGGTTTTATTGGAAGTGTGATTATTATTGCAATTTTATGCCTGATAGTGTTACAATGTATTCGGGTTGCTAGGCACGCAAAGGACAAAAAGGGTATGTATATAGCAGCGGGAATCGGTTCACTGGTTGCTTTTCAGACATTCATTAATATCGGAGTTGCAACTGCATTATTACCGAATACAGGCCTTCCGCTTCCGTTTATCAGTTACGGACTTAGTTCTCTTGTAAGTATGAGTGCCGGTATTGGATTGGTATTAAATATAAATCTGCAAAAGAAGAAATACTAGGAGGAGAGTTATGAATATAGGGTTAATAGCACACGATGCGAAAAAAAAACTGATGCAGAACTTCTGTATTGCTTACAGAGGAATTTTAAGTAAAAATGATTTATATGCGACAGGAACAACGGGACGATTGATTGAGGAGGTTACCAATCTGAACGTTCATAAATATATTGCGGGACATTTGGGTGGTGAACAGCAGTTAGGTTCACAGATTGAGAACAATGATATTGATATGGTTATTTTTCTCCGGGATCCTTTGCATCCAAAGGCACATGAACCGGATATCAACAATATCTTTTTATTATGTGATATGCATAATATTCCGCTTGCAACAAATCTTGCAACTGCAGAGCTCCTGATCAAAGCTTTAGACCGAGGAGATCTCGACTGGCGGGAATTTTATAAATAATTTGGAGATATAAAGATGAAAAAATTGACAAAATGGATGGCAGTCATGCTGATTCCCATTCTTGTTTTATCCGGATGCACAAAAAGAAGTTATGATACAAGCAATCAACTTGCACTTGGAATATCTGAGAATCTGCCTTTATACAGCTCTGACAGCTTTGGTGACCAGTATACAGTCATACCCGATGGAGAGGCTCTTGCTGATGAGAACTACAGCGCGGTTAAGTCGGCAGTTTTGATAAATGACTCAACAAAAGAGGCTTTAGTTGTACATAACGCACATGATCGTATTTACCCTGCAAGCATGACTAAATTAATGACAGGTCTTCTTGTTATGGAAAGTATCGAAGACGGAACTTTATCTTTAGATGACACGATTACATTATCACATACTGTTACATTTCAGGAAGATAATGTAGGTGTGAGCGATCTTACAAAAGGATGCTCTGTAACAGTAAAGAATCTGTTATATGGCCTTTTGATTCGTTCATACAACGACTGCGGTGTTCTGCTTGCAGAAAAGATTGCAGGAAGTGAGGATGCATTTGTTGAGAAAATGAATGAAAAAGCATTTGAATTAGGTGCTACAAATACGCATTTTGTGAACTGCCATGGATTACATTCAGACGATCATTATACGACTGCATATGATCTCTATCTGATCTTTTCAGAATTCATAAAACATGACATGGCATATCTGATTGATTCACTCGATTCATATGATTTTACATATACAGATGAAACAGGTGCAGAGAAAAGTGTCACATTACAGGCAACAAATGGTTATATATCCGGTGAGTTTAAATTCCCGGAGGGGTATTCGTTAGGTTCCTGGAAATCCGGTACGACCACAGCAGCCGGCAACTGTCTGATCCTTGAATTTGTAAAAGATGATACAGGTGATAAATATGTTGCTGTTATTGCCGGAGCAGAAGACAGGGATACGTTATATAATGATATGACTATGTTAATTAATACTGCAAAATAAACAGCTATCTGAGTGGACATTTTGTCCACTCAAAATATATAACTGTTTTAATATAATTCAGGAGGTTTTATTATGATTCAGATTATTACAGGTGATAAGGGTAAAGGAAAAACAAAGGTTCTGATTGACAAGGTTAACAATGAGGTAAAAGTTGTAACAGGTTCTGTTGTCTTTATTGATAATAATAACAAGCATTTATATGAGCTCAGTAATCGCGTCAGAATGATTAACTGTACAAACTACGAAGTGGATAATCTGGAAATGTTTGCAGGCTTTATTCTTGGTATTATTTCTCAGAATAAAGATATTGAAAAGATTTATATTGACAACTTTACATCTGTAACATATGTAAAGCCGGAGCAGATCAGCTATGCTCTTGATCTCATGAACAAGATCAGTGAAAAATATAACATCGGTATCGTTCTCTGTTTTGCAACAGACAGCTCCGAAGTTCCTGATACATATAAGGACAATATCATTGCCGCATTATAATAAAAATATACCTGCGAAGGGTACTGTGTCTCTGATTCAGGATCAGTACACAGACTAAAGGAGATATATATGACTTCCATAAAAAGAAAAGTCAGGAAACGACAGCCTGTCAAGATCAGTTTCGGGTTTATCATTTTTGCGATCATGTTTATATATATGCTGATCCGTATCATTATATCAATGAATGATCACGACCTGAGTGTATTTCAGGTAGAAGAAAGCAGCTATGATACTAACTTTACTGTTCCGGGGCTTGCTGTTCGAAAAGAGACATTGAACTACAGTTCAACCTCCGGCTATATCTGTTATTATATCCGGGATGGCGAAAAAGTAGCAAAAGGATCCAGTGTATATTCTGTTGATGAGACAGGTTCTATGTATGATGCACTTTATGAAGTACAGAACAGTAACAATACTTCGTTATCAGCAAACGATTATAATGATCTGAGTAAACAGATACAGATTTTCAAAACTGGATTTTCGACTTCTGATTTTTCAGAAGTATATGAATTTAAAAATACAATTGATAATAAGGTTCTTGAAATGTATGAGGATATGGCTTTAGAACAGTTATCCTCAGACAAATCATTTGATTCGACATTTACAGCGGTTAAATCATCGGCCAGTGGAATTGTATCCTATTATATGGATGGTTACGAAGACTTTGATATCAACAATTTATCGGCTGATGATTTTGATAAAACCAAGTATTCAAAAGAATTGTTAAAAAAAAGCGATATTGTTGAATCCGGAAAACCTGTATATAAGATTATTGATGATGAGGACTGGAAGATTGCTGTCATGCTTACAAAAGAAGAATACAGCAAAGTAAAAAAAGATGAACATGTTCGATTTCGAATCAATGACTCAAGTAAAAAGATTTCAGCCAAATACGAGACAATTGAAAAGGATGGAAATTATTTTATTATCATTGACATGAGCAGATATCTTGCTGAATATGTTTCAGAACGTTATCTGAATCTTACATTTATCTTCTCCGAAACAAAAGGACTTAAGATCCCAAATTCAGCGATTGTTGAAAAAGATGTTCTTATGATACCGGTCGGATATCTGTCCGGCGGAAGCGGAACGACGGAAAAGAAATATTTTAACCAGATCGTATTAACAGAGGATGGCTCAACTTCGGTTGTACAGATATCCCCTACTATATATTTTACAGATGATCATTTCTGCTATGTTGATCCGGCAGATATCAAGGAAGATGCGGTTCTCGCCGCAAATGAATCGGATATCACCTTTAATGTATCAACAGCGGGAATCTATAAGCTAAAAGGTGTTTATTGTATCACACAGGGAACAGCGCTATTCAAACAGATCGATATAACCGTAAATGGAGATGATTATTCAATAATCGATCCTAATACAGCATATGGAATATCAGCATATGATCGTATTGTACTGGATGGTACATCTGTAAAGGAAAACCAGATCATATATTAGGAGTGATAGAAAAATGTTAAAAGAAAACTATGAGTTAGTAGATCAGAAGATTACAGAAGCCTGCAAACGGGCAGGCAGAGACAGAAAAGATGTTACACTGATCGCAGTCAGCAAAACAAAGCCTTTAAGTGATATTGAAGAACTGCTTGCAGAGACAGACGCTATAGATTTTGGCGAGAACAAAGTACAGGAACTGGTTGATAAGTATGAAACCGTTTCCCGCAAAGTAAACTGGCACATGATCGGTCATTTACAGACAAATAAAGTAAAATACATCGTTGATAAGGTCTGTCTGATTCATTCTGTTGATTCAATAAATCTTGCAAAAACGATTGAAAAAGAAGCTGCAAAACATAATGTTGTAGTTAAAGTATTAATCGAAGTAAATGTCGCCGGAGAAGAGAGCAAATTCGGTGTTTCTGTTGAAGAAACAGAAGATCTTATTATGCAGATCAAGGATTTTCCTCATATACAGATAGAAGGTCTGATGACGATCGCGCCGTTTGTTGATGATCCTGAGGATAATCGGGTTCATTTCCGACGCCTGAGAGAATTATTACTTGACATCAATTCTAAAAACATTGATAATGTCCATATGAATGTCCTCTCGATGGGCATGACAAATGACTATGAAGTTGCCGTTGAGGAGGGTGCCACTATGGTCAGAGTGGGTACAGGAATTTTTGGTGCAAGAAACTATAATATTTAAAGGAGAACCATTATGGCAAAGAATGGAAAAAAAAGCTTTCTGGATTATTTTAAAATAAATGACTCCAGCGATGAATATGAAGATGATTTATTTGATGATGATGAATATGATGACGATGAAGATGATTTTGATGAAGAATATGAGCCAAAGCCAAAGGCTGTAAATGGAAGATCATCTGCATCTACATATACAGCAGCTGCTACACAGAGTGCCGGCGCTGCTGCTAAAAAATCAAAATTTGTAAAACCGGCAAAGAATACAGCTACAGCTTCCAATAATACAAAACTTGTTTCATTTAACAACAGAAGTCAGGGCGGTTCCCAGCAGGTATTTGTTATTAAACCGGATGAATTTGATGATGCACAGATGATCATCGACCATTTAAAAGGCGGACAGGCGATCGTGATCAATATGGAGGGAATGGAGCTGTCTACAGCACAGCGAATTATCGATTTTATTGCCGGTGCATGTTATTCCCTTGATGGATCGTTACAGGCAATTTCCGGTAATATCTTCATTGCAGCTCCGGCAGATATCTATGTATCCGGTGACCTCAGAGAAGAATTATTGAATGATGCATTCTTGTCTCCAGAATTAAGCAAGTACTAATAAATGACTAAATAATGATCTGCACTTGCAGATTCTGAAGGAATGTTAAGGGAGGATTACAAATGCTTACACCTGTTGATTTACAACAAAAGAAATTTCAGCATGGTATGGGGTATACCAAAAAAGATGTTGATTCATTTTTTGATATTGTTATTTTGAGTTATACAGAGTTGTATAAATCAAATGCTGAACTGACCAATCAGGTCAAGACACTTACAGATAGTCTGGTGCATTACAGGACTACAGAATCAAAGCTTCAGAAATCACTTATGCTTGCAGAGAAGAACGCAGAAGAAGCTACAAAGAATGCAAATGACAAGGCCAAGATTATTGAGAACGATGCAAAAATCAAGGCAAATAATATTGTTCATCAGGCAAGAGAAGAGTTGGAAAGAATTGAAGACAGTATTGAGGGCATTAAGCAACAATACAGAGATTACACGATGGCATTTAAAAATCTGATGGATTCACATCTTCAATTTCTTGCAACGAATCCGATCAACGAAGAATTAGGTGTTGATTTTGACGAAATTATGAAGGATGCCAAGTATTTTAATGGAAATGCTGCAGCATATGCTCCTGCAGGTTCTAATGGCGAGGGGGCAGGTTCAGGCAGTTTTTCTACTTTCAGTGGCGATCCGCAGGGACGTGAAGAATCTACACTTGGCGGAGGAGGAGGTTCCGGTATGGGAGATTCCACACTTGGCGGATCATCCGGAGGTAATCTTTCAAGTGATTCTTCAGTATATACAAAGAATCTTGGTGGCGGTTCTTTCGTAGATCCGTTCAAATATAAAAACCAGTAAATCTAAAATCAAATAACAAATAAAGATTCCCTGCCTGAATATTGTTTCAGACAGGGATTTTACTGATAAATGCAAAAAAATCATAGAAAGGAAATCAGAATGAAAAAAAACAGTATATTTGCAATCGTAAGTGTATTCTTACTGATTGGTCTGGATCAGCTTGTAAAATTCCTGATCACAAGCCATATGGCGTTATCCGATACAATACCAGTCATAAAAAATGTATTTCACATCACCTATATCCAGAATCGTGGAGCAGCATGGGGTAGTTTACAGGGAAAACGTATCTTGCTATTAGCTGTTACACTGCTTGTACTGATATTCCTCGTATACTTTTATATTAAAATGTTAAAGATGGATAAATATAAAGATCTCAGGATCCTGTTTTTATTTGTATTTTCGGGCGCAGTTGGCAATATGATCGATCGCATCCGCCTTGGTTACGTTATAGATATGTTTGATTTCCGTCTGATTAATTTTCCTGTCTTTAATGTTGCCGATATCTATGTAACTTGTAGTATGATCATTCTGCTTATCCTTATCTTGTTTAAATATAAGGATAATGAACTGGAAGATCTGTTTGGAAGGTCTAAAAAGGGCTCTGATCAAGAATAAATATATGGAAACTTATAATATAGAAGCAGATGAAAACTGGACAGATAAGCGAGTTGACAAGGCCTTAGCCGATTATTTTGACAATTATTCACGCTCTTTTCTGAAAAAGCTGTTAGATGATGGGAATATACTGGTGAATGATAAAAAAGCAAAACCAAGTCTGAAAATCGCGTCCGGTGACAGAATAGACATTACGATTCCGAGTATTGCATCCGTTGAGATTGAACCGGAGAATATTCCACTTGATATCGTATATGAAGATGAGGATATTATTATTGTAAATAAACCAAAGGGAATGGTTGTTCATCCGGCTCCCGGGCATTATTCCGGTACACTTGTGAATGGCTTAATGTATCATTTTAAAGATTCTCTGTCAGGGATCAACGGAGAACTTCGCCCCGGTATTGTCCATCGAATAGATATGGATACAACCGGGCTCCTTGTTGTCTGTAAAAATGATGCTGCTCATAATTTTCTGTCAGAACAGCTTGCTGTCCATTCAATCACAAGAAAATATTATGCAATCTGTTTTAATTATTTTACAGAAGATGAAGGTATCGTTGATCTGCCTATCGGAAGACATCCGACAGATCGAAAAAAAATGGCAGTCAACTATAAAAATGGTAGAAATGCAGTAACTCACTATAAAGTTCTGAAAAAGCTAAAAAACAATTTCTGCCTGATTGAATGTCAGTTAGAGACAGGAAGAACGCATCAGATTCGTGTTCATATGTCATATATTAAGCATCCGTTGTTAGGAGATGCCATATATGGACCTAAAAATCAGCCATATCATCTGCAGGGACAGACACTTCATGCCGGTGTACTTGGTTTTATTCATCCATCCACAAAAGAATATGTAGAATTTTCAAGTGAACTTCCTGAGTATTTCCAAAAGTTGTTAAAACAGTTAGAGCTTTAAATGTCTGAGGATAGTAAAATCTCATTCCTAAAAAGATATTCGTTTGAATATTCTTCCATTAATTTATTAAATTCGTTTTATATTATTTTTAGATATAAA
>OHSO01000247.1_pt1 | contig 33174 bp, 26 predicted proteins | sample 1578651 | NCBI WGS metagenome assembly OHSO01 (sample SAMEA3879524, study PRJEB24766) | human gut metagenome | biome: human-associated habitat; feature: feces | place: USA | collected 1985/1987 | reverse complement strand
GCCCCCTCGTCGCGTCCGCAGACGCGAAATCCCCCTGCGTGGCAGCGCAAATGATGCAGAAATCGCACATCATCAAAGAAAAGGGAGACTGCCCCCAAGCAGTCCCCCAGAAAAAATCCCCAATTACATAGATTCCTTGAGTTCCGCAATGCGCTTTTCGACCTGCTCCGCCTTCTGCTGATTCAGCGCCAGCTTGCCCTTCTCCTGCTCCACCAGCGCGGCGGGCGCCTTGCTCACAAAGCCCGGATTGTTCAGCTTGCCCTCAGCACGGGCGATTTCCTTGTGCAGGTTGTCAAGTTCCTTGCTCAGGCGCGCGATTTCCTTCTCGAAGTCCACCAAATCGCCCAGCGGGATGTACAGCGTGCACGCCTTCGTCACGGCGGAAACGGTCTTTTCGGTCACGGCGGCGCTGCTTTCAATGATCGCCGTTTCGCTTGCGCCTGCCAGACGCTGGAAATACTGCCCGGCGTGCGCCAGCGTCCCCGCCCAGCCATCCGCGGGAAGCAGCATCAGGTGCGTGCGCTTGCCCGCGGCGACGTTCATTTCCGCGCGCAGGTTGCGGATGGTGCGGATGACCTCCATCACGCCCTCCATCTTCGCTTCCTCGTCCGGGAAGTCCAGCTCCGGCTTCACTTCCGGCCACGATTTGAGCATCAGGAAGCCCTCGCTGCCCGGCAGGAACTTGTACACCTGCTCGGTCAGGAACGGCATGAACGGGTGCAGCAGCTTCAGCAGCCCCTCCAGCACATACAGCAGCACGCCCTGCACGGCTTTCTTCGCCACCGGATCGTCGCCATTTAAGCGGCTCTTCGCAAGCTCGATGTACCAGTCGCAGAACTCGCTCCACGCGAAATCATAGATGCGGTCCGCCGCCAGACCAAACTCGCCTTCTTCCATATTGGAAGAAATCGCGCGCGTCGCGTCCTGGAAGCGGGACAGAATCCACTGATCCGCCGCGGTCAGATGCGCGGTGTCCAGCGGCGCTTTCTCCGTCACGTTCATCAGCACGAAGCGGCTGGCGTTCCAAATCTTGTTGGCGAAATTGCGGGCGGATTCCACGCGCGCCGGGATGTAGCGGGTGTCGTTGCCCGCGCTCACGCCCATCACCAGTGAGAAGCGCAGCGCGTCCGCGCCGTACTGGTCGATGACTTCCAGCGGATCAACGCCGTTGCCCAGCGACTTGGACATCTTGCGCCCCAGTTCGTCGCGCACCAGACCGTGAATCAGCACCGTCTGGAAGGGCGGAACCTGCATTTCCTCCAAGCCCATCGTAATCATGCGGCTAACCCAGAAGGTAATAATATCATAGCCCGTCACGAGCAGGTTCGTGGGATAGAAGTACTTCAAATCCTCGGTGTTGTCCGGCCAGCCGAGCGTGGAGAACGGCCAGAGCGCCGAGGAGAACCAGGTGTCCAGCACATCCTCATCCCGGGTCAGGTGTGTGCTGCCGCACTTTTCGCAGACGGTGGGATCCTCCCGCTTCACGTTGATGTGGCCGCAGTCATCGCAGGTCCACGCGGGGATCTGATGGCCCCACCAGAGCTGACGGGAGATGCACCAGTCGTGGACGTTCTCCATCCAGTTGATATAGGTCTTGGTGAAGCGCTCGGGCACGAACTTGATCTCGCCCTTCTCCACGCTCTCGATGGCGGGCTTTGCCAGCGGCTCCATCTTGACGAACCACTGCTTGGAGACCATGGGCTCGATGGTGGAGTGGCAGCGGTAGCAGGTGCCGACCTCGTGCTTCAGGGGCTCGATCTCCTTCAGGAAGCCGCCCTCTTTCAGGTCGGCCAGAATGGCCTTGCGTGCCTCCAGCGTAGTCATGCCGGCGTACTTGCCGCAATCCAGCACATGGGGCTCGTTGACGGTGTTCTTACCGGCGGCAAACAGGGCATCGGCGGCAGCCTTGTCGGCAGCGCCGGTCATGTGGCCATCGTAAGTGAACACGCGCACGATGGGCAGGTCGTGGCGCAGACCGACCTCAAAGTCGTTGGGATCGTGGGCGGGGGTGATCTTCACGACACCGGTGCCCTTGGTCATATCGGCGTGCTCATCGCAGACGATGGGGATTTCCTTGTTCAGCAGGGGCAGCACCACATGGCAGCCGTGCAGATGGGCGTAGCGGGGATCCTCGCCGTTAATGGCCACAGCAGTATCGCCCAGCATGGTCTCGGGGCGGGTGGTGGCCAGTTCCAGCATCTCGCCGGTCTCCTTGACCGGGTACAGCAGATGCCAGAAGCTGCCGTCCTTCTCCTCGTACTCCACCTCGGCGTCGGAAATGGAGGTGTTGCAGTGGGGGCACCAGTTGACCATGCGGTTGCCGCGGTAGATCAGTCCCTTGTCGTACAGGCGCACGAACACTTCCTTGACAGCCTCAGAGCAGCCCTCGTCCATGGTGAAGCGCTCACGCTCCCAGTCGCAGCTGCTGCCCAGCTTCTTGAGCTGGCTGACGATGCGGTTGCCGTACTTGGTCTTCCAGGCCCAGGCGCGCTCCAGGAAGCCGTCGCGGCCCACCATCTCCTTGGTCAGGCCCTCGGCACGCATGGCCTCCACCACCTTGGCTTCGGTAGCAATGGAGGCGTGGTCGGTGCCGGGCACCCACAGGGCGGCATAGCCCTGCATCCGCTTGGTGCGGATGAGGATATCCTGCATGGTGTTATCCACCGCATGGCCCATGTGCAGCTGACCGGTAACGTTCGGTGGCGGCATCACGATGGTATAAGGTTTCTTGTCCGGATCGGCCTTCGTGTGGAAGTAGCCGCCGTCCAGCCAGAACTGGTAGATACGATCTTCCACCTGACTGGGATCGTACTGCTTTGCAAGCTCTTTCATAGTGTCCTCCCAAAAATTTGATGAAGTGGGACGCAAAAAGCCGCCCCACGGAGCGTTCCATGGGACGGCTGTAAATACATAACCGCGGTACCACCCAAATTGCGCGGAAGGTTCCGCGCCCCTTGATGCCCCTGTAACGTAGGGCAGACCCGAAAGCGGCTTACCGGCAAGGCTCACCGCTTCTGCTCCAAAGTGACAGTGCCCCGCCGGTATCCCGCCGGGTTTTCAGCTGCCCCCGGCTCTCTGTGCGGTCCCAGACGATGCACACTCTTTTTCAACGCATTTATAAAAAGAATATAACGTTTTTTGTGGGATTTGTCAATCAGTTTTTCAAACCTTTCACCCAACGCACCAGCTTCCATGCCTTTGCGCCCAGATGCGGGCAGTAGCTTACCATCAGCGCCTGCAGCTTCTGGCTTTGATTTCCCGGCGGAATCTCCCACGCAGCATGACGGTGCAGCTTTGCTGTTTTCAGCACCATTTTTTCCTTCTCGGAATCCCGCTCCGGCTGGTTGACCAGCCGGAAATATACCTCGGCGCAGGACATGACGCAGCGCTGTTCCGTAGTGCTGCGGAAGGGGTCCGGCTGCCCCTTTACCAGCTGCCAGATCTGTTCCCACGCCAGTGCCGCCGTGTAAAAGCGCAGGCTCGGCTCCTGCCGCACGGCAGAGCTTGGACGTTCAAGGTAAGCATACAGCGGGCAGTTCAAAAATGCCAGACTGCCTGCCTTGAGGAATTCCGTTACAAAGAACAGGGCATCCTCCCCGTAGAACAGCGCCGGGTCAAAGCGGACATCCTGCAGCACCTCCCGGTGGGTCAGCATCCGCCAGCAGTGCCCGCCGCTCCATTCCTGCATCCACGAGTAGTTTTCCGTCGTGATTTTCTGCGGTGCCGGGCACTCCGTCACCGTCCACAGAGTCTCGTTTTCCCGTATGCTGCGGTAGCGGCACATGGCAATGCGGGTACCGCAGCTGCACAAAGCATCGTACAGCCATTCCAGATACTGCGGCAGCACAAGGTCGTCGGAATCCACAAAGCAGATATACTCGCCCCTTGCCTGCTCCAGCCCAAAATTGCGTGCCGAGGACACCCCGCCGTTTTCCTTATAGAAAATACGCAGCCGGGCATCCTGTGCCGCATACTGCTGCAAAATTTCCCAGCATTTATCCGGCGAACCGTCATCCACAAGGAGCAGTTCAAAATTCTGATACGTCTGCGCCAACAAGCTGTCCAGACATGCAGACAGATACTTTTCCACCTTATAAACTGGCACGATCACCGAGATCAAGGGTTTTTCTTCCATAAATTCTCCTCAACTCTATCTTATTACCAAAGCACTTTTCACCCACCGCACCAGCTTCCATGCCTTTGCGCCCAGATGCGGGCAATACAGCAGCGTAAACACACGGACTTTTTCTGCCCGGTTCCGCACCGGCATAAAGTGGTAAGCTTTCCGGTGGCTGTGCGCCTTGCGGATGAGCTGCTTTTGCAGCTGCGGTTTCACCCCCGCATCATGCATCCGGTAATAAATGCGGGCATACGCGCTCAGCAGCAGCCCCTCGGCAGAGTTGCGGAAGGGCTCCGCCTGCTCCCGCACCAGTTCCTGAATTTGCTCCCACGCCAGCACCTCGCTGTACTGCCGCATCGAAAAAGGCTGTTTATAAGCCGAATTCTCCCTCTGCCGGTACAGATACAGCGGTTCTGACAGGTAGGCAAACCGACCAGCCTGCAAAAATGCCTGCAAAAAGAATACCGTATCCTCTCCTACGGAAAGCGCCGTATCGAATCTCACCTGCTGCAGCACCTCCCGGTGGTAGAGCGCACGCCAGCACTGGCTGCAGCTGCCAGTCTTACCATAGGCATAGTTTGCTGTGGTAATGGTGCAGACCGGCTGCTCCGGCACAAATGAGGAAAGCGCCTGCGCCATCTGCACGTCCCATACTTCCCGAAATCCGCATACCGCTATGGAGGTATCCTGCTGTGTAAGCGCTGCATACAGCCGTGTCAGATACTGCGGCAGCATCGCGTCATCCGGGTCTGCAAAGCCGATATATTCCCCCCTTGCCTGTTCCAGCCCAAAATTGCGGGCTGAAGTCACCCCGCCGTTTTCCTTATAGAAAATACGCAGCCGGGCATCCTGTGCCGCATAGCGTTGTAAAACCTCAAGACCGGCATCCGTAGAACCATCATCCACCAGCAGCAGTTCAAAATTTTGGTAGGTCTGTGCCAGCATACTGTCCAGAAACTCCGGCAGATACTTTTTTACATTATAGACCGGCGCGATCACCGAGATCAAGGGCTGCTCCTTTGCGTTCATTCCGCTCTCCTTTTCAATATCTTCAGTCCGCGCTGCTTCAGCGTATCATATTCTTCGCTGCCACGGTAGAACAGTACGATCACTCCTGCGAACACAGCTGTGTAAAGCAGCCCATCCAGAATAAAAATACCGAAATTGCCCACCGGGAACCGCTGCACCCACAGCACCGCTGCCGCAGAGACCGCTGCTGTAAGGAGTGTGCGCTTCAGATACTCTGCAAAATAATCCCGAAGTTTCTTCTGCCATGCATCCTGAACGCCATACTTCAAAAAGATGTAGGGTTCTACCCAGGCACAGGTACACAGCGTGCTGATGATGGTGCCCCAGATAATGCCGGTCACGCCGTACTGCCGCACCAGTACAAGCGAGGCCACCAGATTGATGATGGATTCCGCCACCGCTTTGTAGCGGTCGTTCCAGAACAGCCCCATGGCCTCCCGGAACAGCAGATTCGTCTGCCGCATTCGTGTAATGTAAAACTCTGCCACAATGACCATCACGGTGGTCATCGAAAAACAGTATTTCCCGCCAAACAACAGCGTGATAAAGGGGTTAAACAGCATCATCAGCCCACCGGTCAGGTAAGCGGACATGACAAAGAACATAAAATCCATTTCCTTATAGATTTTATACAGCCGGTCCGAATTTTCCATTACTGCAAAATTGCCGATACTGCCGGAAAAAGCCACAGCAAATTTTCCCATCAGGTTGTTCAGTGCATTGATCACCAACCGGTAATTGGAGTAAAGGCCCACCGTCGCAAGGCCAATAAAGGAGGACATCAGCAGACTGTCCGTATTGCGCACGATGATGGTTGACAGCTTGTGCATACTCATGGCACCGATATTTTTCAGGATGCCGTTCCGCTCCTCCCTTTCTGGCAGCTCATGGCATTCCTTCAGGTATGGAAACTCCTTGTCCACCATGCGGGAAACCATAATGTTGGGTAAAAACTGTATCGCCTGCTGAACCGCCAGATACAGGATGAAGTTCCGGGTCAACAGCAGCACTGTGATCTGCGAAACAGTCTTGATGCACTCGCACGCCATACTCCATCCTGCGCAGATATAGCCTTTCTGGTAGGCCTGATAGATGGAATTTTTATAACTCAGCAGATAGGAACTTGCTGAACCGAGCACATATATCATATAGATCAGGGTGATATGTTCAATGCCCTCGCCGCCCTTGATGAGGTAGGGCAGAAACGGCAGCAGCACCAACCCGAACAGCAACACCGAGACTGCCACCGCCCGGTACATCCACTTGTACAGGTTCATCAGCCGCGCCAGTTTCTGCTCGTCATCCCGGGCTGCCGGTTCATACATGCTGAACACCATAGCCGTACCGATGCCCAGCTCCGCAAAATTAAGGATGCTGAGCACATCGGTAAACAGGCCGTTGACCCCCAGATATTCCGCTGAAAGGCAGCGGATGAACACCATCCGGTTGATGAAGGACAGCAGCATCGTCAAAAACTGCCCGCCGATGTTAAACAGCATATTGATGATCGAATAACGTGTTCTCATGCGATTTTTAATTCTCCCCTGCCTTTGATGTTCCGCAGCCACATATATTCCCGCGGAAATAGCCGCAACAGCAGGCTTTGCAGCCAGAGTCCCGCCGGAACGGTACAATACTGCCGCGTCCGGTCCACCACATCAAACTGCATCCGCAGCATTTCCCGGCTGCGGGGTGCCTTGCGCAGCGCCGGGGGCAGCTGCCGGTACACCCGGCTCACGCTGCCCATCGTAAACTTTGCCGCATTTGCCAGCGCATCGTATACCTCGTTTTCCACGAGGCAGTTCCAATACCGCTGTGCGGCCTCGGCAGCATCGAAATGGCGCAGCGTTTTGCTTCCGTTCATAATGCTGCTGCCGCGCTGCACATAATAATACAGCTCCTTTGGCACCACCACGGCCTTTTTGGTGTTCAGACAGATTTCTGGGAGCACAAAAATATCCTCGTTCAGCTTACCCTCCGGGTAGCGCAGCTGCGCAAAGATAGCGCGGCGGTACAGCTTGTTCCACGCAGGCTGCGCCATCGTATTCGTGGCTCTTTTCAGCAGTTCCCGCCCGGTAAAGATCCGCTGTGCAAGCCCGGTGTACGGCGGCAGGCAGGGTATGCCTGCCTCGTCCACCGCAGCGTAATCACACAAAGCAAGGTCAGCTCCGGTGTTTTGCACGGCCTTGTACAGTGTTTCGTACATTTCCGGTGCAATATAGTCGTCGGAATCCACAAAGCCGATCCACTCGCCCCTTGCCACATCCAGCCCGGCATTGCGGGCAGCAGAAAGCCCGCCGTTTTTCTGGTGAAGCACCCGGATGCGGGCATCTTTCGCGGCAGCGGCATCACACAGCGCAGGGCAACCGTCCGGCGAACCGTCCTCCACAAGGATCAGCTCAAAGTCCGTAAAGGTCTGTGCCAGAATGGAATCGATGCATTTTTGCAGATAGTTTTCCACCTTGTACACCGGCACAATGATGCTGAGCAATGGTTTTTCGCAGGGCACAGCGTGTTCCTCCCGTTTTATCTTTTCAGCCCGTCACCTCGGTGCGCAGGCGGGCAATGAGCCGTTCCATCAGCGCCACCCGGTTGAAGGGGGTCATCAGGTAAAAGCCGTCTGCATAAGGTGCAGCCGCCTTGGCAGCCTGCACCGAGACTTCCAAGCCCAGTTCCTCGCCTGCGGCGCGGTCCAGACCCTCAAACCTTTGGATGATGGCATCATCCACATGGATGCCGTTGACCTCGTTTTCCATAAAGATGGCGTTGCGCTGGCTGACCACCGGCAGGATGCCCGCCAGAATTTTTGCGCGCTCACCCAGCGTCTCCCGGGCTTTTTTCAGGTTTTCCACCGCCTGTGCCGACAGCACCGGCTGGGTAAGGAAGCCGCTCATGCCGTTTTCCAGCTTTTCTGCGGCGCGGCGCAGCTCCACCTCAAAATTGCGGGCGTTCAGGTTCAGCGCACCAAAAACCGTGATGGGTGCGGGCATCTCCCGCCCCTCTCCGGCCAGCGACACGATATACTGTGCCAACTTGCGGGAGTTGAACTGGTACACATTTTTCACCTCGTCCCGCTCGGCGGTGGGGATGGGGTCGCCGGTGATGGCCAGCACCTCCCGCACGCCCTCGGCGTACAGTCCCAGCAGCAGCGCTTTGGTAGCGTTCAGGTTGCGGTCCCTGCAGGTCATGTGGGGCAGCACGTTCATGCCCAGCTCCCGGTGCACCCGGCAGGCCACCAGAGAGGAATCCATCCGCGCCCGGGCAATGGGGCAGTCTGCAATGGTCAGCAGGTCGGCACCGGCGGCCTGCAGGCGGCGGGCACCCTCGAGATAGGCGGTCAGGTCAGCGTCCTTGGGGGAGTCCAGCTCCACCGCGATGACCCGCTGTCCGGTGCGCAGCTTGCGCAAAAAGGCATCGTCCGTTTCCACTGCAGGCTTTGCCGCTGCAGCGGGCTTTGCCGCCGGGGCGGCGGGCAGCGCTTCCGGCAGAGCATCCAGCGCGGTGCGCAGGGCAGCAATGTGCTGCGGCGTTGTACCGCAGCAGCCGCCCAGAATGCGCACGCCCTCGGCGGCAAGGCGGCTCAGCTCCCGGGCAAAATACTCCGGCTTGCCCTGATAGCGCACCTGTGCCCGCGCCACCACCGGGTAGCCTGCATTGGGCATGACCGAAAGGGGCAGTCCCGCATCCCCCAGCTGCTGCACCAGTGCCCGCATCGCACCCGGGGCAGATACACAGTTCAGGCCTACGGCATCCACCACGCCGCTCTGCGCCATACGGCGCACAAGCTCGGCGCAGTAGCGGCCCTCGCGGGTGTAGCCGTCCGGCAGCACCGCAAAGGATACCAGTACAAAGGCCTCCGGCACGGTCTGCTTCAGCGCACGAATCGCTTCCAGCACACCGTCCTCGGCGCTCAGGGTCTCGAACAGAAAATTCCGTGCACCCAGCAGCGCAAAGCGCTTTGCCACAGCAAGATACACCTGCTCCGCCGGGAGATTTTCGGTGTCCGGTGCGGGGCCAAGGTCGGCAAACACTGCCGCGCCGGTCTCCCCGGCGGCCTTTGCTGCCAGCTGCCAGCCTGCGTCCGCCAGCTGCTCCCAGCCCGGCTGCTGTGCCGCCGCCAGACGCGGCAGGCTGAAGGTATTGGTCTTGATGGCGTCCGCTCCGGCGGCAAGATACGCCCGGTGCACCGCCAGAATGCCCTCGGGGTCAGTCAGGTTTGCCTGCTCGCACTCCTGCCCCGGCTTTGCTTTATAATAGGTACCCATACCGCCATCGAACAGCAGCGGCCGCTGGGCTAACAGTTTGCGCACATCTAGCATAGATACTTTTCCCTCTTCCCATAAAGGATTTCATCTTTCAGTTTATCGTAGTTCACCCATCCGGTCAAGCGGTTTTCTTGATTTCGCTTGCGGCGCGGCCGTTTTTGTGCTATCTTAGGGATAACTTTTGAGAAAAGGGAGAGGATGGATCATGCGCCACATCGGCACACCTGAACTGGAGACCGACCGTCTGCTGCTGCGCCGCCTGCTGCCGCAGGACGCCCCGCAGATGTACGCAAACTGGGCAAATGACCCGGCTGTGACCCGGTTTTTGCGCTGGGAACCGCACAAAAGCCCTGCCGAGACCCGGGAACTGCTTTCGGCGTGGGCAGAGTTGTATCCGAACCCGGATTATTACCAGTGGGCCATAGTAGAAAAGGCCACCGGACAGGTGTTTGGCTCCATCTCCGTATACAACGCCCTGCTGGGTGAGCCGCAGCAAAAGGCCAAGTGGCCGGGGCTGGAACTCTCCGGCGGCATCTGGGAGCCGGGCTACTGCATCGGGCAGAAGTGGTGGGGCAAGGGCCTTACCACCGAAGCACTGCAAGCTGTGGTGGATTTCTGGTTCAATCAGGTGGGCGGAGCCTTCCTCACCTGCTGCCACGCGGTGCAGAACCCTGCCAGCGGCCGGGTGATGGAAAAGGCCGGCTTTGTATACCATCACGACGATGTTTACCACAAATTTGACGGCACACCGGTGGAATGCCGGTGCTATCTGCTGACAAAAGAACGCTACGATAACAGAAAGGACTTACTTTGAGCGAGCTTTATGATATTCTGACCGAGACCCCTCCCACAAAGGTAGTGCTGCTGGCACTGGATCAGGGGCTGTGGGACTGTGAGCGCAGTCTGGCAGAACTTTCTGCCCTGTGCGAGGCCAACCACATGGAGGCCGTGGCGCAGATCACCCAGAAGCGCCAGACCCCCGAGACCGGCATCGTGCTGGGCAGCGGCAAGCTGGAAGAAGCCGCCGCTGCCGCCGCAGAGCTGGGGGCCGTGTGCGCCGTCTTTGACGGCGAGCTGACCGGCAGCCAGATCCGCAACATCTCCAACGCGCTGGGCGGCTTGGAGGTCATCGACCGCACCATGCTGATCTTGGAAATTTTCCGCAGCCGCGCCGTGACCAACGAGGGCAAATTGCAGACCGAACTGGCGCTGCTGCGCTACCGTCTGCCCCGCCTACAGGGCATGGGCGAGGCGCTGAGCCGTCAGGGCGGCGGCGGTGGCGGTGGCGGCGGTGCCCGCCGCGGTGCCGGTGAGACCAAGCTGGAACTGGATCGCCGCCATGTGCACGCCCGCATTGATGCACTGGCCGAAAAGCTGGCCGAGATGGAAAAGCGCCGGGGCGAGAGCCGCAAGGCCCGCGCCAAGACCGGGATGCCTGTGGTAAGCCTTGTTGGCTACACCAACGTGGGCAAATCCAGCCTGATGAACGCCCTGTGCGGCCCCAGCGTAGCCGAAGCCGATATGCTGTTTGCCACACTGGACCCCACCAGCCGCAAGCTGGTGCTGCCCAGCGGCATGGCGGTGCTGCTGGTGGACACAGTAGGCTTTGTGTCCCGCCTGCCCCACAATCTGGTGGAGGCCTTCAAGTCCACCTTGGAGGAAGCCGCATGGTCTGATGTGATCATCCGGGTTGCAGACGCCGGGGATGAACAGCGCGAGGAGCAGCTTGCCGTCACAGACGAGGTTCTGGATGGGCTGGACTGCGCCGACATTCCCCGCCTGACCGTGTACAACAAGTGCGACAAGCCCAACACCCTGAGCTTTGACCCCGACATTCTGCTGACCAGCGCCAAAACCGGCTACGGGCTGGACAAGCTGCTGCAAAAGCTGGACGAGGTGCTCAGCGACCGGGTGCACACCATCCGGGTGCTGCTGCCCTACGACAAGCTTGGGCTTGCCGCCCCCATGCGGGAGCGCGGCAGCGTACAGGTGGAGGAATACCGGGAGGACGGACTGTATCTGGAGGGCATCGTCAAGACCGAGGATCTGCACTGCTTTGAGGGCTATCTGGTCTGATAGGCGCATCCAATTTAAATAGCCTCCGCTGTGCTCTGGCTATCATCAGCGGAATAATATTTTGATATAGAGCAAACCCGGAAAGTCTGCGGACTTTCCGGGTTTGCATTTTCACGGGTGGAGTCGTGACCGGAAACAGCTGCTCTATGGGCCAAGTACGTTGTCTACCACTGCTTTTTTCATAAATAAAAAGCCCCAACAAACACAAAAACCCGCCTGGCAGCGGGTTTTTGTGTATAGAGGGGTGGGAAAGTATATAAAGTGGTGAATCTCAATATCATTGGCAGACTTTTATTCGTCGCGCTGCCTTGCATGATGTATTATACCCGTTTTTCTTTTCTTGTCAAACAGGATTTTCGGATTTTGCTTTAAAATAATACTTTACTTTTTTGCAAAAACTTTATATAATTAACATAGAATTTCAGAAACGAAATTTTATTCCATTTCCGTGGGTTTGCACAACATAAAAACTTTACTTTCAGAAAATTTTATACAATCCAACATATTTTGAAGGAGGCTCTTCTCATGGACGATCTTGACCGCAAAATCCTCACCCTTCTGGCAAAAAACGCACGGATGCCCGTCAAAGAAATTGCGGAGCAGGTGTCGCTTACCAGCCCGGCAGTCTCCAGCCGTATCCATAAGCTGGAGACGGACGGCATCATCAGCGGCTATACCGTCACGCTGAACCGTCCGGCAGACCGGATGTATGTGGATGCGCTCATCAGCCTTTCGGTTGCCCCCTCCAAGCAGGATGCTTTTCTGGAACTGCTGCAGAACAGCCGCGAGGTGCTGCAGTGCTACCACGTTACCGGTGCGTACACCTTTCTGGTCAAGGTCAGCTGCGGCAGCATGGCACAGCTGGAGCACCTGATCTTACAGTTCCAGAAGCTGGGCACCACCAGCACCCAGATCATCCTGTCCACCCCGGTGAACCACGGCGATCTGGACGCCTTGATGTTGTAAGCAGGCGCTGTTCATAAAACTGTTACTTTTTCCCTGCAATTTTGCGGTGCGGTGGTTCGTATCCAGAATAGCAGCCCAAAACCGGCACACACTACCTGTAACGTGTGCGCCCGGCTGCGCCTTCCACACACAGCACTATGAAAGGAAATGCAATACTATGAAAAAATTCATCGCCGCCCTGCTGGCAGGGCTGACCCTGTTTACTTTGGTGGGCTGCTCCGGCGGCAGCAAGGCCGACAGCTCCACGCCCAAGGATTACTCCCAGATTATCCACGACGCCCGCAGCGACGAGGACAACGAGTACGATATGATCTTTACCAAGGGCGAGGACGGCAAGTTTACCGCCATTGACGGTTACAGCGCCGAGTACGAGGCCGACCAGCTGAACGAGGAGATCCGGGACATCCTGATGCCCCTGCTGAATCTGGAGGACGGCCAGTACACCGCCTTTGCCGCCAGCATTTCCAGCATGATGGTGCGCAGCTACGCCGTTGCCATCGTGAAGCCTGCCGAGGGCAAGACCGATGAGGTAAAGGCAGCACTGGAAGCTTATGTTGCCAGCGAGCAGCAATCCATGGAGCACTATCTGGAGGATCAGTACCTCGTGGCCAAGGCCGCTACCGTCACCGTAGCCCCCACCGGCGAGGTGGTTCTGGTCTGCGCCGAGGATCACGACACTATTCTGGCCAACATCGAAAAGGCTTTGGCCGCGTAAAAAGTTTTTTGAAACCGCACTCTGTATAGGGTGCGGTTTCTTTTTGCGGCGGGTTATGCTATAATACCCCTTGGATCCATACATCCGCAGGAGAAAAACTATGAGCAAAGCAACCATCGTCATCCCAAATATCAACGGCAAGGGCTGGCTGAAGGATTCCATCGAGTCCATCTACGCCCAGACTGAGCAGGATTTTGACCTGATCGTGGTGGACAACGGCTCCACTGACGAAAGTCTGGAACAAGCCCGCAGCTACTGCACCCGCCCCAACTTCACCCTGATCGAAAACGGGCGCAACACCGGCTTTTCCTACGCAGTGAACCAGGGCATTGCCCGGGCGCAGAGCAAGTATGTGGTGCTGTTCAACAACGACGCCTTTGCCGAGCCGCAGTGGCTGGCCGAGCTTTTGCGCACCGCCGATGCCGACCCCAAAATTTTTGCGGTGCAAAGCCTGATGATCCGGCACTTTGAGCGGGAACTGGCCGATGATGCCGGGGACTATGTAACATGGATGGGCTTTGCCTGCAAGACCGGCGATGGCCGCCGCGTCAGCCGCTACACCAAGCAAAAGCGCATCTTTTCGGCCTGCGGCGGCGCAGCGCTGTACCGCAAAAGCATTCTGGACGAGATCGGCGGTTTTGACGAGAATTTTTTTGCCTACTTTGAGGACGTAGACCTGAGCTGGCGCGCCAACAATGCCGGCTACAAAAATGTGCTCTGCCCCGCCGCCAAGTGCTACCACATCTGCGGTGCCAGCACCGGTGCTGTGCGCTACAACGCCTTTAAAAGCCAGCAGAGCGGCCGCAACAGCATTCTGCTGCCGCTCAAAAACGAGCCGCTGCTAATGCTGGTGCTCAACTTTATCCCGCTGGCGCTGGGCTATCTGCTCAAGTGCTACAAGTTCCACAAGCAGGGCTTTGGCGAGGCTTGGGATAAGGGAATGCACGAGGCCTTTGCCCTGCTCAAAGCGGGCAAACTGGACAAGCGTCCCTTCCGCTGGCGCGATCTGCCCAACTACATCCTGATGGAACTGTGGATGATCTGGAACATGGTGCCCTACCTGTGGTATCGGCTGGTGGTGGTACGGTTTGATTTAAAATAAAACGTACAAAAAACACCCGACTGTGAAAGCAAACGCACAGTCGGGTGTTTTCATTTACATTTTACGCTGCGGTACTGGCGGCATCCTCAGCGGCAGGAGATTCTGCCACGGCGCTGTCAGCGCCCGTTTCTGCCTGCGCTTCCGGCTGGACAGCCGAGGCAGCAGCCGAATCTGCCGCAGCAGAGTCTCCGGCAGTGGCCAGAATGGCGTCCTGCACATCGCTTTCCGCCATGGGCTCCGGCTGCGCGGCAGCAGAGCTTGCGGCGCTTTCGGGCTTCGTCTCACTCTCGGTCAGGCCGGTCAGATACCAGCTGCCGCTCTGGCGCTCGAACAGGTAGTCCATATATTTGGTGGGGGTGTCCGAGGAGGGATTGATGATGCTGTCATCTGCGCTGGCGGTGGGGATATAACCAACGGTAACATGCAGCTTGCCGCTGCGCTTGAACAGCTTGACCACGGTGGCGCGGTAGTAGCCCACCGTACCGGTGATGGGGATTTTGTAGCACTGGGTGGTCTCGTCAAACTCGACGGTCATATCCTCCATATCAAAGCTGCGGTGGGTCAGCTTGAAGCCGGGGCCCAGCAGCTTTGCCAGATAGGCATCCACTTCCACCGAGGGCAGCAGCAGCTGCTCGGTCTCGGGGTCAGTATTGTAGTTATCAAAGCCGCCCTGCGTTTCCTGAATACTGTACACACAGCCCCACACGGCTGCTTCCCGCAGGGTCAGGTCGTCGATGTTCTCAATGCCGTCAAAGGGCATGGGGTCGAACAGTACCAGGCCTTCCAGCTTGTCCTCGTATTCCTGCTTTTGTGCGGTATCGTCAAACAGGTTTGCCACAAGGCCCACACCGGCCCGCAGCACCGTAATAAACCCGATGAGCACCAGCACCGTGATCAGCAGACCCAAGGTCTGCCGCCAGCGGCGGCGCTTGATCCGGGCGTGTTCTTCCGGGGTGATCGTATTTTTCATTGGTCTGAGTCTCCCAAAGTTTTTTGTCTACCCAACAGTATACCACATCCGGCCGCAGAGTGCAAAACCTGTACCGGTGGTTTTTTTGTGAAAGCAGGTTTTTTATTCCCAGTCCTTCCATATTTCGGGCTGATAGCCCACAGTGGCCTTGCGGCCGTTACGCACGATGGGGGTCTTGAACAGCTGCTGATTTTCAAACAGCTTATCTTCTTTCTGCCAGTCCACCAGTGCATCCAGCAGCGCAAGGGTCTGCTTGTCCTTTGCTGCCGGATTTACCAGCGCTTCCCAGCCGCCCAAGGCGCGCGCCACGTTATCAAACTCGCCCCGGCTCATGCCCTTTTCCTTCAGGTCGATCATCTGGAATTTAATGCCGCGCTCCTTGAAATAGCGCTGCGCCTTTTTTGTATCAAAGCACTTGCTCGTGCCAAAGATCTGGATATTCATTTTCTCTCCTCCTGCCGGTTCCCGGCGGTCTTATTGTACCACACCGTAAACCGCTTGCATAGGCATAATTTGCGGCAAAACAGGCAATGCTTTCCGCAAAGGAGGTGTTTGCATGAACGCATTTGTAGACCCTGAACTGTGCATCGGGTGTACCCAGTGTGCCGGGCTGTGTCCCGCAGTGTTCCGCATGGAGGGAGTTCTGGCTGTGGCAGAGCCCGGCCCCATCCCGCCGGAGGAGGTGCCGCAGGCCGTCACCGCAGCCCAGAGCTGCCCGGTAAGCGCCATCCGCATCGAGGAGTAAGCCCGGCATCGGTAAGGCTGCTGCACAGCTTGTGCGGCAGCCTTTTTCGATGGAACGATTTGAAATGCCCTCCGCTTTGCTCTGGGCATAGGCAGCGGAAAAACATTATAAAAAATGCGATTGTCACGGCTTACGAGCCGTGACAATCGCATTTTTACGAGAGACGGCATCACGAAAAGCAGCCACTTCTCTTTTTTGCGCAAAAAGCTCCCGCGCGGTGCGGTTTTGTGCTATACTATAAGGTGTGAAATTACGCAACGGAGGAACTGCATTATGCGTTTACTGGTCATTGACGGCAACAGCATTGCCAACCGCGCTTTTTACGGCATCAAGCTGCTGACCACCAAGGACGGACGTTATACCAACGCCATCTATGGCTTTTTGAACATTCTGCTCTCCCTGCTCAAGGAGTGCCAGCCGGACGAGGTGGCCGTGGCTTTTGATCTGAAAGCTCCCACCTTCCGGCATAAAATGTACGATGGCTACAAAGCCACCCGCCACGCCATGCCCGAGGAACTGGCGCAGCAGATGCCGGTGCTCAAACAGCTGCTGGCAGACCTTGGCTACCGCACCGTTACCGCCGAGGGCTGGGAAGCGGACGATATTCTGGGCACACTGGCCGCTGCCTGCGCCGCCCGAAAGGACGACTGTTTCCTTGCCACCGGAGACCGGGACAGCCTGCAGCTGGTGAGCGAGAGCACCACCGTGCTGCTTGCTGCCACCGTAATGGGGCGCAGCAAGACCGTGGTGATGGACGAGGACGCCATTCAGGAAAAATACGGCCTTGCACCCAAGCAGCTCATTGAGGTGAAGAGCCTGATGGGCGACACCTCAGATAACATCCCCGGCGTGAAGGGCATCGGCGAAAAGACCGCGCTTTCTCTGGTGCAGACCTTCGGCTCGCTGGAGGGCGTGTACCAGAACATTGACGACAAGCGCATCAAACCCAAGCAGCGGGAGCACTTGTTGGAAGATAAGCCCATGGCTGAGCTGAGCCACACGCTGGGCACCATCCGCACCGATGCCCCCATCGACACCGCCGAGGGTTCTTACACCGTGGGCGAGGGCAACAAGCCTGCCGCCGTGCGGCTTTTGCAGGAATTGGAGATCCACTCCCTGATCCCCCGGTTCGGGCTGGACGGCGTAGCGCCGGAAGCCGCCGCTGAGGAAGAGACTGTGGAGCTGCCAGAAGCAGAGCTCACTCCCCTGCCCCTGACCCCCGCCGGGCATTATCTGGTGGCTGCCCGCCCCGCCGTTACCGGCAAGCAGGGCACCCGCAACGTGGTATTGCAGCCGGAAAGCTGGTACGCCGTGCAGGACACCACCGTCTATCCGCTGGAGGATGCTGAGCTGCTGCGGCTGCTGGACAACGCCGATGTGACGCTGGATGTGTTCAATTCCGCGCCCCTGTACGCCAAGGCCATGGCCGCCGGCGGCTGGGGCAGCAGCATCGTCTGGGACGGCAAACTGGCCGCCTATCTGCTGGACGCCTCTGCCTCCAAATATCAGATCAGCGAGCTGATTCCCGCCTACAAGGCCGCTGCCGCCTTTACCTGCACCGATTACCCGGACGCCGGGCGGCTGGCCGACCTGTTTGCCCGGATGAAGGCCGAGATCACCGCCTGCGGCGAGGATGCACTGTACAACGAGATCGAGTTCCCGCTGGCACAGGTGCTGGCCGATATGACCCGCACCGGCGTGCTAGTGGATAAGGACGGCATCGAGCAGTTCGGCGTAAAGCTGCGGGAGGAACTGGAACAGGTGCTGACCCGCATCCACATGGAGACCGGCAGCGCCACCTTCAACCCCAACAGTCCCAAGCAACTGGGCGAGATGCTGTTCGACACCATGGGTCTGCCCCACGGTAAAAAGACCCAGCGCGGCTGGTCTACCGATGCCGAAACGCTGGAAAGTCTGCGCGAGTACCCGCTGGTGGAGGACGTTTTGCAGTACCGCGCCTACCAGAAACTGAACTCCACCTATGTGGAGGGTCTGCTCAAGGTCATTGGTGAGGACGGGCGCATCCACTCCACCTTCAACCAGACCGAAGCCCGCACCGGACGGCTCTCCTCCGATAATCCCAACCTGCAGAATATCCCCATCCGCACCGAGCTGGGCAGCCAGCTGCGCGCCTACTTTGTTGCAAAGCCGGGCTGTGTGCTGGTGGACGCGGATTACAGCCAGATCGAGCTGCGCATCTTGGCGCACATCACCGGGGACGAACACATGCAGCAGGCCTTTTTGAACGGTGAGGATATCCACCGCAGCACCGCCGCCAAGATCTACGGCATTCCGCAGAGCGAGGTGACGCCCCGGCTGCGCTCCTCTGCCAAGGCCATCAACTTCGGCATCATGTACGGCAAGGGCGCGTACAGCCTTTCCAAGGATATCGGCGTAACCGTGAAGGAGGCAGATGCCTTCCTCAAGAATTATCTGGCGGCCTTCCCCAGCGTGAGCGGCTATATGGACAAGACCATCGCGGATGCCAAGGCAAACGGCTATGTGTCCACCCTGTTCGGCCGCCGCCGTACCCTGCCGGAGCTGGCCAGCACCAACTTCAATGTGCGCGCCAGCGGCGAGCGCATGGCCCGCAACACCCCCATTCAGGGCACCGCTGCGGACGTGATCAAGCTGGCCATGGTGCGGGTGTGGAAGCGCCTGCGGGACGAAAAAATGGCCAGCCGCCTGATCCTGACCGTCCACGACGAACTGATCGTAGAGGCCCCGGAGGCGGAGGCCGAGCAGGCTGCCCGCATCCTGCGGGAGGAAATGGAAGGCTGTGTGCAGTACGCGGTGCCCCTGAGCACCGATGTGCACGCAGGAAAAAACTGGCTGGAGGCACACTAAAATGATCATTCTCGGAATCGAGTCTACCTGTGACGAAACTGCCGCTGCACTGGTGGAGGACGGTCGGCACCTACTGAGCAACGTCATCTCCACCAGCGTCAAGGAGCAGGCGCTGTACGGCGGCGTTGTGCCGGAGATCGCCAGCCGCCGCCACTGCGAGTTTATCAGTGCTACGGTCAAAAAAGCCCTGCTGGACGCAGGCAAGACCATAGACGATGTGGACGCCGTGGCTGTCACCTTTGCGCCGGGGCTCATCGGCGCAGTGCTGGTGGGCGTGAATTTTGCCAAGGGTCTGGCCTACTCGGCGGGCAAGCCGCTGGTGCCGGTGCACCATCTGCGGGGACACATCGCCGCGCTCTACCTGACCCACCCGGAGCTCAAGCCGCCCTTTTTGTGTCTGGTGGCCTCCGGCGGGCACAGCCACATCGTGGAGGTGCAGGACTACACCCACTACCACATTCTGGGTCATACCGTAGACGATGCTGCGGGCGAAGCCTTTGACAAGGTGGCCCGCACACTGGGTCTGCCTTACCCCGGCGGCCCCAGCGTAGCCGCCGCCGCAAAGACCGGCGACCCCAAGGCCTACCGCCTGCCAGTGCCCCATGTGGAGGGCAAGTACAACGTGAGCTTTTCCGGCTTAAAGACCGCCGTGCTCAACGAGGTGAACAAGGCGCAGATGAAGGGCGAGGAAGTGAACGTGCCCGACCTTGCTGCCAGCTTTCAGGAGCGCATTGCAGGCATTCTGGCCGAAAAGCTGCTGCTGGCTGCTGCCGATACCGGGGCAAAGCAGGTGTGCCTTGCCGGTGGTGTAGCCGCCAACGGCCGTCTGCGCCAGCTGGTAAATGACGGTGCCCAGAAGCTGGGTGCCAAGGTTTACCTGCCGGAACTGAAGTTCTGCGGCGACAACGGCGCGATGATTGCCGCGCAGGGCTACTACCAGTACATTGCCGGGCATACCGCCGGGCTGGAACTGAACGGTCTGCCCACCCTGCCCATCGACTACGAATAAACACAACACCGGAGGTGTTCCCATGACTGAGCATAACCCTATCCTGCAAAGCCTGTTCGACCGCAAGTCGGTGCGGGTGTATGAAGAAAAGCCCATTCCTGCCGAGATGAAGCAGGCCATTTTGGAAGCTGCCGCACAGGCGCCCTCCGCGGGCTGTCAGCAGCTGTATACCATTTTAGACATCACCGACCCGGCGCTGAAGGAAGCGCTGGCCGAAAGCTGCGACCACCAGCCCTTTATTGCCAAAGCACCGCTGGTACTGGTGTTCTGCGCCGACTGCAAAAAGTGGTACGACGCCTACTTGGAAGCGGGCTGCACGCCCCGCACCCCGGGCGTGGGCGATTTGATGCTGGCAGTCACCGATGCCGCCATTGCTGCCCAGAACGCCGTAGTCGCCGCCGAAAGCTTTGGCATCGGCTCGTGCTACATCGGGGACATCATGGAAAACTGCGACACCCAGCGCAGTCTGCTGCACCTGCCGGACTATGTGTTCCCAGCAGTAATGCTGGTGTGCGGCTGGCCCACCCAGCAGCAGAAAGACCGCGTAAAGCCCCAGCGCTGCGCCATGGAGCATATCGTGCACGAAAACGGCTACCGCACCATGGACGGCGCAGAGCTGCGGGACGCCTTCGGCTACAAAGCCGGAAACGCCCCCTTTGACCAGTGGTGCACCGCCTTTTGCAACCGCAAGTATAGCTCCGATTTCTCCAAAGAGATGACCCGCTCGGTGGAGGAGTACCTCAACCAGTTCCGGTAATCTGAACCGCAAATTACAGCAACAAAAAGCGGCAGCTGCACGGTATTTTGTGCAGCTGCCGCTTCTCGTTTATCTTTGGTTTTCCGCAAACAATGCGCCCAGTTCCGGCAGGATATCATGCGGCAACATTCCGTACTCACCGCGCTTTGCGGCGGCGCGGTCGGCGGCGGCACCGTGCAGATATACCGCACAGGCAGCAGCTTGGTAGGCGGGCAGACCGCAGGCCAGCAGCGCCGCCAGCATCCCAGCCAGTACATCCCCGCTGCCGCCCCGGGCAAGTCCCGGATTGCCGGTGGGGTTCACGCACACCCGCCCATCCGGGCTTGCTACCACGGTACGTGCACCCTTCAGCACCACCACGGCGTCCCACGCCTTGGCATACCGCAGGGCAATCCCCTCCCGGTTGGCGGCAAGCGCTGCCGCCGAAAGCCCGGTCAGGCGCGCCATCTCGCCGGGGTGCGGGGTAACTACCAGTTCTCCCGCCGGGTGCGGAAAGGGCTTGCCCTCGGCCAGCAGCTGGGCGGCGGCGTTCAGGCCGTCGGCATCCAACACCGCAGCCCCCGCAAAGCCGGGCAGAAGTTGCTGCACCAGCGTGCGGGTCTCGGTGGCCCGGGCGGCACTTTGCGCCGTGCCGCCAAGGCCGGGGCCCAGCAGCAGCACGGTGGCCTTCTGCCGCCGGAGCAGCGGCACATTCTCCGGTGCAATGCCGCCCTGTGCACCCTCCTTACAGGGGCACAGGCAGCACTCCGGCAGGCGGGTGACGGCGGCGCCGACCACCGGCTCTACGCTTGCAAGGGTGACGATGCCCGCCCCGGTGCGCAGTGCACCCTCGGCTGCCAGCAGCGCAGCGCCCCGGTAAAAGGCACTGCCCGCCACCGCCAGCACGCTGCCAAAGGTACCCTTATGGCTATCCCGGGCGCGGGGCAGGATATTCTGCCAGACAAATTCTTCGGTAATTTCCACAGCCATGGGCGCACCTCCAGAGAACGATTTCAAATGCCCTCCGCGTTGCTGTGGGCATTTCTAGCGGAATCATTATTTTAAGATTGTCGGTTTGGAAAATCTGCGGATTTTCCAAACCGACTTTTTCACAAGAGAGGAAATTGGGAGGGATAGCATTTACGCCTGCCCCTGCACAAGGGCGCGGATCTGCTTTTCCACATTCTGCACTTCCTCGTGGAACATCCGGGCGGAAACGCGCAGTGCGCCGTGGCCAAGGATAATGACCTGCTCCATACCGTCCGAGGTCGCTACGCGGACGCGGCGGCTCTTGCCGATCTCATGGGTGACCCGCTCGATGAACATATCGGCGGTCTCGGCCTCCTTGGTATAGACCACATGGATATTGTGGTACTGCTCGATGGCACCGGGGCTGCCGGGCACGCGGTAGGCATCGAACACCAGAATGAGCACGCATTTCTGGTAGCCCTGATAGTTGCACAGGATATCCATCAGCTTGCGGCGGGCGGCGTCCAAGCTTTCCTTCGCCAGCGCGTTCAACTCGTCCCACGCAAAGATGATGTTGTAGCCGTCCACCAGCAGATACTCCGGGGCAATTTCCCACTGTTCTGCATCAAAATCCGGGCGTTCGGTCTTTTGCACCGGACGGAACGCCGCCAGCGGGTCACGCTTGATGGGGCCGTAGGTGCGCTCAAAAATTTTGAGCAGTTCGGCGTCCTCCTCCAGCGTAGCGCGGTAGGCCATGGCGCGGCGCTGGGGCGCAGCCTGCACCTCCGGGCGGGCGGGCTTTGCCTTGCCCCAGCCGCTTTCAACGTGCATGTGGCTGCGCACCTCGCTCCATGGCACCACAAAGCCCGCGCCGTGGGCGCAGAACACAGAGTCTGCGGGGTTGTCCAGATCATGCTCCGGCTGGTAGCCGATCTCTGCAATGACCTGCTGCGCGTTGTGGCAGGGGCGGTAACCGTCCAGTGTCAGGCTCAAATGTCCCCTGCCCCGAGTGTAGCTGACCACCTCCATGGGGTAGCTGCGCATGGTGGATACCGGCGCAAAGCCGGTCAGGGTGGCAGTCTCCGCGCCGCTTTCCGGCGGATCAAAACTGCCCTCCATGTGCTGGATATCGCTCATGGCGCGGCCGATGTTCTCCACCGGCACTTCCAGCCGGAAAGCGTACCACGGCTCTAACAGCTGGCTTTTGGCCAACATCAGTCCCTGCCGCACAGCGCGGTAGGTGGCCTGCCGGAAATCGCCGCCCTCGGTGTGCTTGAGGTGCGCTTTGCCGGCAAGCAGGGTGATCTTTACATCCGTCAGCGGTGCGCCGGTCAAAACGCCAAGGTGCTGCTTTTCTTCCAGATGGGTCAGCACCAGACGCTGCCAGTTTTTGTCCAGAACCTCTTCCCGGCAATCGGCGGCAAACTGCATCCCGCTGCCCCGGGGCAGCGGTTCCAGCAGCAGATGCACCTCGGCATAGTGGCGCAGCGGCTCGTAATGTCCCACACCTTCCATGGGCTCGGTGATGGTCTCCTTATACAAAATACCGCCCGGGCCAAAGGATACTTCCAGCCCGAACCGCTCTGCCAACAGGCTGCGCAGCACTTCCAGCTGTACCTCACCCATCAGCTGCACATGGATCTCGCCCAAGCTTTCGTTCCACACCACATGGAGCTGCGGTTCTTCCTCCTCCAGCCGGTGCAGCTTACCCAGCGCGGCGTGCACATCTGCGCCCTCCGGCAGCAGCACCTGATAGCTGAGCACCGGTTCCAGCACCGGCACATCGCTGTCCCGCTCTGCCCCAAGCCCGGCACCGGGCTTTGCATGGGTCAGGCCGGTCACGGCGCATACCTGTCCCGGGCCGATGGCCTCGGTCAGGGTATATTTTGCGCCGGAATACAGCCGCAGCTGGTTCGCCTTTTCTGCCCACGGCTCGCCGTCCGCTTCGCCGGAGAGCAGAGCCTTTACCTTCAGCTCCCCGCCGGTGACCCGCAGCCATGTCAGGCGGGTGCCCTGCTCGTCCTGCGATACCTTGAACACCCTTGCACCAAAGGCGTGCAGCGCCGGGGCAGGGCGGGTGTAGCGGTCAAGCCCCTCCAGAAGTGCATCCACCCCGTCCAGCCGCAGCGCCGCCCCGAACCAGCACGGAAAAACATGCCGCCGGGCAACTGCGGGGATAATGTCTGCATCGGTCAGGGTGCCTGCATCCAGCATTTTTTCCAACAGCTGCTCATCGCACAGCGCCAGTGCCTCGTTACGGGCGGCAGGTTCTGCGCCAAAATCCACAAAACCCTCGCCAAGGCGGTGGTTCAGCTGGCTGAGTAACTGTTCCCGGGTCATGCCGGGCAGGTCCATCTTGTTCACGAATACAAAGGTGGGCACATGGTAGCGCCGCAACAGCCGCCACAGCGTTTCGGTATGGCTTTGCACGCCGTCCGTTCCGCTGACCACCAGCACGGCGTAATCCAGCACCTGCAAGGTGCGCTCAGTCTCGGTGGAAAAATCCACATGGCCGGGGGTGTCCAGCAGGGTGATGGCGGTATTGCCCGCCGTAAGCAGCGCCTGCTTGGAAAAGATGGTGATGCCGCGCGCTTTTTCCAAGCTGTCGGTATCCAGAAAGGCATCTCCGTGGTCTACCCGTCCCAGCTTGCGGATAGCACCTGCGCGGTAGAGCATGGCCTCGGAGAGGGTGGTCTTGCCGGAGTCCACATGGGCCAGAATGCCCAGTACGATCTGTTTTTGCGTTGTTTCCATGCACTGCTCCTATAAGCCGTTTTATAAGCATCGCACCCGCTTATAAAACGGCTTCTAAAAATAATTTCCTGTTTATTGTAACACGCTTTGCGGGGAAAAGAAAGTTTTCGGGCGCAAATCCCGCAGGCAAAAAGCAGCACCGGACAGAAAGTGGTCTGCCCGGTGTAATTTTCTTAAAAAAGGTCCAGCATATTGTCCAGATAGATTGCCTCCCGCACCTGCAGCTGGTATTCCGGCTTTGTCATATAGTAAAGCAGAAATTCCAGCACCAGTGCGCTGCCAAGCCCCCTGCCCTCTATCTTGAACTGGGAAAAACCTGCGGGCAGGTACCGCTGCCGGATGTCATCCGTCCCGATAAACCCGGGGCTGCGCATCGCCTTGGAAAAGCGGTAGCCCTCGGCGGCATCCGGGGCGGCGCAGCGGTGGTCCGGGCAGTCCTCGCCCAGATTCTGGCGGCTGACCGTCTCGTAGCAGCGCTTGCGCTCGGTGCAGCCGAACCAGCAGCACTCATTGCACAAAAATTCCACCTTCGCCTTTTGCTCCGGCGGCAGGGTGCGCAGCTGTTCCAGTGCCGGGTTCAGCCGGAAATCTGGCACCACATACCGGAACTGCGGCTTTGCCAATTCCTGCCGCAAAAGCGTAAAATCGGTGAGCACCTTGGTGGTGGAGGATACCAGATACAGCTCCGGCCAGCGCTGCCGCAGATAGTCCGCCAGCAAATCAGAATGGACGATGACGCCGTTTGGCACACTGCCGCTTTTTGCAAACTGGTCACACAGGGCGTTGCACTGCGGATCGGCAAGGTGCTCCGCCCGCAGCAGGGAGTTACTGAAGGTCAGCCGCCCGGAGATGCCGTATTCCCGCAGCAGCGCCAGCACCTCGCGCGCAGCTGCCCCGCCGCTGGAAATGCGTCCCCCGCCCCAGATGCAGCCCGCCGGGGCGCCGTAGATAGAGCCAATGCTGCACCAGTCGTAAAAATATTCCCGGTGCTCCCGGTACAGCGGCAAAAAACGGCGGTACAGCTCGTAAAACTCGAACAGGCCGGGCAGATGATAACAGGCAGCTGCGGGCTTTTCCATAGCGGTTCCTTTCCTGCAAAAAGGGAGCTGCTGCGTAAAAATGCCGTGCAGCGGCTCCCCTGTTTTTATCGTATTTGCTTTTGTTACACGGTGACGCCGACCTGAGGGGCACCACCGGCAAGCTGCTCCGCCGTAAGCGGCTGGGCTTCTGCGGGGGCGTTCAGCCGCTCCTTAGCCACAGCCAGCATCAGCTTGATGCGGTTTTCCTGATTGACCCGGGTGGCGCTGGGGTCGTAGTCGATGGGGGTGATGTTGGCGCTGGGATACAGCGCACGGATCTTGTTCACCATGCCCTTGCCCACGATATGGTTGGGCAGGCAGCCAAAGGGCTGCGCGCACACAATGTTGCCGTAACCGCCCTGCACCAGCTCGATCATCTCGGCGGTCAGCAGCCAGCCCTCGCCCATTTTTGCGCCCAGCGAGATGACCCCCTTGGGCTTTTTCACCAGCTCCTTGAAGGGGCCCGGCGCATAGAACCCGGCGTCCGTCTCTGCCTTGAGCATGACGCGTTCCACGCTGTCCAACCAGTTGAGGAACTGGTCGGTGCCTACCTTTACAGCCAGCTTGCCGCCGTACAGCACATGATCCTCGCCCATATTGAAGGCGCAATACTGCACAAAGCCCATCAGACCGGGGAAGTTCACCTCGCAGTCCTGACTTTCCAGGAATTTTTGCAGGTCATTGTTGCCCAACGGGCTGTACTTGACGTAGATCTCGCCCACAACGCCCACCTTGACCTTGGGCACCCGGGTGACCGGGATAGTGGCAAATTCCTTTGCGATGAGCGGGAAGGTGTGCTTCATTTCCCGGGAAGTAAAGCCCTTTCCGGCCAGCAAGGCACGGCCCAGACGGGCGATCCAGCGATCCACCATGCGGTCGGCGGCACCCTTTTCGTTCTCGTAGGGAGCCACCTGATTGCGCAGCGCACACAGCATATCGCCGTAGAAGATGCAGGCGATGCACTTGCGTGCCAGCGGGAGGGTCATCTGGAAGCCGCTGTCCTTTTCCAGACCGGAAAAGTTCAGGCTTGCCACCGGGATCTGCGGGTAACCGGCTTTGACCAGCGCCTTGCGCAGCAGATGGATGTAGTTGGAGGCACGGCAGCCGCCGCCGGTCTGGGTGATCAGCAGCGCGGTATGTTCCAGATCATACTTGCCGCTGTTCAGCGCGTCCAGAAACTGGCCGATGACCAGCAGCGCCGGGTAGCAGGTATCGTTGTGGACATACTTCAGCCCCAGCTGTGCCACGGCACTGCCGCAGTTGCCCAGCAGCTCACACTTGTAGCCCTCGCAGCGCAGTGCGTACTCCATAAGCCGGAACTGGGTAACGGCCATGTTGGGGATAAGGATGGTGTGGGTCTTTTTCATCTCCGGGGTAAATTTGGGATAATTATATTCCATAGGTTCCTCCTATGTTACTCTAAACAAGATAGTCCCCGCAAAAGCTTCCCCCGCCGGGGGAAGCCCTTCAGCCTATCTCAGGGTTTCTTTTATTCTGACTTTTCTGCGGCGGCCTCGTCCCGCTCGTCCAGTGCAGCAAACAGGCTGCGCAGACGGATGTTCACGGCACCGAGGTTTGTGATCTCGTCGATCTTCAGCTGGGTATACAGCTTGTTGCCCCGCTGCAAAATCTCGCGGGTCTCGTCGGTGGTAATGGCATCCACGCCGCAGCCGAAGGACACCAGCTGCACCAGATCCATATCCTTCTGGGTGGTGCAGTACTTGGCGGCAGCATACAGGCGGCTGTGGTAGGTCCACTGGTTCAGCACGCTGGTGGGGAACTTCTGCACCCTGTTAGAGATGCTGTCCTCGGTGACCACCGCAGCCCCGTGGCGGGTGATCAAGTGGTCGATGCCGTGGTTGACCTCCGGGTCCACATGGTAGGGGCGGCCTGCCAGCACGATGATGCGCTTGCCCTGACGGCGCGCCTCGTCGATGATCTCGCTGCCCTTTACCCGGATCTTAGCCATGTGCGCTTCGTACTCCGCGTAGGCGGCATCGGCTGCGGCCTGCACCTCCCGCTCGGAGATGCCGCCAAAGTACTTGGGCAGCACCTCCTTTGCCATCTTGTGCACAAAGTCCTTGGGACGGTGGATGCCCACATAATCATAGATGAACTTTTTGCCTTCCAGCTCCGGGCAGTTGCCTGCCAGAACCTCCGGGTAGTAGGCCACCACCGGGCAGTTATAATGGTTGTCGCCCAAGCCCTCGTCCACATTGTAGGTCAGGCAGGGGTAGAAGATGGCGTCCAGCTGCATCTGGCTCAGGGCCTTGATGTGGCCGTGGCTGAGCTTGGCCGGGAAACAGGCGGTGTCACTGGGGATGGTGGCCTGACCGGCCAGATAGAGGCCGCGGCTGGACACCGGGCTGGTGTGCACCGCAAAGCCAAGGCTCGTCCAGAAGGCGTACCAGAAGGGCAGCAGCTCGTAGAAGCCCAGACACATCGGAATACCGATAGAGCCGCGCTTGCCGGGCACAGGCTTGTAGCTGGCCAGCAGCTGCTGCTTGTAGGCGTACAGGTTCAGGCTGTTATCCTCGCTTTTGCCGGTAACGGGCTTATCGCAGCGGTTGCCGGAGATGAACTTGCGGCCATCGGCAAAGGTGTTGACGGTCAGCTGGCAATGGTTGCCGCAGCCGCCGCACTTGACGCTGACCACCTGCTGTGCAAACTTTTCCAGCTCCTGCTCGTCCATCATGGCAGAGGTGGTCTGGTTGTTTTTATGGCTCTGGCGCAGGCCGTACAAAGCAGCGCCGTAAGCACCCATCAGACCGGCAATGTCCGGCCGGATGACCTCCACACCCATTTCCTTTTCAAAGGCGCGGAGCACGGCTTCATTATAGAAGGTACCGCCCTGCACTACGATCTTGCGGCCCAGCTCTTCCGGGCTGGAAGCGCGGATCACCTTGTACAGCGCGTTCTTGACCACGCTGATGGACAGGCCTGCGGAGATATTCTCGATGCTGGCACCGTCCTTCTGCGCCTGCTTGACCGAGCTGTTCATGAACACAGTGCAGCGGCTGCCCAAGTCCACCGGGCGGTCTGCGAACAGACCCAGTGCGGCAAACTTCTTGACGTCATAGCCCAGCGCCTGCGCAAAGGTCTGCAAAAAGCTGCCGCAGCCGGAGGAGCAGGCCTCGTTCAGGAAGATGTTGCTGATGGCACCATCCTCGATCTTGAAGCACTTCATGTCCTGCCCGCCGATATCAATGATGAAGTCCACGTCCGGCATAAAGTACTTGGCAGCGGTAAAATGTGCCACCGTTTCCACCAGACCGTAATCACAGCGGAAAGCGTTCTTTACCAGCTCCTCGCCGTAGCCGGTGGTGGTAACACTGGCCACCTGCAGCCCCGGGTGCTCCTTGTAAATCTTGAGCAGCTGCTCCCGGATGAGGGGCAGCGGGTTGCCGAGGTTGGGCTGATAGTTGGTGTACAAAATCTGGCTCTTTTCATCCACCACCACCAGCTTGACGGTGGTAGAACCGGAGTCGATGCCGATATGCACCGGCCCGCAGTGGGCACTAAAAGCCACGCGGGGCACACTGTGAGACATGTGCCGTGCGTGGAAAGCCTCGTACTCCTCATTGCTGGCGAACAGCGGCGGCTCGCTGGCATAGGTTGCGGTGGCGGCGTACTTGTCCAGCGCATCGGCCACCTCGGTGAGCACAAACTCCTTGTCGGCATACAACGCAGCGCCCAGCGCCACATACAGCAGGCTGTTTTCCGGGCAGATGCCGGTCACGTTCAGCGCTTCGTCAAAGCTCTTGCGCAGCACGGTGCTGAAGGTGAGCGGGCCGCCCAGATAAAGGATATTGCCCTTGATGGGACGTCCCTGTGCCAGACCGGCGATGGTCTGGTTGACCACGGCCTTATAGATGCTGGCGGCGATATCCTCGGTACGGGCGCCCTGATTGATCAGCGGCTGCACGTCACTTTTTGCAAACACGCCGCAGCGGGAAGCGATGGTATAGGTGCGCTGCGCCTGCTCGGCAGCCTTGTTCATTTCCTCGGCGCTCATCTTCAGCAGAGTGGCCATCTGGTCGATGAAAGCACCGGTGCCGCCGGCACAGCTGCCGTTCATGCGCACCTCGGTGCCGTTGGTCAAAAACAGGATCTTGGCATCCTCGCCGCCCAGCTCAATGACACAATCAGTCTTTGGCATAAAGCGCTTGACCGCCACGCGGGTGGAGAATACCTCCTGCACAAAGGGCACACCGCAGCTGTCGGCCAAGCCCATACCGGCAGAGCCGGAGATGCTGAGCAACGCCTTGCGGCCATGCAGATGCTCGGCATCAATGCGCCGCAGCAGCTCCTGCGCCTTTTCCAGAATATGACTATAATGTCGTTCGTATGTAGAATACAGCAGTTCATCATGCTCGCCCAGCACCACGCACTTGATGGTGGTACTGCCGATGTCAAGACCTACTCTCACCTTGTTTTCCCTCCTAAGGACAAATAACCGGAACATAACGCCCCGGCTGCTATGGCAAACAAGCCGTTTGCGGCAAAGACCCGCAACGGCAGCTCTCTCTTTTCAGTAGCCCGCATCGCGCAGCTACGCCGTTTTCAAGCGATAAAAAATCATAAAAAAGCAGCAGATGCGTTTTTGCATACACTATTATTATAATCCAATCGCGGGCGGCATTCAATCCATGTTGTCTATTTTACACGAAAAAAATAGTATTTTTTGCTCAAAAGGCTGAACTTTTTGTGAACATGTGTCGGTTTTCCCGCAAAAAAAGCCGCCGCACAGCGCTTTGTGCAGCGGCCTTATACCGGCGGAACGATTTCGAATGGCTCCGCATACGCTTTGGCTATTTTCAGCGGAAATTCCTCTCTACGCCCCACGCGTAAAAATGTTTTTGGAGTGCTCCATTCTCCTTACCGGTTCACGAAATTCAGCACCAGAACCAGCAGCAGCATGTGCACGGGGTAAAAGGCGTAGCAGGCATACTGGAAGGGCTTGCTGTGGTAGCCCTGCCGACCGCGGTACAGCCAGATGGGCACCAGTGCCAGCAGCGCCAGCCCCTGCTGGCAAAGCTCAAAGTCCATGCCGAAGAGCTGAATGGGGTACATAAGCCCGCCCAGCAGCTCCACGTTGACCCAGTACAGCGCAGCCAGCTGCCCCAGCAGACACCACCACTTGCGCCCGTGCCCGTGAAAAAAGTAGAAGATGAACACAGTCAGCACCCCTGCGCCGTAGTAGTCCACCATGCCCAGCGTGCCCAGCACCGCGCCCGCCACCACCACAAGGGCGGATACCAGCAGGTACAGTCCTGTTTTTTGCTTTTTGCGCACCGTTTCCATCAAGTGGATGCCCAGAATGCCCAAAAGCAGCGTCCAGATGACGTTCTGGTGCACCGGGTAGAACCATGTACCGCCGTACATCAAATCGAAGGGGATTTCCGAAAGCAGGGCAAACAACAGCAGACGCAGGGTGTATTTTTTCAAATCGTGGGTGTGGAAGTAGCCCTCCACCGCCATAAAGGCAAAGATGGGAAACGCCACCCGCCCGGCACAGGTCAGCCATTCCTGCGCGGGCAGCAGCGTCGCCCACAGGTGGTCCATCAGCATCAGCGCCATGGCAAGGATATGAAGGGCCGCTGCGCTCAGGTCAAAGCGGGTCGCGGCAGTGGGGCTGATTGGTTTCGTTGACATACTCGCACCTCGTCTTTTGTCGAAATTCAGTTCCTTTATCTGGAATACGAACGAGCCCCGCAAAGAATTGCAGCCCCGGTAGTTCTTTTCCCGCCGGGGCCGGCTTGCTGCTTTATTTTTTCTGCTGCGAACACCCTAGCAACAAAAAGGTAGCGCCAAGGCAGCGCCATACCACTGCCGTAGCGTGATCCCCTCCGGTAACAAAGTTCAGCGCCGCAGCAAGAAAAAACAGCAGCCCGATGAGATAAAACAGCTTACACCTTTTCATAGCTCATACCTCCGGTTTTGGTTTTCCACCGGCTATTTTGGATACGGCAAGCGCAGGGACGGCTGCCATTTTTTGTGTGCACAGGGGCGCAAAGCGCCCGCCCGGCACGCAGAAGGTGTGCGCCCGCAAAATCTGCGGGCAAAATTCATGAAGGGTGGCTTGCCTGCCTGCCCATGGAGACGTAAGCGCAAAAGCAGGAATGCGGGAAAAAGCAAGGGACGGTTTCGGCGAAAAAGCGTCTGGCGGTGGCGGAAAAGCCGAACGCAAGATTTTTTCATACTAGCTGGCTCGTAAGGTGAGCCGTACCAAAACTTCCTTGCGGAAATATGCAGCGTTATAGTTCATCTGCACCTGAACCGGCAGCTGTGCACCCGGCGCTTGCCGCACCCAAAATAGCCGGTGGAACGATCATTTAGTTTTTGGCGTTTTCCAGATAGATCTCAAAGGCTTCGGCAAAGCTGGCGTTCACATCAAAGGGGACAGTGTAGTCTACCTTGGAGGTCACAAGGCAGATGTCCAGCCGGTTGGAGGTTTCGTCTGCCTGCCGGTTCAGCTTGCTCAGCGCGGCATGGATGACCTTGCGGTCGTAGTTGATGGTGGTCACTCGCTTCACATCGCAGCAGTAGGAGATCTGGTTGCCCTCAGCGTTGAAGCGGTAGCCGGTGCCCCCGCCGGAGAGCAGCTGCTCAGAACTGCGCAGGTCGTTCATCCGTTTGAAGGTGCGGGCAATGCTCTGCCGCGCGGCATTCAGGCTGACCTCGCTGTCCATATCCATGTCCAGCGCATCCTTTGCCTTGCGGATGGCGGCAAACAGGTGGCTCTTCTCCTCCAGCAGATAGAGCATGAACCGGGCAACGTCGGTGATCTGCTCCGCATATTCGGTCTGTGCCACGTCCATAACGGTCTCGTCCTCGGCCTCGGGCATCACCTTATGGCGCAGATAGGTGTTGGCCACCTTGGTCACGTTGGCATCGCAGTCCAGAATGCCCTGCGCCTCGTCCAGCAGAGACTGGAGCTTGTTCTGGTAGCGGAATGCTTCCTTCAGGTTCATAGTCGTTCCCTCCATCTTGTTTTTTCTGCTTTCAGCTTACCACAGACTGCCCGCCCGCGCAAGCTTTCCGGTAAAATGAGCAAAACGCCCGCCCCGGCATGACCGGGACGGGCGTTTTGCATTTGCTGTGACACTTATTGGGATAAGAGATTGGCATTACTCAGCCGGCCACGCGCTCGGTGCGGCCTGCCTCCAGCATATAGCGCAGGAAGCCGGTCACGTCGGCGGGGTCGGTCACGGTGAGGTCAAAGCCCTTTTGGGGGGCAGTGTCCATCATCTGCAGCATGGAGCGTGCGGTAGTGTCCTTTTTCAGGTCGCAGGTCTTACCGTTGTCCAGATGCAGCAGCACACTGCCGTGGCTGGCAGAAAGCTGGCGCATGAAACGTTCCTTATCAAAATACTCGATACGAAGCATAGGAATACCTCCTTGATAAAATGGTTTATGTTACACTTGCCGTCCAGTCCTCTTTGGATAGACGGCGGGAGAATAGCGGTTTTGCCCGGCAGGGAACGCTTGCACAGCTTGCGTCCCCGCTGCCTTGGTGCTATACTGAGCTTGGAAGCTCTGATAGGATAATACCACAAAACAATCGCTAATAATAGAATAAAACCGCATAGTATATGCAACAAAACCGGCATTGACAAAAAACATTCAAAGTATTGCGGAAAGGAATTGTTCAATATGGCGTTTCAGACAAGCTGTGTCTCTGCTGCCAATATCGTTACCGGGCTGACCTTCCAGCAGGATGTTCTTTCCTTCTTTGATAGCATTCCACAGGTATGCAGAGGTATCGCACACATAAGGTGCTACCATATCT
>OHSO01000245.1_pt1 | contig 33211 bp, 23 predicted proteins | sample 1578651 | NCBI WGS metagenome assembly OHSO01 (sample SAMEA3879524, study PRJEB24766) | human gut metagenome | biome: human-associated habitat; feature: feces | place: USA | collected 1985/1987 | reverse complement strand
TAAAGTTAAGCCGTGCTTAACATATGTAAAGTGAGGGTGTTATTATGGTGAGAGTGGCGGTGTGTGATGATAATAAGGTCTTTCTTGAAATGTTAGTAAGAATGGTTAAAGAAAAGCTTGAAGAGTATAATGTGGCTAATAGAATTACTGATTATATGAGCGGAACGGTATTTTTGGAACATCATAAGAAAGACCCGTTTGATATTGTATTTCTGGATATTATTATGCCTGATATGGATGGTTTTGAAGTTGCAAAGGAAATACGAAAAATTTCGGCGAAAACTTACATAATCTTTGTTACGACCGAAAGAAGCTTGGTTTATGATGTATTTGACTTTGAAGCATTTGATTTTGTGCCAAAGGATTCTTTTGAATTGCTTGAAGGAAAACTTAATCGTGTTATTAATAGACTTTCAGAACACTTATCTGCATATATGAAGATTTGTTTGGACATATCTTTGGGAGAGAAAAAAGTTATTGCACCCTGCGAAATAGTGTGGGTACAGAGTAAAGGGAAACTATGTAGATTATGTTTTAATAACAGGTGAAAAGCTGCATATAAGAGGTACGATCGACAGCGTTTTAAAAATATTATCACCAAGGTTGTTTGTTCGTATTCATAATAGGAACATTGTAAATATGATGCATATGATCAGAATTGACTATCCCAATAATGAGGTGATTATGAGAGATGGTCAGAGGATAGGTATAAGCAGAAAATATAAAAATGAATTGGATATGATGTATATAAAATTCAATAGAGATTTCAGGTAGGGGCTTATATGGCAGAAATATTATGGAAAGTTTTTGAATTATCGGCGAGCCTGTTTGAATCTATAATTGTAATTCGATTTATATGTTTGTTTTTTAATAATGACTTCACTTCTTTAAGAGGAAAATTAGTGTATGTGATAGGTGTTTGTTTCGATTTTGCCTGTGTTACATTAATAAATTTACTAACAGTGTATGAAGGGTTTGGCGGAATAATCTATATACTGATCTATTTGATTTATGAAATGATCTTCTTAAAGGGGAGCTTTTTAAGAAAAATTTTTTCAGCCCTGATATCGGTCGTTGTTTTGGCGAGTGTAAGCTTTGGAGTATCATCTATTGTTTCAACGATATTTAAAAGGAATGTTACAGTTATTTATGAGCCATATACTGCTGAAAGAGTTTGTACCATTATTTTTATTCAGATATTTATTTGCTGTATTTTTGATTTAATAATAAAATTCAGTATTGTTACACTTAATAAAGTTGAATGGAAATTGGTTTTGTCGATCCTTGGCATTTCGTTCATATCTATGGCGTGTATGCATATAACGTTATATGATGTATCTTTAGATCAGTATCATGCGGGATTGATCGGAGTTGCGGAATTGGGAATTATTATTCTTAATATCGTAAGTTTTTATATGACATATTCTCTCAGCAAAACCAATGCGGAAGCAGAAAAACTTCGTATAATCCGTCAGCAGGAGGAATATAGAATAAGCTATGCCAAAAACGTAAAAGAACAGTATGAAGAGATGCATAGAATGAGACATGATATGAAACAGAATCTCGAGGTTATTTCTGCATTATACAGAGAACATAAGTATGATGAAGCAAATACTTTTGTAAACAGAGTATCCGGCAATCTGGAGAAAATAGGAATGACGATCGATGTGCATAATGATTTTCTTAATGCTATTCTCAATTCAAAGCTTCTTATAGCATCAGAGCAGGGAATACGGGTGATATGCGCATCATCAAGCAGCATTGAAGGAATTGATGATATAGATCTGTGCAATCTTTTGGGAAATATTCTTGATAATGCTATTGAGGCTGCAAAGTATTGTAACAATGGATATATTGAGGTTACTATACGTTCTGATGAAAATATGGTGCTGGTAATTGTTGCAAATACAGTTGTTGGATCAGTGATAAAAATAAACAGCGAACTTAAAAGCACGAAGAAAAATACAGATCGTCATGGATATGGAGTGAAAACCATTCGCTCTATTGCAGAAAAGTATAATGGAACAGCAAGCTTTTATGAAGAGGGCAATATGTTTTATTGTCAAGTTATGATGTATAAATAAAGTTTATTTTATGTCAAACTTACCTAAATATCGCCAAACTTACCAAAAGCATTGACGTTATTATTCATCTTATGTATTATGTTGATGGTTATCAAAATAATTGCAAAGGAAGGGAGGAATAACTATGCTTAAGAAAACTGTAGCGATTGCTGTTGCCAAAGCTGCTGAAAAGATGGCGAAGGCAGCTGCGGGATCTGCTTCACATTTTGGTACTTATCAGTTTAAGGAACCGAGCAAGCTCAGTAAGGTATCAAAATAATAATGTTTAAAGGGACAACTGATAGATGTAAATTCTATTTGTTGTTCCTTGTTTTTTTGAGATATTTCTGCCAAATTTCACAATATGCGGTGAAACTTACCAAAATTGTTGACAAAATAAATATTTAAGATATAATGAGATGGATTTTGATGAAAATGGGGGACGTTATGGAAAAAATATCGCAAAAAATTTTAGCTTTTATATGTCGAAATATGCAGGTAGATGAAGAAATGAAGGAGATATATAAATATGGGATAGAAATATCTGTTTCATCTCTGATAAATCTTATGCTTATTATTTTCGGCGGACTTTTATTGGGAGATCTGCCTGCGGGATTGATATTTATGACCTTGTTCATATTTCTGAGATCATATACAGGCGGTTATCATGCCGAAACCTATTTGAGATGCAATATAGCGTTTGTATTCACTTTTGGGGTAACTTTTTTTGTTGCACAAGTCATAAGCAAATTGGAATATGGTATGATCATATCTTTTGTTTTATTGCTTTTATCATATATACCAATATGGATATTTGCGCCCGTGAAAAACAGGCATAAATATTTGAGCGAAGAAAAGAAAAAACGCAGCAGGATCATTTCTGCCGGTGTATATTGGGTTTCAGCTGCAATAGCTGTGCTTTTGTGTTTAAATAATATTTGGTATGGCTATATGCTGACCGCAACAGATACTGCGATATCATTGCTTATTTTGCTTGAGGTGTTTATGCAAAAAAGAGGATATCATCCGATCAGTGAATAATACAAAACACCAATAAAATACAGGAAAAATCTGCGCCGAAATCAATATATCCAAGATTGTCGGCTTGATTTTTTCCAAATTTTAAATGGTGTTTAGTATAAAATAATAGGGGGATAAATATGATAGGTAATCGTGTAAAAAAACGTGTTGATCGAATTTTGGCAGGCTTGGTGTCGGTCGCTATGACTCTTACTATGGTGCCTGAGATATGGCTGCCGATCCATGCGGAGATAGTGGGCAAAGAAATAGCAAATGCTGAAATATCAACAGATGCTACCAGTGGAGTTACGACCGCTTCAGCACCTGATGGATATGTGCCGATATCTTCAGATGATATATCATTATTCTCTTTGCAGAATAATAGCAAAAGCCAAGTATTGCTTATTGAAGATACCTATCCGTGGCGCAGTAATGCAAATTCTATTGTTTTGGACAGCATTGGTGCAGCATACAAAAAAGTAAAGACATCTGATTTTCTGTATCAGGACTTGGGAAATTATTCAGTAATTGTTTTTGCAAATGATCAGCAATTTTCAACGTATAACAATTACAGTTCGTTTAAAGAAAGTATTGAATCATTTGCTCAACTTGGTGGTGTAGTTGTATTCGGAGCTTGTGATGCGGGTTGGGCAGATGGAAGGTTAAGTACAGAATTGCCCGGCGGTGTGACAAAGCATTTAGATTATGATTATAATAATTACATCGTTGATTACGATCACCCTATTGTAACTGCTGAGTTGTCCGATGGTAATTCACTTTCAGATGACTTGCTTTACAGTAATTATTGCAGTCATGACTATTTTGACGAAGAGACATTGCCAAAGGGCAGTAATGTTATAATTCGCGGTTCTAAAAGCAATGCTCCTACTTTGGTTGAATACCCATGTGGTAAGGGCCGAATCATAGCTTCAGGATTAACATGGGAGCATAATTTTAACACCTATGATAGATTTGCCAAAAGAGTAATGGATGATCTATTTCTTTATGCATTAAGCATAGCGAATATAGATGTAAATATGCAGCCTCCGATAGCTGTTTCTGTTGATGCGCCGCAGCAATTAACATCAAACGGAAATGGGTATTCTCCCAATCCATTCAGTGTGGATGCACTTTTAAAAAATGTAAGTGATGAGTCCGTTAAAGATATAAAGGTTAGGATCGTTCTTCCTGAGGGACTACAATTGACCGATAGTGATACTGAAATCGTTGAAATTGGAACTATGGATCCTGAAAACGAGAAAAATATTTTATGGCAGGTTAAGGCAAAGTCAATAAATAGTGCTAAAAGATATTCATATAAGGTTATTGTAACAGCTGAAAATGGGTATGAAAAGATCGTTGAAAAAACGGTCTATGTACCAATGATTTCTCAAAATAATGACTATGCCATATTTTCCGGCAGCAATACAAATCCATTGAGCTTGTACGGTTGGAAAAGCAATTTTACAGGAAATATTTACACCGGAAACAGTTTTAATTACGGCGGTTCGGAGCTGTACATAAACGGCAAAGTCGATGCCGTGGGAACTGTAACTGCAAATGGCTGGAAAACAGAAATTACTGAAACAAATGAGGGCATTTCTTCCATAGCAATGCCTGATTATGACGGTGTGATCAATGAAAACGCACAGCCATACGAATATTTTGAGGAAAGTCCTGCATACATAGAGGACAAGACCGTTGTAAACAGCTCAATAAAGGTAAACGGCGATGTTACGATCAGCGGTACGACCTTTGAAGGCGACTGCTACATTATCGCCGAGGGCAATATCACATATAATGTGGAAAGCTTCAATACAACGGGACGTGTTTTTCTCTATTCCAAAAAAGGAAACATAACTATCAACGGTTCGCAGATCAATATCAACGGTGCAATGTATGCGCCTAAAGGAAATGTGACCTTTAATACCTATGATACGACCGTAAAAGGCTTTATCTGTGCTGACAGCATAAGCTTTAACGGAAGTATTTTCAATGTTACGGGCGCAAATTTTGATATGGTGCAGTCCCGTTCAAATGGTATCGTAAAAACATACACGACCGATGCAGACTTCAATGAGGGAACTCTTAATGGGGTCAGCCTTGCTGTGCCCGATCAGCTTATTCTTGCGGATAAGGCGGCAGGTGAAGCGACGGCAAACGAAAAGATCTTCGGTGATACCGAAAGCGGTAAGGGAGTAAAGGTCAGATATTTTTCCGATAAGACATTTCTGTCGGAAAAAGATACGGAAATAAATATAGGCTATGATCTGAGTGGCTTTGGCGACGCTGATATCAATGAAAATGCTGTTGACCTCATTTTGGTCGTAGATGAATCGGGAAGTATGATCGGAGACAGAACGGTTTTTTCAAAAGAAGCTGCAAAAAATGTTGTATCATTAATGAAGAATAATGACAGGATCGCTGTTGTTGGATTTTCACACATGATCAATGTGTACAGCGAATTAACATCTGACAAGGAACAGCTGTATTCTGCGATAGATAGCATTAATACAAGAGGAAGATACACCTACATTTATCAGGGTATCAACAAGGCTGTAAATATGCTCTGTGCAGACTCTCCCCAAAGAAGCAAATATATCATTCTTCTTTCCGACGGAGAGGGACATAACGAATCTCTCACAATGTCGGCAGCAAGATCCGCCGGCGAAAAAGGCATAAGGATCCTTGCAATGATGATCGGCACGGGAACGCTCCAGATGCAGAATATTGCTATTCACAGCAACGGTATATATAAAAACGCTCCAACATCAGCCGACATCGGCAAGATCATGTCATATTTTGCTTCGGAGGTATTTAATGTTGCAGGAAGAAACTCAACATTCAGGACAACGATAAAGGACAAAAACAGCGTTGATATTTTATCGATCAGTCCTGCTCCGTCAGAAGTCATCGAAAATGCTGACGGAAGCGTTACCCTTGAATGGAATTTTGACAGAATTACGATAGATGAAGCCAAAAGGATATCTATCCCATTGTCAGTGAACGCAAAGGACGGCTTTGCAGAGCTTACCGAAAATACATCATGTGTGTATTATGACCGTGAGGGAAAACCGCATATCATCTATGCAGATGATGTTACTGTTCCTGTTAGCAGATACAGCGACAGCGGAAATTGGTCAGTGGTTTTTGACAGCGAAAAGGACGATATCAACTGGTCGCACATCTATTGGAACGGAAAACGCTATGGCGACGGAAAGATCACGGTTTATGCCTCCGCAAGTGCTGATGGTGTGAACTTCGGCGAAGATGTGCCTGTAAACAACTATGAGAAGCTTACGGGACTGGTCGGCAGATATGTAAAGCTTAATGTCGATATGACGGTGTCCTCCGATGGAAGAAGCCCTGAGCTTTTTGACATCACCGTTATGTCCGACAAGGCAAAGGCACCCGGGTTCTCAAATGCCGAGCCGACCGCACAGGTCGTTTGCAAAGATACTGTAAAGGTGAATAACCCGTTAAATATCCGTGCGAATATTTCCGATGACTGTCTTAAATCGGATATTGCGGTGGAATGGTCCTGCACAGAAGATGGCGTGACATTCGGGGACAGCACTGCATTTCTTACGAACGCAGTATTTACAAAAACGGGCAGCTATGAGATAGTATGCACTGTGAACGACGGCGAAAAAACAGTTACTGCTGTTAAGAATATAACAGTTGAACCTGCGGACAGCTATGCTGATATTGATCCCGACAGACAGGAATCGCCTGCGCCTGAAATAGCTGTTGATCTTCCCGAATATGCATACAGAAAACAGGTGATAAATGCAAAGATAGAAAACCTTAATGACACCGAAATATCATGGTATTCGGTAATATTCAACGGAAATACTGCAATAACGGTAGATGATGACGGAAACTTTACGCTCACGATGCCAAACTGGAACGGAACATTTTCCGTAGTTGTAAGAGCGTTTGACTGGGCAGGAAGATCCGATGTAAAGGAATTTGTTATTACGGTGGACGGAATAATCCCGTCGGTTTTTGTATCTGCTTCGTCCGAAAAGGTACTTGTAGGAGGAGAAGCAAGCTATACCGTTTCTCTGTCAAATAAAAGCAGGATCGCATCGATAAAGTACACCCTCAACGGCGAAGAAGTGTCACTTACGGCGGACGGAAAATATGTCCTTGATACAAACACTGCAGGTGAATATGAATTTACGGCGGAAGTTACAGATCATACGGGCAGAAAGTTCACCTCATCTGCAAAAATAACCGTTGAAGAGCCGATAGCTGCCGATGAGGAAGCTCCAACGGTCGATATTTCCTTTGACAAAGAAGAATTTTCAAAGGGCGATACTGTAAAAGCACAGATAACTGCGGCAGATAATGTCGGCGTTGACAAAATCGAAGCTTTTGTCAACGGAAACAAGGCGGAAATTGACGAAAATAACTGCGTTACAATAGAAAATGCCGCAGTGGGCGAGTATGTGTTCACTGCAAATGCTTATGACGAAGCAGGAAACAAGGGTACTGTGACAAAAACCATAATTGTTGCTTCGGTAGATGAAGAAGCACCGACTGTTACGATCTCGCTTGAGAAGGACACATATTTCGAGAACGATGATATCATATTCACCGTAACGGCAGAGGACAATGTTGCAGTAACAAAGCTTGAAGTAACTGTTGACGGATCGGTCATTACAGTCGATGAAAACGGCAGATACACTATCAAAAATGCAGAGCTGAAAACATACGAAATAACGGCAAAGGCGTATGACGAGGCAGGAAATGAGGGTACTGCAAAGGAATCGGTCGCTGTGAATGAGTTCGTTGCTCCCGATACCGAAGCCCCTGTCGTGTCAATAAAATTTGATAAGGACACATATCTTGAACGTGACGACATTGTATTCACTGTAACGGCTGAGGACGATACTGCTGTCACAAAGCTCGAAGTGACGGTTGACGGAAAGGCTGTTGAGCTTGACGGAAACGGCAGCTACACTATCAAAAATGCAGAGCAGAAAACTTACACAGTAACAGCAAAGGCCTATGACGAAGCAGGAAATGTCGGAGAAGCATCTGCAAATGTTCCTGTGAACGAAGCATCTGCGCCTGTGATATCGGCAGTGTTTGACAAGGAAAGCTATTCGGAGGGCGACAGCCTGACAGTCCTTGTTACTGCGGAGGGTCAGCGTGAGATAAAGGAGATCAAGGCTTATGTAAACGGTGAGGAAAAGGCTCTTGACGAGAACGGAACTTTGGTCATTGATAAGCTTTCTCAGGGAGAATATGTTTTCCGCTTCACCGCAGAGGATATCAAGGGCTTTTCTTCCGAGTGCGAAAAGACTGTTGTTGTTCTGCCGATCGATACTGAGGACAAGCGTCTTACCGCAGAGATAGAGCCGTTTGTGGAATATGGTGAAAGTGCGCTTCTTACGGTAAAGATAACAGATGAAATTTCCCCCGAAACGTTAAAAGCGACACTCGACGGAAAGGATATCTCGCTTTCAGATGAGCTTACCTATCAGTTCAAAGCGGAGGAGCTGTTTGAACATAGCTTTGTTATCTCCGCAAAGACTAATGACGGCGAAGTTCTCGAAAAGAAAGTCACCGTATTTGTTATGGACAGCGTTTGTCCGACCATGACGATAACCTACGACAAGCCCGACGGATATTACGAGGGCGATGACATCATTGCTACAATTGTTGCAGAGGACAATGTCGGAATAAAAAGAGTGGAATATACCTATGACGGAATAGAGTACCCGATCGACAAGGACGGAAAGGTCATCATTCCCAAGATACATGTTGACAACCATGTCGTTGTTGCAAACGCATGGGACACATTCGGAAACTGCATTACCCTTACAAGTGCGTTTATCGTTGTTTATGATGAAACAACGGGAGAAACGATAATCACCAATGAGGACGAAGTCGAAAACGAGGAGCTTGTCTGCAAGCTTTACTCGCCGAAAGACGGACAGTCCGTAACTGCGCCAATATCTGTTGTAGGCACGGCTGCGGGAACAAAATTCAAGAGCTATAAGCTGGAGTATGCTCCTGTCGGCTCTAAAAACTATACCCTTATCAGAGAGGGTACGGAAGCCGTGAACGCAAACCTCCTCGGAAAGCTTGACACAACTATGCTCAACAACGGTTTGTATAATATTCGCCTTACCGTTTACAGCGACACAAAGAACATTTCACTCGAAAATGTTATCTCTGTTGAGGGCAATATGAAGATAGGCAATTTCTCGCTGTCGTTCCAAGATATGGACTTCAACGTATCGGGTCTGCCGCTCACGGTGATAAGAACATACGACAGCAGAAACAGAGGTACAAACGGCGATTTCGGCTATGGCTGGAATATGTCTACAGCAGGACTCACCCTTACCGAGAGCTGCAACATGAGCCGATACTGGAAATATACCTCGTCAACAGGCTCTCTCGGAAATGTAAACTATGACATAAAGGGAACAAGGGCGCATATCGTGACCGTGAATTACGGAAACGGCAAGACGGACAAGTTCACCATGACAGTAAAGAATGTTTATCAGTATTATTCCCCCGACTACGGCGTAAACGTAAGCTTTAAGGCTGAAAACGGCTCGAAGTCGAAGCTTGAGATAGTCGGAATGGACGAGCTTGCGCTCAACAGCGGCATGCTCCTTGACAGATATGATTTCTCCGAATTCGTCTACACAAAGTACCGCTTGACGACACAGGACGGCACAGTATATATTATCCATAAGACAAACGGCGTTGAGTCTGTTACCGAGCCTAACGGAAGCAAGATCACTTTCTCCGCAAAGGGAATAACCCATTCCGACGGAAAGAGCATCGTCTTTGACCGTGACGACAAGGGCAGGATAAAGAGCATCGTTTCGCCGACGGATAAAAAGGTCACATACACCTATGACGAAAACGGCGACCTTGCTTCCGTGACCGATGTTTCGGGAGAAGTTACGCAGTTCATCTATGAAGATCATTACCTCACCGATATCATCGACCCGAGAGGGGTAAAGGTCTCACGAAACATTTACGATGACAGCGGCAGGCTTATCAAGACCATCGATGCAGACGGAAATGAGATAAAGTACGACCACGATGTTGACGGACGTGAGGAACGCATCACCGACCGAAACGGCAACGTGACACGCTACATTTACGATCAGTACGGCAATATCCTCAAACAGACCGACCCAATGGGAAACACCGTCCGCAATACATACGACAAAAACGGAAACCCTGCGACCAAAACGGACGCAATGGGCAATGTGACGACTTACAGCTATGACAGCACCGGAAATATGCTCACCATGACGGATGCAGAGGGACATACCGTCACTAACGAGTACAACTCCAAGGGACAGCTCACCTCCATAAATGCAATGGGTATCACCGCAATGACGGTAGCTTACGACAGTAAGGGCAATACGACCTCCACGACCGATGCGATGGGCAACGACATTGACTATTCCTACGACACCAAGGGCAGACTGACCTCTGTTGCCGATGAAATTGGCTCGTATATGAATATGACCTATGACAGCAACGGCAATGTCATTTCCGCAACGAACGGCGCAGGCACAACGGCACAGTTCACATACGATGCCGACGGCAACTGCACCGAAAAAACGCTGACTTACACCTCGGACGGAGCGCAGAAAACCGTTACGGAGCAGTATTTCTACGATAATTCGGGCAATCTTGTCAAGATCATCGACAGTGACGGCAATGTAACGACCACAGAATACAATTCTATGGGAAAAGTATCTTCCGCAACGGACGAAAAGGGCAGAAAAACATCTTACGATTACGACAACTTCGGAAACCTTGTGAAAATATCCTATCCCGACGGCACAACGGAAACATTCACCTATGACCGTGAGGGAAACAACCTCACAGCAACAGACCGCCTTGGAAGAACAGTCACAATGACATACGATAAGGTCGGAAACCTGCTTTCAAAGACCTATCCTAACGGCGCACAGGTCACATATTCCTATGACAGTAACTACAACCTCGTTTCCGAAACAAGCGCAAGCGGAGGAACGACATATTATGAATACGACAAGATAGGCAGAAACACCGCAATCACCGATGCTCTCGGAAATCGCACCTCTTTTGCATACAACAGCAAATCTCAGCTTGAAAGCATGACAGATGCAAAGGGAAATGTCTATACCTACAGCTATGACGACAACGGAAACAGAATCAAGACAACATATCCTGACGGAAGTTCTGTATCATCAACATACGATGCAAGAGGACGTGTGACATCACAGACAGATCAGCACGGCTACAAAACAAAGTATGCTTATGACGGCGGCGACAGGCTCACAAGCGTTACAGATGCACTCGGCAATGTTACAAAATATGCTTACGATGAAGTAGGAAATATGATCTCCGTTACCGATGCAAATGGAAATGTTACACGCTATTCTTACGATGATTTCGGACGAGTAGTTAAAACTACCAACGCTCTCGGCAATTCAGCTTACACCACCTATGACGAAAGCGGAAATGTGCTTACTTCAACCGATTTCGGCGGCAACTTGACAACCTATACCTATGACAGTCTTGACAGGGTTTCAAGTAAAACAACACCTGACGGCACGGTAAGCTATACCTATACGGCTGACGGAAAAATATCAACCGTAACCTACAGCACAGGCACAACAACATTCACTTACAACAGCATGGACGGTTTGACAAGAGTTGACTACCCAGACGGAAACTATGTAAGCTACAAGTATGATAAGTCGAACCGCCTTACAAAGGTTTCAACAGCATTTGGCGATACATCGTATCAATACGACACTCTTGACAGAATCACAAGAGTAATCGACAGAAACGGTTATGCTACAGTTTACGAGTATGATGCAAACGGTAACCGTACCGCTGTCAAGTATGCTAACGGTTTGACGGTTTCTTACGAATATGACAAATTAAATCGATTAATTTGCGAAGAAACTATTGACAACGATAGTAATATTGTGGTAAAATATGTCTATACTTTTGGCGCAAGCGGAGAGCGTTTAAAGGTTGAAGAGCTTGACAGAACTGTTGAATATACCTATGATGAACTCTATCGCCTTACTTACGAAACGATTACCAAGGGCAAAAAGGTAACTACCTACACCTATGCTTATGACAGCGTAAGCAACCGCACCTTGAAAACTGTAAATGGCGTTGAAACTGTTTACACTTATAATGAACTCAATCAGCTTGTATCAGAAGATAGCACTACCTACGAATATGACAACGCAGGTAATCTTGTCCGTGTAGTTGGAGCAGGCAAAACTGCTTTGTATGTTTACAATGCAGATAATAGGCTTGTAAAGGCAACCGTTCAGCAGGGTGATAATGTTGTTGTTGAAACCTATACCTATGATTACACAGGCGACCGCACAAGCAAGACGACAACGATAAACAATCACGTTGAAAAGGTTTATTATCTTAATGACAATTCTAACTCTTAATTTTGTAATAAAATTACAGATATTTACACTTTGGCTGATATTATATGAATCGTTGGATCGTAAGCCGATGTTAATAATTAAGGTCACCTCAAAAAACCTCCCTCACGGCAGATTTTCTGATGAATTTATTATTCTTGTTTGAAGCAGAAAATATCGGACAACACGCTTTGAAAATATTTTTTTGATAACTCAAAAATAAAAAGTGCAGCAAAAAGTCTGAAACTGTCCCAAAATGTGGATAGTTTCAGACTTTTGTAATATTTATGCGTAATAATTGTTGATTTTAACATAAATATAAGGTATAATACAAAATAGGATATAAGTGGTAGTAATACTAATACTAAACACCAATAAAATACAGGAAAAATCGGCGCAAAATTCATATAAATCTGTTTTCAACAGCGGTGAGTTTTTGCCGGATCTTTTGTATGGTTTTTAATTGGTGTTAAGTATAAAGGGGTGGATAAGTTGAATTTATATGATGTTATACCCGAAAATTTATTTTCTGTACTTGCTTCAAAAAACAAAAATTTGTATGTGAAAACCCTTTTTGTTCTGCTTGATGCCTTTAAACAGCATTTGAAAATACCCAAGAATGATCTTATCTCAATGATAAGTTCACAGCTTGATGATGATATTATTTCGGCGGATTTTACCGAGGAAGAACTGCTTGAAAGCGAGCAGACTGTTTCTGGCAAGGCTCATTTTTTAGTGCGAAAACTTAAAAGCGTAGGCTGGATACTGGTCGAAACGGAGAATGATTTCAGGGAATATATAACCGTTCCGGGATTCAGCTACAAGATAATCCAGCTTTTATATGATATTGCGAATGTATCCGAGTCGGAGAATTTTGCGTATGTTTATTCAACGTATTCCTCTTTGAAGCTTGCCGATGAGACCCGTGACCCGTTTGAGATGATAACTGCGCTCAATGACGGAGCGGAACGCACAGAGCGCCTTGTTGAGAGCCTTAAATCGGTTTATCACAGCATCACATATTACAATCAGCAGCTTATCAACACACTCAATGTAAACAATGTTCTTCATTCCCATTATGAAATATATCAGGAGGAAGTTGTTTCAAGAATACTGCGCCCGCTGAAAATCAAAGATTCCGTTCCGAAATACAAGATACCGATGCAGAATATTCTGAAAAAGTGGATAGTGGAAGATGAAGTTATAGACGGAATGGTGCAGTATCAGCTTTCAAAACAAAAGGACGGCGATGAGGAAAAATTCAGAAAGGATATTCTTCATAAGATACATTACATTATTGATACCTATGATGATCTTGACAAAAAGTTTATAAGCGTGATAGATGAAAAAAACCGCCGATACACCCGTGCGACCACGCAGAAGATAGATTATCTTATTAATTCCGACCAAAGCGTTAAGGGTAATCTTATCACGCTGCTCAAGAATCTTTCCGATGAAGAAAAGGCTGATAAGACATTTCAGCTCACAAGCAATTCATTTGAGCTTTATGAGCAGTCATTTATAAGTGATGAAAGCTTATACGAAAAGAAGAAAGCCGTTAAAAGGACACGGAATTCCGAGCTTATTATGACAGAAGCACCTGTCGATTTTGAGGTAAAAGCAAAGGCTGCGGCAATGCAGGTGCTTAACAATAAATACAGCAAAAAGAATGTCAATGAATATGTTGACAGGCTTTTGGGTGATAAAAATGAGATAACGAGCCGAGAGATCGCAATTGAAAATGATGATGATTATATTATGACGCTTTTGTCCGTTGTTCAGGCGAATGACCGCAGCTCGAAATATTCAATAGAGTTTGCCGATGAAGAAGTGATCTCGGGCAAATATGAGATACCGCTTATGACATACAGAAAAAGAGGTACAAAATGAATTTAGAACGGTTTGAGCAGATGACTCAAAGAGAAAAGGACGAATTTTCAAGAATATGCAACAAGCTCATGTCAACGACATATATACTTCGTGACGGTGCGGACAAGCTTGTTTCAAGGGAGTACAGATTTATTGAAAATGAGTTTGAATTGTTCTCGGATTATCTTGGTCTGAGCGGCTGGAGGATATATAAGGACGCACAATACGGAATTATATATGTGAGGAATGTTGAGGGATATAACAAGCTTGCACTGAACAAGCTCACAACGGTAATGCTCATCACGATGAGGATAATATATGAGGATATGAGAGTTCAGGCGAGCAGCAGCAATGATGTCTGCGTGACTGTCGGAGAGCTGTTCGGAAAGATCGTGAATGAGTTTTCGATATACCCGAAAAAGCCGCCGCAGAAAGAGATAAAGGATTCGTTCAGGATACTCGAAAACCACAGCCTTATAAGACATCTTGACGAGAGCTATGACGATATGGAGTGCAGATTCGTGATCCTGCCGTCAATACTTGTGGCTGTTCCGAACGAAAAGTGCAAAACGATATGTGATATGCTTAAAGCGGAGGATGAAAAGAATGAAAAGGCTGACGAGATTATTGCTGATTAACTGGCACTATTTTCAGAATATTGTTATTGATTTCGGAGATATCAATTTTCTTACGGGCAAGAATTCGGCAGGCAAATCAACGATAATCGATGCTCTTCAGGTCGTGCTTATGGGCGAAACACGCAGCGTTGCCTTTAACCGTGCCGCAAGCAAAAAATCCGAAAGAACGCTGAAAAGCTATCTTATCGGTTCGATGGGCGAGGACATTGAAAACGGAAACAAGAGCCTGCGTGAGGGCAAGGATTTCAGCACATATATCGTTGCGGAATTTTATGATGACTTTAAGTCGTCATACTTCTGCCTTGGTGCAGTATTTGATATTTTTTCGGACGGAAGCGATATAAACAAGCGCTTTTTCTGGCTGAAAAGCGACATTCCAGCAAACAGATTCATTGAGAACGGAAAAACAATGGACAGCCGCAGAATGACGCAGTTTTTCAAGGAAAAATATCCGAACAAATATGAAACGAGGGACACTTCCGAGGGCTATCGTGAAGCACTTCTTCGCAGACTCAATGTTTACAGTGAAAATTTTATTACAATGCTCAAAAAAGCAATATCTTTTGAGCCGATAAACAACATAGAAAAATTCATAACCGAAAACGTCTGTGATATTGAAGATGATATCGACATTGCGGCGATGCAGGAGAATATCCGTTATTATAAGGATCAGGAGGCTATGGCTGAACGGTTTGAGGGCAAACTCAGTAAGCTTGAAGAAATATGCGGACAATATGCTGAGATAGAAAAGCTGCGTTCACGCCGCAGAATACAGCAGTTCCTTATTGATTACGGAACATATAACAGTCATTGTCTTGACCTTGAAAAAGCACAGACCGATCTGAAAAAATACAATGATCGTATTGAAGAATACAAACAGAGAGAAGCAGAGCTTGAAGAACTGAAAAAACGTCTTGAAAATGAGCATACACAGCTTATAAACGAAAAGGCAAAGTATTGGAGCGACAAAAACGGCGACTGGCTCAAAGCGGAGGAAAAGCGCTACACAAATACTATTTCGGAACACAACAAAAATATTTCTGAATTTGTCACAGACATAAAAACAGCTTCTGTACGCTGGAACGGAAGATTTTCAAACTGTATCGATAAGCTTGAAGATGAAAAAGTTATCGAAGAAATAAAGAGCGTCCGGACATTTCTTCAAAGAACGGAAAAGTTTTCGGAGGAGGACTTTGAGCTTTTATCTCCCGAGTATTTTTCCAAGATAAGAGAATCGTATCTCAATGCGAAGAACAGCCTTGATGCGATCGCAAACGAGCTTGCGGCTGAACTGAAAGAGCTCAGAGATACGAAAAGCAAGCTTGAAAACCGTATCGAGCAGCTTCAGAAGGGTGTAATGCCATATCCGAATAAAGCCGTAAAGCTGAAGCAGGTCATCAAAGACGGGCTGAAGAAAAAGTACAGTTCGGATATTCCGGTCAACTTTCTTGCTGACAAGATCGAGATAACAGACGACGACTGGCACGATGCAGTCGAGGGTTATCTCAACACACAGCGTATGAACATCATCGTTCCTCCCGAATATTTTATGGACGCTTACCGTATATACAGGGAAGTTTGCAGGCGTGAGGACATATACGAATATGCTGTCGTTGATCTGCAAAAGGTATATGAAGCCGCTCCGAAAACAATGGAAAACAGCCTTGCAAAGATAGTAAAAAGCAATGATAAGTATGTGCAGGCATATATTGATCGTTTGCTTGGAAAAGTTATTCGCTGTTATGACGATGATAAGATACGTGATTTCAGAACATCGGTCACAAAGGACTGTATGCTGTATAATAACTTTTCCGTCAAACCGTTTAATCCCAAGACTTATAGATATCCTTATATCGGAAGGAATTCGATAGAGATACAGATAGCCAATAACAGACAACAGCTGGAAGAGATCAGCACCGTTTTGACCGGATTATCCGAGAAAAAGGCGGCTGTTGCTCCCGTTGTTTCGGGCGAGTGGTTCTTAGCCGAAAACTACATTTCCTCAACGGTCGTTTCTGCGTTCAACAGGTATGAAAACAGAAAAGAATGTAAGGAAAAGCTGATCGAAATACAGCAGACCCTGGATAAGATAGACCTTTTGTGGATAGAGGAGATGGATAAAAAGATCTTCGCCAAGAAGTCAGAAACAGATGCTGCTGCCAATGAAAAAGAAAAAACAATAAGGTTTATTTCCGATTTTGAACACGAAAGAGATGATACCGTTTCAAGGATAATTCCCGAACTGGAGTGGAAGATCGCTGAAAGCAAGCTAAAGATTAATTCGGAATATACAGAGGAATATCAGAACAGCAATGGTATCCCGAGATATAAAGCAGAGCTTGCGGAGTGCGGAAGTCCGAGTGCTGTTGCCGACAAGTTTGTCTCACCGATCAAGGGAACGGCTTCACTTATATTCGCGGGAGAAAAAGACCTCGTTGAAAAGAGAAACGAATACAATAAATCGGAGCAGGCTTCGTTCAGGGTCGCTGATGTGAGCAATAACGATGAGTATGAAGAAGCCTATCGGAAGATCAGAGATTATGAGCTGCCTAAATATCGTGAGAAGATCGCAAAAGCAAAAAATGACGCTATGGAGCAGTTCCAGTCCGACTTTATCTACAAGCTCAGAGATAATATCCGAAGTGCCAGGGAAAAGATCGATGAACTGAATAAAGCTTTGAAAATGGTGCAGTTCGGAAATGATAAATACGAATTTTCAGTTGATCCTGCTCCGGCATATATTGAGTATTACAATATGCTGATGTCGAGCTTGCTTGATGATGGCACAGAGGGATTGTTCAGCTATAATTTTACCGAGAAATACAAGACCGTTATTGACAATTTGTTTGAACAGATCATAAGCTTTGACAGCAATTCCGAAAAGTCGGTGCAGAGTGTGAAGATGTTCAGCAGATATCAGACATATCTGACATTTGACCTTATAACAACTGACAGCAACGGCAGGCGGGAACGGCTTTCAAAATCTATCAACACAAAGTCGGGCGGAGAAACCCAGACACCGTTTTATATCGCAGTTCTGGCATCTTTTGCTCAGCTGTACAAGACAAATGACCCAAAGGAGACGGGAAATACGGTTCGACTTGTTATTTTTGATGAAGCATTCAATAAAATGGACGGCGAGCGTATCATTGAAAGTGTGAAGCTTTTACGCAGCTTTGGTTTGCAGGCTATAATCTGTTCGCCTCCCGAAAAGGCATCCGAAATTGCACCTATTGCGGACAAGACCCTGCTCGTTTACAAGGAGGCTGCCGACAATGCTTACAGATCGACCGTTGTGGAATGGACAAAAGAAATGAGTGAGATGCATGGATAACGGATCGTTGATCCTCAATAAGCTGCTTGACAAATATGAGGCGAGAGTTCCCACTTCAAACCGCAGGGTAAGGATAGAGCTTGCCAAGAATGAGATACCGATACCCGATATGGAGAGCGGCGAATACCGTGAGTTCAGAGAAGATGTGCTGAAATTAAAAAGCAAGGGATATATTGACCTTGACTGGACAAGAAAAGACTATCTGATAAAAAGCATCTGGCTCGTTCTTGAAAATGCCGATGAAGTTTATGAGTATCTTGGACGGGAAAAGAGAACCGAAAAGGTCGGCAGAGTTGTTGAACTTATTGATAATGCGCTGGAAAAAATCAGCTTGGATTGGATAAAGGATCATCTTGTGTCCTGTCGTGACTATATGAGTGAAAACAATAAGCTCACGGGTGTATGGAGCAGGGGAGAGCCGTTTCTTAATGGCTTTCTGTCGGCACTTGTCGGGATAAATGATCTGAACGGCAAGTCTGTTTCAATGAGAGCTTTCAGCATAAGGCTTTACAGTGATTCAAAATTTTTTGAGAGGGAAATGAAGCCGTTCGTTATTACGGTCATAAAAAACAACGAACCCGATCTTAAGGATATTGATGAAATAAGCGATCGTGAAGTTCTGGCGCAGGTCGGGATAATAATGATGTCGGAGGTCTTTGAGTTCTGCGGAAATGTTCGGATAAATTTTCGGGGCGGAACGGTCGATTATTCACCTATCAGAAACGGCGCTTGTGTTCTTGACGAAAGCGTTTCGGAGATAGAGAGCATTGATATTTCCGATACGGATAAAATCATTTTTATTGAGAACAAAACAAACTATTCCGAGTATTGCCTTAACAGCAGAACAGAGCGTGAGCTTGTTGTGTATCACGGCGGCTTCTACAGCCCAAAACGGGGAGAGTTTTTTCGTAAACTTTGCAGCGGCAAGGATATCCCGACATTTTTATGGAGCGACATAGATTACGGCGGTTTCAGAATGTTTATGCGTCTGAAAAGCATAGTTCCGTCGCTTGAACCGCTTAATATGGATATAGATTCGTTTGAACGCTATAAAAACAAAGGCTTGAAAAGGGACGATAAATACATAACGAAGCTTCAAAAGCTGACAGACGACCCCGAATATGCCGATTTTTATGATGTTATTGCCGCAATTGTCAAAGCACAGGTGACTGTTGAGCAGGAAAGCTTTTTGGAAAATGAGTTGGCGTTGTAAAAAAAATAAAGGTTCGTAAAAGCAGAAATGCCATTTGAAGTCTTACAGCTTCAAACGGCACAGCTGCGGGATATTGTTTCAGAAATTTCTGCAAAAGGGCGGGTATGAGATGCGTCTGCAACACCAGCTTTAAACATTTCATACAAAACACCAATAAAACAACAGATAAAAGTCTGCGCATAATCCATATATGCAAGATTATGCGGCGATTTTTGTATGGTTTTCAATTGGCGTTTAGTATAAAGGTCACCTCTAAAAACCACCGGCTAAAGCCTTAGCACCTCATCTGCTTGCAGATTTTCCGTCATCTTGCACATAAATTTCTTGACATACGACATGTATGCAAATTCTTGCTTTGCAATAACTGCGAAATTTCTATACAATCTGACGAAAAATCTGACTGCGTATCTGAGGCACTATGGTTTTTAGATGCGACCATAATGAATTTTTCGCCGTTTTGCTTCATATAAATGTATAAAGAAAGCTGTGCTTTTCAAGAATATAAAAACTTTAAAGTTATGCAAAAGCAGAACACTTTGAAAGGAATGGTGAAAATGTCAGCAGCAAAACGTCCCAAGCTTCGTTACGGGAAAAAATTTCTTGCGGCAGGAACAGTCTTTGCTCTTGCGCCGCTTATGATACTTTCGCTGAGGGCGGCAGTCCCCGATGCGGAAAATGCGATGATAACTGCCGCTGCCGCTGCCGCACGGCTCTCGGCAGGAAATGTTTTTGAAGCGGAAATAAAGCCGTCCGAAGCCTTATCGGAAGCCGAGGACAAGCCGCCCGAAGCTTTGCCCGAAAAGCCTGCCTATCTGAATTTTGACGAAAGTGTGATGCTCTCGCGCGGCGAGCTTATCATTCCCTCGGGCGAAAACGAAGAGCTTATCGTTCCCGAGGAACACGATGTCGGTGCAGAGCCTTATCCGAAAACGCTTGAATCCCGTGACGGCGTGATAAAAGCGATGACATACGGTTTTTACAGCGGCACGGATTATGTGAACCTTGACGGCGGAGGTCAGGTGCGCAACTGCTCCGATATCGACAGCAAAATGCTGCTTGACGAAAGCCGCAAGGGATATGACTTTACAGTAACGGCAGACGGAACGCCGCAGATCCTGATAATGCATACGCACGAGACCGAAAGCTACGAACCCTACACCCGTGATTTTTACGACAGCTCATTCACGAGCCGAACCACGGACGATGAGAAAAATATGGCTGCGGTCGGTGATGCAATTGCAGCCGAGCTTGAAAAAAGCGGCATCGGGGTCATTCACGATGTCACGAAGCACGATTATCCGTCATATAACGGCTCTTACGACCGCAGCCGTGAAACAGTTCAGGCTATACTTGAAGAAAATCCGACAATAAAAGTCGTCCTCGATATCCACCGTGACGCTATTGAGCGCGAGGACGGCACAAGAATTGCCCCGACTGCCGAGATCAACGGCAAAAACGCCGCTCAGGTGATGATAATAAGCTGCTGCGACGACGGCAGCGGCAGACTTCCGCATTATATGAGCAATTTCCGCTTTGCATCGGCACTTCAGCAGCAGCTTGAATCCGATTTTGAGGGTCTGACACGTCCCGTTCTCTTTGACGACAGGTTCTACAACCAAGACCTCACCGCAGGTTCGCTCCTTATTGAGGTCGGCGGTCACGCGAACAGCATTGACGAAGCCGTTTACAGCGGCGAGCTTATCGGAAAGAGCCTTTCAAACCTGTTTTTACATAATGAATAATTTTTTGTCCAAAAGTCAATATTACATAAAAAAGAGAGCAGGTCGGGAATGTTTTTTGAACTCCAAAAGAAAATAAAAATAAGCAGGACAGCCGCAGTTTTGTACTGCATCGTCCTGCTTATAGGATTTTTGTTCGCTCTGTCGGAGGTCTATGTCAACTGCTTCAACAGTATGAACGCCGAGCAGATAACCGCTTTCGGAGCTGCCGAAAAAGCAGCCGAGAGCTTTATTCTGTGGTTTGAGAACCTATTGTGATAGGATTGTCGATAGAGGTTATGCCGTTGACGTTTTCGAGCGTTATCTCGTAAGCATAGCTGCCGTCGCTGCCCGAATTCGTCTGGCGGAAATAGACGAAGTTCCCCTCGCCGTCAAAAGCGTAGGAGGTCGCAAATGCGTCCATATTCGTTTTCATATCCTTGTTAAGGCGCTCGGTGTCATAATGATAGATGTAGAGAGTGTTGCCCTCATCGTCGGTCGATTCCTCCGCGGAAGAAACATAGCCGTTGATGTAGAAGAAAAGCTGCCCCGTGGAATATGGGTGCGGCTTTTTCTTCGTGTAGGAAACATAGTCGTCCGCATCCGATGAAACCGCCGAACCAACTCCGTCACGCTCACGGAAAAGCTCCCTGCCGTTGCTGTACTCGGCATAGTAGCCCTCGGTGTCGTAACCCTCGCAGTAGTATGTCTGCGTACCGTCCGAGTTATACATAAAGGTAAAGGTCTGTTCGATCTCGTCCGATGTGAGGTTCTTGATGATATAAGCTGCGCTTTCATAGCTTTCGGCAGCCGAACGCAGGGCTTCCACCTTGTCACAGCCGACAAGCTCCTGCTTTCCGCAGGCGGTCAGCATCAGAGCCGTGAGGACAAGCGAAAGCATAAGAATAAATCTTTTGGAAATTTTCATAGCAGCCCTCACGATCTTGTAACAGTAAGAAAAACGGAAACAACGAAGTATATCAGCGTGGAAGTGGATAAAAACCTGCCGAGTTTTTTGTGCTGAGCCTCAAATTCATCGAAGTAATCGGCGTATTTGTCCGCAGGTATCTCCTCACCGTCATCGGTCGTCACCACCGCCGAGATGAAAAGCGCCATTATGTAGCCGATAACGAGCGGAATAAGCGTCAGCAGCGGCGAAACGGAGTTCGGGAAAACGAATATCCGCAGAAGAATACATATCAAAGTAAGGATATTTCCCGAAAGCCGAACCTTTAATCCCGTGTCGAACCTGTCAAAAAGAGTTTCTTTGTCCATTTTTATTTTTCCCTTGATTGTCAAAATTTGCGAGGCAAAACGCCCCGTTTGTGAAATCATATCACAAAAATAGAATATCCGAAAACGGGCGGATACAGAATCCGCCCCTACGGTAAAACCAATTCAAGAAACAAAAATAATTCCGAATTCCGAATTCCGAATTAAAAATTACGCATTACGCATTACGCATTAATAAGCTTTGCCCCAGTAAACCATCTTCTTGGCAGGCTTGCCGCAGCATACGCACTTGTCGGAAAGGTTCTCCTGAGCAAATGGGATACATCTCGAACCAACACCCGTGAGTTCCTTTACCTTGTCCTCGCACTCTTCTTCGCCGCACCACATTGCCTTTACAAAGCCGTCGCCGTTCTTTTCAAGAGCTTCCTTGATCCCGTCAAGGCTTGTGCAGGAGTAGGTGTGCTTCTCGCGGTTTTCGAGAGCCTTTGCAAGCATTCCCTCGGGGATATCCTTTTCGAGCATTGCTGTGATCGTTTCAACAGCATTTTCAAGAGCAACGTCTTTCTTTTCACCGTTGTAACGTGTGCAGACAACGCACTTGTCGTTCTCGATATCCTTGGGTCCGAGTTCAATTCTTACAGGAACGCCCTTCATTTCGTATTCGGAGAACTTCCAGCCGGGCGAGTTGTCACTGTCATCGACCTTTACTCTTACGCCTGCGGCTTTGAGCTTCTGAGCAACCTGATCTGCCACATCAAGAACGCCTTCCTTGTGCTGCTGGATAGGAATGATAACTGCCTGAACGGGCGCAACTGCAGGAGGAAGAACAAGTCCGCTGTTGTCGCCGTGGGTCATGATAACTGCGCCGATAAGACGTGTTGTAACGCCCCATGAGGTCTGGTGAGGATATACCTTTTTGTTTTCCTTGTCGGTGTACATAATATCGAATGCTCTTGCGAAGCCGTCACCGAAGTAGTGGGAAGTACCTGCCTGAAGTGCCTTTCCGTCATGCATAAGAGCCTCGATAGCGTAGGTAGCTTCTGCGCCTGCGAACTTGTCGCTGTCGGTCTTTCTGCCCTTTACAACAGGCATTGCGAGCGATTTTTCGCAGAATTCGGCATAAACGTTGAGCATACGCTCTGTTTCTTCGATAGCCTCCTCAGCGGTAGCGTGGATAGTGTGACCCTCCTGCCAGAGGAACTCTCTTGAACGGAGGAAAGGACGGGTGGTCTTTTCCCATCTTACAACTGATACCCACTGGTTGTAAAGCTTGGGGAGGTCACGGTAGGAGTGAACAATGTTGGAATAGTGTTCGCAGAAAAGCGTTTCGGAAGTAGGACGAACGCAAAGTCTGTCCTCGAGCTTTTCGTTGCCGCCCATTGTTACCCATGCAACTTCGGGAGCAAAGCCCTCAACGTGATCTTTTTCTTTCTGGAGAAGGCTCTCGGGGATAAACATAGGCATACAAACATTCTCGTGTCCTGTTGCCTTGAACATTCCGTCAAGGATACGCTGGATATTTTCCCAGATAGCGTAGCCGTAAGGGCGGATCACCATACAGCCCTTTACAGAGGTGTATTCGATGAGTTCTGCCTTTTTGCAGATGTCGGTGTACCACTGAGCGAAGTCCTCGTCCATTGAGGTGATCTGCTCAACGAGCTTTTTTTCCTTTGCCATAAAAAAATCATTCCTTTTCGTTATTTTTATTTTCTGTATTTTCCTTGTTTTCGCCGTTATCGGTGCTTTTAGGAGCTTCTTCTGCCGCTTCGTCAGGCTTTTCGCCCTCAAAAACACTTTTTACGGTATATTTTTCGCCGTTTTCAAGCGTTATCGAAGACGGACCGGGGTCTATCTTAGCTTTTCCGAATATCTTGTCGATAAACTTTGCAAGCTTTGGAGTAAAAACGGCTATGAGCCAAATCAAAAGGAGTATTCCGACCATTCCAAGAGCAAGCTTCAGCATAAGATCAAAGGTCTCTTTGTTAAATGACATTTATGCATCTCCTTTCAATGGCTTTGTGCATATAATAATAGTGGAAAAAACTGCTCCCCGAATTTTTCCTTTCCCGATGATTATTTTTGCATTTTCGGGCAAATAATAATCACAGAATAAATTTTATAAACAGGAGTTGTTTAAAAGTGACAGTCAGAAGGGGAGAAATCTATTACGCCGATCTAAGTCCCGTTGTCGGTTCGGAGCAGGGCGGAGTCCGTCCCGTACTTATCGTTCAGAACGACATCGGCAACAGCCATAGTCCGACCGTTATCGCAGCCGCAATAACGAGCCGTCAGGACAAATCGAAGCTGCCGACCCATATCGGGATAAACGCTGCGACCTGCGGACTTTCCAAGGACAGCGTTGTGCTGCTCGAACAGATACGGACCATTGACAAAAAGCGCCTTAAAGAGAGAATGGGCGAGCTTGACCGACCGTCAATGTCGAGGATAAACAACGCCCTCTCCATAAGCTTCGGACTTGATTCGTAATAGAATTTGTTTACAAAATGTATCGATATCCTCAGATATTACTCTGAGGATATTATTTTTTACTGAACCCTGATGAAATGATACTTCACCGACTTGAAATCGCCGTCAACGGGGACGATGATTCCTGCGTTCATAAGTGCGGAACCGCTGTGGACTTCGCCCGTCTGCTCGTTCCTGTAACGTGCATTTTCGTCAAGACCCTTGAGCTTTATGCGTCTTGCAGGGAAGTTCGGTCTGCCGAGTACCTGAACGAATGTGAATATAGCTTCGGACTTGTCCTTTTCAACGAATATCCAAGCGTCCCAAGTCGTGTCCTTGAACATATTTCCGATGCGGTACTGGTCGCCCGTGCGGATAATGTGGTTGTATTTGTTGAATTCTGCGATCTGACCGGGGATAGCATCTCTGTCTTCCTGCGGGATCCTTGTAACATCAAGCTCATAGCCGAATGTTCCGACCATTGCAACGTCGCCTCTCGTAGCGAAAGGAGTTGTTCTGCCGACGGTGTGGTTGGGGCAGTCGGAAACGTGTGCACCCATAGCGGAAGCGGGATAGCACATTGAAGTGCCGTGCTGGATCTTCAAGCGCTCAATAGCGTCCGTGTCATCGGAGCACCAGATCTGCGGTGAGAAGTAGAGCATACCCGGATCGAATCTTGCGCCGCCGCCCGAGCAGTTTTCAAGGAGAATGTGCGGATAATCGGTCGTAAGGCGGTTCATAACGTCATAAACGCCGAGAACATATCTGTGCCAAAGCTCACGCTGGCGGTTTGCAGGGAGATATGTCGAGCCGATTTCGGTAAGCTGTCTGTTCATATCCCACTTGATGTATTCGATGTTCGCACTGTCGAGGACTTTCTTCATAAGTCCGTAGATATAGTCACGGACTTCCTTGTTGGAGTAGTCGAGAACGTACTGCTCACGGGACATTGACATCGGTCTGCCCTTTATCTGGATTGCCCAGTCGGGGTGAGCCTTGTAAAGTTCACTGTCGGGCGAGATCATCTCGGGTTCAAACCAGATGCCGAACTTCATTCCGAGCTTGTTTACTTCGTCAACGAGGTGCTTCAATCCGCCGTTTATCTTCTTTTCGTATACGAACCAGTCGCCGAGCGAGCTGTTGTCGGAATCTCTGTGACCGAACCAGCCGTCGTCCATAACGAGCATTTCAATGCCGAGCTGCGAAGCCTGCTTTGCGATGTCGATGAGCTTTTCCGTGTTAAAGTTGAAGTAGGTAGCTTCCCAGTTGTTGATGAGTATCGGGCGGCGCTTGTCCTTGTATTCGCCTCTGATGAGGTGCTGTCTGTAAAGGTCGTGGAAGGTTCTCGACATTTCGCCGATACCGTTCGAAGAGTGAACCATTACAACTTCGGGGGCTGCAAATTCTTCGCGCTTTTCAAGAAGCCAGTTGAAGTCGAAGTGGTTGATGCCCATTACAAAGCGGGTGTGCTTATGCTGTGTAACTTCTGCCTGTAAGAAGAAGTTTCCGCTGTAAACGAGGTTGAAGCCGAAAGCTTCGCCGATGTCCTCGTCAGCGTTAGGCGAAACGAGAGCGCAGAACGGGTTGTTCTGGTGCGAGGATTCGCCCTTTACGGAGTCAACGCCCTGCTTGCCGTGGTGGAGATGCGAGCGTTCGATAGCTCTTTCTCTTGCCCATGAGCCGTTGAGGGTGATAAGATCATAATCGGAAGATTCAAAATCAACGCAGGCGGAAAGAACACGTCTGATGTTGATGCTCTCGCTGCCGTTGTTTTTAAGGCGGACGCTTCGGGTGATAACGTCAAGGTCTTTGAATGCTGTGTAGATAAGCGTTGCTTCAAGTCCGCTCACCTTGTCAACGCAGGTAATTTCAAGCGTTGAAGCTTCGTTCCCGTCTGCAAAGGTTGCAGGGATAAAGCCGTCAGCCGTTTCGATCTTTGGCTTTCCGCCGTAGACCTTGTGCGAAACATAGCGAAGATCGCAGGTGGACATTCCTGCATTGTCCATTACCATAAGGCAAGGCTCTCTGTAGTCGCCCGTGCCGTGGCAGGGATATTCAAACGGTGTCGAATCCATTACCGTTCCTGCATCACGCGCATTGACTTTGAGCGTCCAGGGGTTTCTGTCAAGTGCGAGCAGGTAGGAAAGGTCATCGTCCTCGACCTTTTTGCCGAAATAAACGTGGGCAAGAAGTCCGCTTTCAAGTGCTGCGAAAGCATAGGTGGTGTTCTTTGCCTGAAGAGTGAACAGGGTCATATCCTCGGTGAAGTCCTCGTTCGAGTTAGTCTGCCATACATAGCGTGAGTAGACCTTGTTCAAGGGCTGTACTTTTATGTTTTCTGCTGCCATAGATTTTTTCCTCCGTAAATAATACTAATTTTTAATCAAAGTGTAGACAAAAAATCGGCGCAAAAGCCATATAAACCTGTTATTAACAGCTACGGGCTTTTGCTTGATTTTTTGTACACTTTCAGTTTAAAAATTAGTATAAAGGTAGCGTCCTTATCTGACTTTTTTCTTTCTTTTTACTGTGATAAAGTTTCTGAGCGTGCTTAAAACTGCATCAAAATTGAATACGGCTGCTGCGATGAACAGTACGATAAGCTGAACATATTCAGCCTTCGGCTCGGTGATGGCGACGATAGCCATATATCCGACAACGATCACATTAACGATCATCTTGAACCAGTTTATCGGGAATTTCACATAGCTTCTCGTGTCGAAAACACGGACCATAAAGCAGGCGAAATATGCCGTCATTGTTGCTATAGCCGCTCCGTAAGCACCAAGACGGGGTATGAGCAGGATATCGAGCACGATGTTCACAACTGCCGCAACGATGCTCGTAACCATTGAGTTCACCGACTTCTTGCGAACATTGTATATGCTCGAAAGGAACTGGCAAAGGCACTGGAATATCATCGCTATAATAAGTATCGGGGTGTAATGATAACCGAAAACGAAGTTCTTTTCGGGATCGTTGTCAACGAGGATATAGGTGAAAGGCTTTACGATCATAATAAGTCCTGCCGCCGCAATGAACAGCAGCGAGGAATAAGCACCATAGACCTGATCATAATAACCCGAAAGGTCGCTGTCGTCCTTGTTTTCGATAGCGGACATCTGCCAAGCCTGATAGAACAGCGTCGTTACGAGCAAAAGCAGGGTCGGTATCTTGTGCGCCGCGCTGTAAATTCCGTTTTCCGCACTGCTCACCATTGCAATGACGAAATATCTGTCCGAAGCGGAGGTTATCCACCATAAAATATATGTCGGAACGAGCGGAAGCGAATATTTGATGATCTCTTTGAAAAGCGACTTGTCGAGCGACTTTATATCGAAGAATTTGTAAAGCTCCGATATAACGATAAGTCCCAGAAGCGAAAGTGCGTCCGAAATTATTATCGAGCAGACATATCCCGTAACGCCGAGGTCGAATTTCAGCAGGAGGATAAGATTGCTCACTACTATTATTAATGTAGAAAAAATTCCGTCAACAGCAAAAAGCTTTACAAGCCCTCTCGCCCTGACAAAGCTCGCTGCAAGCTGCTTGAACGATGAGAAAAAGCAGTAAACGAACAGCAGCAGACCATACCCTCTGAACGCTTCAAGGCTGTTTATCAAAGGCGTGAACAGCAGAAGCACCGCAAGGCCGCCTGCCGTCGTTGTCAGGGCGATGGTGTAGATCTTCTTGTTGTCATAAGCCTTGTCAATGCCGAAGCGGATAAGCGCATCCGCCATAGAGAGCGTTACAATAGGGTAAATAACGTTCGCCGCCTGATAAAGCAGGTCAGCCGTGCCGTACTGCTCGGTCGTCATGCAGCCCGTGTAAAGGCGGACGAGAATAAAGCTTAAAAGCTTTGAACCGAAAGTGCCTATCGCAAAGATGAGAGTGTTGTTCAGAAGCTTCTGGTATTTATTCATAGCAGAAAAAGCTCCTTAAAGATCGATATATTTTTTATCTGTGAGGTTAAGTATCTCGAAGGCGACCTTTACAAGAGCGACGCCGCCCATAGCGACAGCGACGAGCCAAAGACCTCTCCAGAATGTTTTTGACTGAGTAAGCTTCATAAAAAATTTCCTCCTTACGTTTGTCAATACACATCTATTATAACATACTATTCCGCAAAATAAAAGGGGTTTTTAAAAATAATTCGGAATTAGGAATTCGGAATGCGGAATTAGCTGTGTTCCGTTAGCTTACAACAAAAATCGTGGGGCGAATTTTCTGTAAAGGACGGACTTTCGGCGAATTTATAATAAAACAGACCTGTTTTAAAGGAATATCCATTAAAAACAGGTCTGTTCGTTCGCTTTAGAATGTCTTACGGTAATTTGCGGAACAAAATAATTCCGCATTCCGAATTCCTAATTCCGAATTCGTCAGAAAACGTCCCTTACGATGTCCTCTGCGCCTGTGACAACATCATTTACAATGTCGCCTGCATCGGTAACAACATCTTCGATGAAACCGTCGCCGTCAACATCGCCTGTGATGCGGGTAGTGCCGTTGGTTTCGTTCTTGTTTTCGTTGTTGTTATTGCTGTTGGCGTTGTTGGTGCTGCTGACGTTGTTGTTTCCGTTGGCATTGCCGTTCGCGCCGTTCTGTGTTGCTGCCTGCGATGAATTCGTTGTTGTTGAGGATGTTCCGCTGTTTGTGTTTGTATTGTTATCAGCTCTTCCGCAGCCTGTGAATGCGAGCACTGCCGAGAGTGCAGCTGCAGCTATGAGTGCCTTTTTTCTCATTTTTTCCCCTTTCCGACAAAGCTCTGCTCCTTTGCCGAGTGGATTTATGCTTATACTATATAAAATGCAAAATAAAATGCAAACCCCGTTTATGCTGAAATGCTTCAGCGCTGATTTTTCATCAGTGACTTTATTTTGTCCGAAAAAATTTATAGTATTCGGGAAAAATTTTTTTCTTCTTTATGCCAAAAATGATTTACTTAGAGTATATTTTGAATTAAATATTCAGATTGTAAAGTTATTTAAATTCAATTGGTGTGAAAAATGCACATTTGATATGCTTAAAAATAAAATTATGTTGTGCAAGGTTACAAAAGTAGATTATTTTTGCAACAAAATGAGCTTTTTTTGCCACTTATTATATGACAGGTCTTTTAAAGGAAAAGATTTTGTGGTATAATGTTATTATTGATTATTCTGACCATTTGGCAGATAAGAGGTGATAACAGCTTGAAACACTCCGGCACTACAGATAATAAAGATATAGATTTCGACAGGTGCGTGGAAATGGCAAGAGCAGGCGACCCCGATTCTTTTGCGCAGCTCTATGCTTTGGTCTACAAGGACTTATACCGCATTGCTTTAATAAACCTGAACAATAATCAGCATGACGCTTCCGATGTGGTTAGCGACACAGTCCTGGAGGCATATTCTTCCATTAAAAATTTAAGAGATGAAAAAGCATTCAAAAGCTGGATAATTAAAATTCTCGCTGCAAAGATAAAAAGAAAGCAGAAAGAATATATACAGAAAAATAATTTCAGCAATGAGCTCGATATTCTCGACAGTGTAGAACAAGAGAAATCCGATGAGATAAACTACAGCGGATTGGAAGTTATGGAGGAGTTTGCCAAACTGGACGAGGAAGACAGACTTGTATTATCGCTCGGCGTTGTTTCGGGCTACAAAAGCGAAGAGATCGCCAAAATGCTCGGTATGTCTGCAAATACCGTTCGTTCAAAGGCGGCACGCGCTAAACTGAAGCTCAAACAGCTGCTGACGGAACGCTGATGGAAAGGAGGTTGGAATCATGACGTTTGAAGAAAGATTGAATGAACTTATCGATGAGGTTGAAGTTCCCGATGAACTCTCCCCCGAAAACATTGCCCTTATGCTCAAGGCTAAAACAACACAGTCAAAAATGGAAACGGAACATATAAATATAAAATCCGTTCCTTCAGTTCATGCACAGCGTTTAAGAATAATAAAGATGACTGCGGCTTCCGTTGCTGCCTGCGCTGTTATCGGCACCGGACTTATTGCTTATAACAGCCATAACGAAAGCAAGATCGGCACTATCGATGAAACCATCGAATACAATGCCATCTCCCCCAATGATTATGATGACCTTTACAGCATTTATACGGGAATATATTTCTCGGCAGACCCCGAGCAGGAAGAAAAAGATAATGCTCCCGAGGCTGACAAGAATGACGAGAACGTTCCTGCTATCTCGGACGCTCCCACAGAACCCGAGGATACGCTTTCCGAGCTTTCGGCTTACGATTTTCAGGGCGCAGCCAAGGGATTGGCAAATGATGCCGATATCGTAAAGACCGACGGAACGAATCTTTACTGTATAAGCGACGGAAAGCTTTATATCGTTTCGCTTGATACAATGGAGATAGTGAGCGTTATCGAAAACAAATTGAGTCCTCCCGTTGAGCTTTATATCGACGGCGACAGACTTATACTCGTTTCAAAAGAAAATGAGGAGATACAGATCGTTGAAAGTTCTTCATCATCGTCTGAAATCACCACGTCGGACAGTGTTGTTCCAGCAGCCGGCTCCGATACACTCTCTACTGACGAAAAGAACGCCGATCCCAACCGAACCGAAAGCGTGAGCCGCGCAAACGTTGCAGTGGATATTTACGATCTCAAAGACAAATCGAACCCGAAGCTCACCACTTCCTATAAACAGAATGGAAAATATACATCCTCAAAGCTCGTTGACGGAGTGCTGTACCTTGTTTCGGACTATTCCGACTACAGAACAGCTCCCCTTAGCGACGGCGCAAGCCTTGACAGCTTCGTTCCTGCATATTCGCTGAACGGAAACCGTCAGTTTGTCGCTCCCGAGGACATTATGGTCCCTGCAAACGCAAACAGCACGGACTACACGGTCGTTTCCGCGATCGGCTGTAACTCCGATGCTCCCGAGGTAACGGTCAAAGCCGTCCTCGGCACAAGCAGAAACGTCTACTGCTCCGCCGATACCCTCTATACAGTCGGAGTAGGCAAAAGCAGCAGCGGCGTTGACTACAGCATTATCACAAGCTTTGACCTCTCAGAGGGTACGGGCATCACCTATAAGGCAAGCTCGTCCGTTGCGGGCAGGGTCATCAGCAAATACAGTATGAACGAATATAACGGAAACTTCCGCATTGCAACGGAAATTACCGATGAAAACGGAACCTCAACTTCCGTATATGTACTCGACAGCGAGCTTAAAGTTATCAACAGCGCAGGTGCGCTCCTTGCAGGGCAGACGGTTTCCGCAGTCCGCTTTGAGGATACTTTCGCAAGCCTCTTTACAAATGATGATACACCTGCACTCGTTCTCGACCTCGCAAGCTATCCTCCCGTTCAGTCGCAGTCGCTCGCAAACACCTCCGCTTATCTCTACGGATATTCGGACACCAAGCTTTGCGGCATTGACAAAAAGGCTGACGAAAACGGACTTACCCTCACGATGTATGACGCAGACAACGGTCTTATGCTCAACAGCATCGACTTTGCCGAGGATATCGGAAAGGTAAATTCAAAGGCACTCACAGACAGACGTGCAGTCCTGATCGATTCGGGAATGGTAGGAGTACCCGTTTACAGCTATTCCGAATTCGGTGTGAATAACCTTTACTATGTTTTCTCCTACGACGACGAAGCAGGCTTCACACTAAAGGGCAAGATCGAATATGTCGAGCTTGACGACAACGCAGTTTTTGAAAGAGCCGCAGTAAATGAAGATATGCTGTATATTTTCAGCGAGAAAAAAGTTGTTTCAGTTCGCCTTGGCGACTTTAAAGTTGCAGGATCTGCAGATCTTGCCGATATAAAAGCATCAGCCGAAGGAACCGGAACAGAATAAAAAGATAAAAAAGAACAAAAGAAGGAAAACAAAAAAGATGGACAATTATATTGGGAATAGCATTTATTATTGGAACAGTAGCTACTTCAATAATATATATAGCTTAAAAGGGCAGTTCATTTTAACTGTTCTTTTTTGGTGTAATGGAGGAAATAATGAAAAAAGAAAATAAAATTGGAACATATAGAAAGAATCAAAAAGGATTTGGGTTTGTAAAAATTGACGAACAAGAAGAGGAGATATATATAGCAAGAGAAAATTCACTAAATGCTTTAAATGGAGATACTGTAAGTATTGAGATTTTGCAAGAAGCTAATAGAGAAAAGGATAAAAAGGCAGAGGGAAAAATAGTAAAAATAATTAGACATGAAAAAGATACTGTAGTAGGAACTT
>OHSO01000219.1_pt1 | contig 34672 bp, 27 predicted proteins | sample 1578651 | NCBI WGS metagenome assembly OHSO01 (sample SAMEA3879524, study PRJEB24766) | human gut metagenome | biome: human-associated habitat; feature: feces | place: USA | collected 1985/1987 | reverse complement strand
ATAAGCAGGTGCTTTTAGAGCGGCCGGTACTTAGGCGGTGTCTTGTGCCGCCTTATGTACCGCTGCCAGCTCTAATCAAGCGCAAGCGAGCCTGCGTTGATTTGCCGATTAAAGCTGCGTCAATGGTGATAATAATATAAAATGGGAGACCAAATGTATGATGACCTTAAAGTTTCGCCTGATAATGGCAGCCATCCTTCTGATAGGATTTGTTATAATAATAAATATGGTCCGCAAGAAAAGCCTGGACCTGAGATACGCCCTTATATGGCTTGCGCTTATAGCAATGATTCTGGTTATTGTTATTGTGCCGGGACTTTTGGGAGTTATAACACATTTTCTTGGTATATATGACGCAATGAACATGGTTTTCTTCATGGGATTTGTGTTCCTTATAGTAGTAACATTTTTTCTTACGGCGGCGCTGTCGCGCAATTCAAACAGGATTAAAGCGCTTACGCAGCAGGTAGCGCTGCTTGAGAAGCAGGTAAGGGATGAATCTGTAAAAGTTTCTGTAAAGGATGAGGCATCTTCAGAAGATGCAGAGAGGAGACTGTAATGGCAGCTGTATCAATTATTATTCCGGTTTACAATGTTGAAAAGTACTTAAGAAGATGTCTTCGCAGTGTATTTGCACAGACATATCAGGATTTTGAAGTAATATGTGTCGAGGATGCGGGAGTTGACAGTTCGCTTGACATACTGGAAGAATTCGCTGATAAGTATCCGGACAGAATGCATGTTATATGCAATGAGGAGAATATCGGTCCGGGCAGAAGCCGTGATAAGGCGCTTGCTAATGCAAAGGGAACGTACATCTGTTATGTGGATGCGGATGACTATATTCTGCCGGATTTCCTTGCACAGTATGTAAAAAAGATTGAAGAGACAGCTGCGGATGTTGTTATCGGAGGTTATCGTCAGGATAGCGGCAATGCCGGATCAGAGCTTATAACACACCTCGTAAAGGATAACGAATGGGCGTGCGTAACATATGTTACTGCATGGGCAAGGCTTTACAGAAAAGAATTTGTAGTTAATAACCATATGAGATTTGAGAGATTTACATGCCTTGAGGATATGTATTTTAATCTCATGGGATATGTAAATAAGATAAAATATGTTGTTATATCTGACTATGCAGGCTATATCCATTCTGTGAATAATGAGTCAGTTACGGCAAGAAGCCGTGATGATAAGACGGAAGATGCAACAGGATATGTGATTGACGTATTCGATAAGCTTGGCCAGGTCAAGGATTTCAGAAAATTAAGCCAGAATATGCGCTGGATGCTTCAGTATGCATATGTGGCTAATATGGTTAATGCGCTTGCGGTATATTCCAAAGGAATAAGTGAGGCAGAGATGAAGTCAAGGCTGGATGCAGCAATGGATGATTTTGAAAAGAGATTTCCGGATTACAGACGCAATCCATATCTCGGCGTGGCGGGACCTAAGGGACAGACAGCAAAGATAAGACTTGGTGTAAGTGCATTTATGAGCCTCAGAAAGCTTGGACTTGATAAGAAAATATTTGCTCTGCTTGCACGTCTTAATGATATAGACAGTGATAAAAACAGAAATAATGATAATTATAGTGATGGGGAGCAGGAATGATTTCAATAATCACAGTTGCGTATAATGATGCGGATGGACTTGCGAGAACACTCAATTCGGTGCTTTCCCAAAAGAACATATCTCAGACGGAATATGAGAGTATCGTTGTCGACGGCGGTTCAACAGACGGAACTGATAAGGTACTTGAGGAATACAGGGCTAAGTTTGAAGAAGCCGGAATCAGGCTTGATGCGGGAAGTGAGAAGGACGGCGGAATATATGACGGCATGAACAAAGGTATCGGAAGGGCATCAGGCGGATGGTTGTATTTCCTTAATGCCGGAGATGTCTTTTATGATGAAAATGTGCTTGCCAAAGTAAATGATATTCTTAACAAAGAAAAGAGCGATGTTGTATATGGTGATGTGTGCAGTGTCGAGAATGAAGGTGTGAAGCATATCATGAAGTCAGGCGATGATATCAATGTGATAAGAACGAACCTTCCGTTCTGCCATCAGGCGGTATTCACAAGGCGCGGGATTCACGACAGGTATATGTATTCTACAGAGTACCGGCTTGCAGCAGATTATGAGCTGTTTCTGCATGCATATCTTGACGGAGCCGCATTTGTACATGTGCCGTTAGTTATTGCATCATTTATGCTTGACGGGGCATCAAACCGCAACAGGAAGAAGCTTTTTCTTGAGTATGAGAAGATTCACAAGCAATATGGTCTTGCTGCGACAGGAATTAATGGCGCACTTGCACATGCATGGGGGCTTTTCAAGATAAATGCAGCCAATGTAATGCCACAGAGACTTGTATACTGGATTATGGAGAAGAGGATTAATGGGTAAGGAGCAGGGAATGCTGGATGACAGTATAAAAGAATTTCATTTGACAGTGCCGGTAGTACTGATTACATATAAACGTCTTGATACCACAAAGATAGTATTTGAACAGATACGAAAGGCAAGACCGGAAAAACTCTATCTTATATCTGACGGACCTAAGGAGGGGGCGCAGCAGGATGCTGCCAAAATAGCGGCTGTCAGGGATTATCTTGATAAAGCTGTTGATTGGGACTGTCAGGTGGTACGGGATTATTCTGAATATAATCAGGGCTGTAAGACAAGAATAGTCACGGGAATAGACCATGTATTCGAGAATGAGGAATGTGCGATTATTATAGAAGATGATATATTGGTACATGATACATTTTTTAGATTTTGTCAGGAGATGCTTGAGTATTATAAGGATGATGACAAAATAGGTGTTATACAGGCTATGAATTTGTGCCCGTGGTATGAGGATAAACCGGACAAGTCATATTATCTTTCGAGATATGTTGAAACATGGGGATGGGCAACATGGAAACGTGTGTGGAAAACCTACAGAGTGGATACACCGGATTATGTTCAAATGCGAGACAATAAGGTGCTTGAAAAATATTGGGATAAATGGTATGGCGGAGAGGTAATAAGAGGTATACAAAGAGTAGAAGAAGGCAAATTGCAGGCATGGGACTATCAGTTCTGGTATACTGTGGCAAAAAACAGGCAATTGTCAGTTGTACCGTCTAATAATCTTGCCGAAAACATTGGATTTAAGATGAAGGATGCAACCCATACAAACGGAAGATGCATTTGGAAGTTTATGGAAGGTGATATGGAGTTTCCTTTAAAATTACGAAATGAATATGAAATTGAATACAAATGGGACAAATTGTTTTCTGATACATATTATAAAAAAAATGTAATTCAGGTTCTATATGGATTTGTCATGAGTCATATATTGGATTTCTTAAAGGATTGCGGGATTATTGAAGGAGAAAAATAGGCAGGTCAATGAAAGGTGACAGTATTATGAAAAAGTATGACATTTTACTTGTGGGAGGCGGACTTTACAACGGGGTTATTGCGTATTATGCGGCTAAGGCAGGAAAAAAGTGCCTTGTAGTTGAGAAGAGGGAGCACCTTGGCGGCAATATCTACTGTGAGGATATGGAGGGCATACATGTACATAAGTACGGCGCACACATTTTCCATACAAGCAATAAGGAAGTATGGGATTTTGTAAATGCGCTCGTTGAATTTAACAGATATACGAACAGCCCGGTTGCCAATTATAAAGGCGAGATGTATAACATGCCGTTCAATATGAACACATTCAATAAGATGTGGGGAGTAAGAACTCCGGCAGAGGCTAAGGCTAAGATAGATGAGCAGAAGAGCGCCATAACAGGCGAGCCGCAGAATCTCGAGGAGCAGGCAATAAGCCTTGTGGGAAAAGATATCTACGAGAAGCTTGTAAAGGGTTATACAGAGAAGCAGTGGGGAAGAGACTGTAAGGAGCTTCCTGCATTTATCATTAAGAGGCTTCCGGTAAGATACACATATGATAACAACTACTTTAATGACAGATACCAGGGTATTCCGATAGGCGGTTACAATGAGCTTACGGACAGGCTGTATGCCGATTGTGACGTGGAGCTTGGCAGAGATTATCTTGCAGATAAGGAATATTATGACGGACTTGCAGACCTGGTAGTGTATACGGGTACTATTGATGAGTACTACGGATATAAATTTGGCAAGCTTGAGTACAGAAGCCTTAAGTTTGAAACAGAGGTACTTGACGAGGAGAATCATCAGGGCGTTGCAGTTGTCAATTACACGGACAGAGAGACTCCGTATACAAGAATTATCGAGCATAAGCATTTTGAATATGGAACGCAGCCTAAGACTGTAATTACAAAAGAGTATCCTGTGACATGGACGGAAGGCATGGAGCCGTATTACCCTGTCAACAATGAAACTAACCAGGAGCTTTACAGAAAGTATGCAGAGCTTGCAAAGGCTGAGAGCAGCGTAGTATTTGGCGGAAGACTGGGAGAGTACAAATACTATGATATGGACAAGGTTATTGAGTCAGCGATGAATAAGGCAGGAGAGCTGGGGTTAAAAAATGAAAATTAGTGTTATTGTGCCAATATATAATGTTGAGGAATATCTTGAAGAATGTCTGGATAGCGTAGTTGCACAGACATTTAGTGATTGGGAGATGATTCTTGTAGATGATGGATCGACAGATGGAAGTGGTGAAATCGCAGACGCATATGCAGAGCAATATGATAATGTAAAAGTTATACATAAGGAGAATGGCGGACTAAGTGATGCGAGAAATACAGGACTTAGTATTGCTAAAGGTGAATATGTATACTTCCTTGACAGTGATGACTATATTAAAAGGGAAACACTTGAAGTGGCGTATGAGACAGCAGAAAGAAGTCAAGTAGATTTGGTTGTGTTTAACGGGATTGATTTTTTTACTGACACACAGGGTAAAAAGCATGAAAGAAGAGAACACATAACTAATTTTAAAAATTTTAACAGGACATTGAGTGGGAAAGACGTGTTTAATGAAACAGTAGCTGGCGATGGTGGTTTATTGTTTTGTGTCTGGCTACAGCTTGTTAGAAGGGATCTTCTTAATAAGATTAATCTCAAATTTGAGAAAGGTATGCTTCATGAAGATAATTTATACAGCTTTTATCTGTTTATGGGGGCGGAGTCAGTGGTTGTAATAAGACAACAGATGTATATGAGGCGTATAAGAGAAGGTTCAATTATGAATACAAAAATATCAATAAGAAACCTGCGAGGATATGAGATTATATATAAAAAGGTAACAGCATGGATGCGAGATAACGAAGTAGAATATATACTCAGACAGAATATTAATTGTTATCTCAGATTATTTTTTATGGAGATTGCAAAAAATTATTATGATTTGAGTAAAGAGGAAAAAAGTGATTTCAAAGATAGTTATTATAATATAATAAAAACTGCAGCATCAAATAATTATAATAATGATAAATATGTGAGACTTATATGTCGGCATAAGATAGCTTATGGTATTTATCAGTATATGAAAAGGATTATAAACAGGTGAGTGATAGAAGGGACAGCAGGCAATTAACAATTAATCTTATAGCGCAGTTGATGGCATTTGTTGTTTCATTTGGAATTAGTTTCTTTGTGACGCCATATGTAACGCAAAAGCTTGGAAGTGAGGCATATGGATTTATTAATCTGGCAGATAATTTTGTTAATTATGCTTCACTTATAACAATTGCGCTTAATTCAATGGCCAGTCGTTTTATTACGATAAAAATATATGAAGATAAAATGGACGAGGCTAATACATACTTTAATTCGGTTCTCGTTGGAAATATATTTTTAATGCTTGTAGTTGGCATTTTTTCAATATTATGTACATTTAATATTGAAAAAATTGTTAGTATTCCTGAGAGTCTCGTCATAGATGTAAAGATTACGTTCTTTATTGTTTTTCTTAACTTTATTATAGGAATTATAACATCGGTATTTTCAATTGCGTTTTTTACAACAAACCGTATGGATATAGGCTCTAAAAGGTCAATTGAAGCGAATCTGATAAGAGCAATTATAATAATTGTCGGATATGTATTCTTCAGACCAAGGATTATATATTATGCGATAGCCTCTATCGTAGCAAGTATATTTATCCTCTTTACTGATGTTTACTATAGCAGGAAATTATTGCCTGAAATAAAAGTAAACTTTTCATGCTTTGATATTAAAAAGGTCATTGAACTTATAGAAGCCGGTGTATGGAATGTAATTACAAAATTAAGCCAGATATTGACGAATGGTCTTGATTTGCTGATAAGTAATATATTTATAAGCAGTGTGGTTATGGGGGAGTTGGCAATTGCCCAGACAGTTCCAAATGTAATAATGAATCTTATACCTACAATATCTAATGTGTTTTCTCCGGAGATGACGATACATTATGCAAAAAAGGATAAGGATTCGCTGATAAATATTATAAGTAAGGCCATACGACTTATGACTGTATTTACAATAATTCCGGATGCAATGCTGATTGCATTCGGTACCGATTTCTTTAAATTGTGGATGCCGGGACAGAATGCGGAAAAGTTGTGTATATTGGCGATACTGTGTGTGATAAATACTGTTATATCAGGGCCAATACAGCCCTTGTATCAAGTGTTTACAATTACAAATAAGGTGAGGCAGAATGCGGTTGCTATGATAATATATGGTGCTGCATCAATATGTATTACTATTATGGTGTTGGAGACAACTAGTCTTGGAATATATGCAATTGTAGGAGTTAGTTCACTATCATCTGTATTGGTTAACTGTATATTTACAATTCCGTTTTCTGCTGTATATCTTGAATTAAGATGGTACACATTTTTTCCACATGTGTTTAGAGCAGCGATACTGACTGCAATTCTTACATTAGTTAATAGTGCGATAAGCCAATTTGTTATTTGCGACACTTGGGGGAAACTCATTTTAGCAGGAATAATAAGTGCAATTATTGATCTTATAATAAATATATTTGTACTTTTAAAGAAAAATGAGAGAAGAGAATTGCTTTCTAAAGTGAGAACAAAGAGATAACAGATGGAGTATTTACATGAAAAAAATATTATTTGTAAATGATCTTGCCTGTGGTGGCGGAACTGAGATGGTATTAAGACAGATAGTCAATAATCTCCCAGAGAATGAATATGAAATTACGGTGATTACTTTCAATAGATGTGACGATTTTTACAAATATTTTAATAGTGCAATAGAATATGAATATATATATGAAAACGAATGGCTTTTATCAAAAACATTCATAGATAAATGCATTAACCGTATAAAAAGAGATTTTTCAAGATGGTTTACAAAATTCAAAGTTAACAAGCGTAAATTCGATATAGTAGTGTCAATAAAAGAAGGATATTCAATGAAGTTTGTATCGGGTATACATGCGGCAAGAAGGGTTGCGTGGATTCATACTGATTATTCGGTGCTGCACTGGTCGGCGGGCTGTTTTTCATGTGATGCTGATGAACTGGAATGTATGAAATGTTTTGATAAAGTGGTGTGTGTGTCGCACAATGTCATGAATAATGTAAAGAAATACGTCGGGGATTCAGGTAATATGTGCGTACTGGAGAATCCTATCGATGAAAGGGATATTATGCGTAAGGCACAGGAAAAGCAGAATATTGCTGCCAGACCTGACGGGAGACTTTTGTTCGTGACTGTCGGACGGTTATGTAAGGAAAAGGGATATGACATGCTCATAGATGCATGCGCGCGTCTTAATGTAATGATGCTTGGAAAGCAGGATAATCCGTATAAATTTCTCAAAGAAGCAGACTGGTTTGTATCATCATCAAGGGCCGAGGGGTATGCAATAGCACCACAGGAAGCTGCAATTCTTGGAATTCCCATAATAGCAACAGACTGCTCCGGAGTAAGGGAACTGCTTGGAGACAGTGAGTATGGAATCGTAATTGAGAGCAGTACTGACGCAATCTGCAATGCAATGAAAAAGGTGCTGGATGAACCGGAATATCATGAAGAATATGCAGCACTTATCGGTGAGAGGTCAAAAGCAATAAGCCTTGATGTGAGAATGAAAAAGATTGAAGAGTGCCTGTGTGGTGGTTGACGTAAGAAACATAGTCAGATATAATTAATGCGGTATAAGGATGATGAGAGAATAGGGATGATAACGGGATGTAATCTGTGCCCTGATTATGACTGTGGCAGGGATTACATTTTTTCAAAAATTACGGAGATATGGGGATGGGCTACCTGGCGCCGTGTATGGAAGGATTACATGATAAGCATTACTGACGAAGAAATGAAGGAGCTTGCAGACACGCGTTATCTTCGCAATTACTGGGGAAGATGGTACGGTGACACTATTATGAAGGGGCTTATTGATGTAAAGCTTGAAAGATGCATTGCAGACAGCAGGCATTAATTGCCGGACAGACGGATGCTGACAAGACTGTAAGATATGATAATTACAGACTTATGCGCAATTACCTGTCAGATAGGGAATTTTATATAGGGACGATTATCTGGAATAAGATATATGCTGCGGCACTCTGGGAGAACAGACGTGAAAAGGAAGGCATAATGAATGAGGATGCCGATATAATGTACTGGATAATCGGGGATGTTGAGAATGCAGTGTGTATAAAGCAGCAGCTGTATATCCAGTGTGTACGTGAAGGAAGCGTGACCAACAGAAGGTTTCACACAGGAAGGATGAACCGTCTTAATATAGCTTCCGATACCAAAAAATACATAAAAGAAAATTATGATGACAGCATGTATGGCTATGCGGTTATAGAAGCCGGTAACGTCTGTAAGGATATGCTCAAGGAGCTTATAGCTGCCGGAGCTGACAGATGTGACGGGGATGACGGCGAAGTGATGCGCGAATGCTATAACAGACTGCTTGAGTACTACAAAAGCAATAATTCCGAGATGAGAAAATACAGATTCCGGGATTACAAAAAGTATCTTAGAATAATTGCATGCTATGTTATGCGAAAGCATGAATGGTTTACAAAATATCTGTAAATGAAAGGCGGAGCAGCAGATGCCGTTAGTATTGAGCTTCATATGTAATGCAGTATTGTATGCGGCAATTGCATATGAGTACGTTAAGACATGTAAAAAAGGAAAGAACACTTATTATAATATAGTTCTGGGTGTTTTGGTTATTCTGCTTATGGCTTTTTATGTATACAGCATACACGCAAGAAGAATGATATATACATGGGATTTTGCCAACTATTACAGGATACAGATAAGATACAGAGATTATTTTGATGGAACAGTAATTAGCGGAATCAAAGCGACAGCGGCATCGTTGCTGCTGGATGATTATAACTGCTTTATAAGCATTTTCTGTGAAATGTATTGCAGGCTGTTTAATATAAAATCCGTTAACGGATATATAATGTCATATTTTGTGGCATGTATAATTCCGGTCATAGCTGCATTTTCGATTATGATAAGAAGCTTTATGAACAGATTCTGTAACAAAACGGAGGTGCGAAAGCGTGCATTCTATGTGATAATTATGGCGGCGTTTGTGTCCATGCCGCTTGTCAATTATTCGGCACTGCTCGGACAGCCTGACATATTCGGACTTGTTTTTATAATGCTTCTTACAAATGAAGCACTGTCTTATGACTTTACATCCTTGGATATTATGCGGTGTATTGTAATATTCGGATTTACAATTGCACTTATTCTTACAAGAAGATGGTATATGTACTGGGTTGTCAGCTTTTTTGTAATATGGTTTGTAACACTTGCATTTGTAAGTGATGACAGAAAAAAGGCTTTAAAAAATATGGCCGCATTTGCCGCAATCAGTCTTGTTGCAGGCGGCGCGGCCTTGTTTGTTATGTTCAGAAGAATACTTACCTACAATTACGGAGACAGATATTCCTTCTATAATATTGGAGGAATCAGATACGAGATAAGTAACCAGATTAGTTATCTCGGCATTGCCCTGACATTTTTGCTTGGTGCCGCCGTGATTACCGGTCTTGCCGTGCGCAGGCTCCGTGCTGTAACGGCAGGTGCGGTTCTGTCAGTGGCAATGTGCATGCTGATGATAACAAGAGTGCAGAATTCGGCAGAGCATCAGAGCCTGATATATGTAATGTCATATATGATTCTTATTATGGTTCTGTTGTGTGTGTGTATGAATGCAGACATGTATACGGCAGGACGCACGGGTATGCTGCCAGGGGCAGTTGCAGCGGTTGCGGCAGTTATGGCGGTTAATTCCGTAGTTTCTGTATCAGGAATGGCATCCGGGACGCAATTCCGGGATACATCCAATGCCGCATCCGGTTTTACCAAGAGTCAGATCCGGCTGTTTACAACAATAGATACGAAGCCGGTTGTGCGTGATGACTGTGCTGATATAGGAACTGTATATGATTATCTTACGGAACTGATATCCGGTGGAGAGAACATATACATAGTGCCTCACGGCAGGAAATATAATCCGGATACATTCCGTAACTACAAGGCACCGGCAACGCTGGATGATTACATACCTTATGGCGCATGTGTGACCGGTACGCATATATTTCCTGTAGAGTTCCTTACGTATGATTATATTATGACATGCTCACCGATAGATGATCTTGATACGGCAGACAATACAATAGTTAAGAATCTTAATGAAGCTGTAAAACATCTTGCCATGACAGGTGTGCTTGAACAGAGCAGAGAGTTTGAGTTTGCCAACGGATATGTATTTACAATCTATAGAAGAATATCCGCTGCTGATGCTGCTGAGATCGATTATCTGAAAGATCTTTTCAGTTATCAGTCACAAAAATACCCTGAGGATTTTGAAGGAGTGCTTGAGGCATATGAAAAAAATTTTTATTCGTAAATGATATTGCATATGGCGGAGGCACGGAGAAGGTGCTTCAGGATATTACGGCAAATCTGCCTGAGGATAAGTTTGATATAACTGTGCTTACATTTATAAAATATGAGGATTTTTACAGCCATTATAAGAAGAATATCAGATATATATATCTTTATGAAAAATGCATGATGCCGGAAGAAAATCAGAGTCTGCCGTTAAAGTGTATTAACCGGCTGAAGAGAGTGCAACGTGACAGAATTATAAATCGTATTATTAATAATGCATCATTTGACATTGCGGTGTCGATTAAGGAAGGCGGTGCAATGAAGTACGTTGCGGGCCTTAAGGCGGCAAGAAGGGTTGCGTGGATTCATACTGATTATTCGGTGTTGCACTGGTCGGCGGGCTGTTTTTCATGTGATGCTGATGAACTGGAATGTATGAAATGTTTTGATAAAGTGGTGTGTGTGTCGCACAATGTCATGAATAATGTAAAGAAATACGTCGGGGATTCAGGTAATATGTGCGTACTGGAGAATCCTATCGATGAAAGGGATATTATGCGTAAGGCACAGGAAAAGCAGAATATTGCTGCCAGACCTGACGGGAGACTTTTGTTCGTGACTGTCGGACGGTTATGTAAGGAAAAGGGATATGACATGCTCATAGATGCATGCGCGCGTCTTAATGTAATGATGCTTGGAAAGCAGGATAATCCGTATAAATTTCTCAAAGAAGCAGACTGGTTTGTATCATCATCAAGGGCCGAGGGGTATGCAATAGCACCACAGGAAGCTGCAATTCTTGGAATTCCCATAATAGCAACAGACTGCTCCGGAGTAAGGGAACTGCTTGGAGACAGTGAGTATGGAATCGTAATTGAGAGCAGTACTGACGCAATCTGCAATGCAATGAAAAAGGTGCTGGATGAACCGGAATATCATGAAGAATATGCAGCACTTATCGGTGAGAGGTCAAAAGCAATAAGCCTTGATGTGAGAATGAAAAAGATTGAAGAGTGCCTGTGTGGTGGTTGACGTAAGAAACATAGTCAGATATAATTAATAAAGTATGTCATTTTGCATGATATATGTATTAGTTACAAAAAATGTGACAGAGGTAGGAATAAGAAAGTAGGAAATTGTGTCACACTGAATGTCACACCTTGACTGGATATATTTGATATGATATACCTATAAAGATACTTGATATGTGCGATATACAAAGAGGAGGGATATTTCTTGGATGTTGTTATTCAGGATAATATAAAAAAGACGAGTAAGATATATTTGATTATTAAAAGAGTATTTGATTTTATTAGTGCTACGGCTGTTCTTATAATTTTATCGCCGGTATTCCTTATTATTGCAGCTTTGATAAAGCGTGAGGATGGCGGTAAGATTTTGTATGTTCAGAACAGAGTCGGTAAGAACGGAAAGCCATTAGGTATATATAAGTTCAGAAGTATGAAGGAGAATGCAGATAAACTTGAAGATTTCCTTACACCTGAAGAGCTTGAAGAGTATAAGATTAATTTTAAATTGGATAATGACAGAAGAATTACAAAGATAGGTAATTTTTTAAGAAAGTCAAGTCTTGATGAACTTCCGCAGCTTCTTAATATTATTAAGGGTGAGATGAGTGTTGTAGGACCGCGGCCGGTTCTTCAGGAAGAAACACTTCTTTATGGTGATGACAGGGATAAGCTGTTAAGCGTAAAACCGGGTCTTACAGGCTATTGGCAGGCGTATGCGCGTAATATGGTTGGATATGAGGATCATAAGCGTCAGGATATGGAACTTTACTATGTGGCTCATCAATCTATATGGCTGGATATAAAGATAATATTTAAGACAGTAGGTACAGTTATTAGCAGAAGCGGAGCAAAGTAGCATATGGATAAGATTGGTTTTGTAATTTTAACGTGGAATTCACAGAACTGTATAGGTGCGTGTCTTGAGTCTATAGCAGAACTTAAAGATATTGCATATGGTATCGTGATTGCAGATAACGGCTCAACAGACTCTACAATTGATATAATCAACAGAAATTTCGTACATTTATCTGAAAATGATAATTGTGGATTACTTGAAACTATCAGGTATGAGAGTAATATGGGAACAACCATAGGTCGCAATGCCGGAATCAGGAAGTTTGATAATACATATAATTATATCTGCATTTTGGATTCAGATACTATTATTAATGAAGATGCCATGAAGGCAATGATTGCCGTATTGGCTTCTGATAACAGCAATGGAATAGCAGGTCCTCAGATGCGTACAAAAAGCGGAATATTGCAGAATTCCGGAAGAAAGATTCCGACACTCAGGCTTAAGCTTATGAAAGCGTTATCATTTTTCGGCTCAAAAGATATGGGAGCGGAACTTGAGCGTTACCCGGATATTAACGACCAGCCAGTACATCCGGTTGGTTATTTGATGTCTGCATGCTGGATGATAAAACGTGATGTTATCAATGAAGTTGGAATGCTTGATGAAAAGATATTTTATGCACCGGAGGATGTTGAATATTGCATAAGAATATGGCTTGGAGGGTATAGAGTACTCTACTGTAATGATGCACACATAATACATGAGTGGCAGAGGCTTTCCAAGAAAAAACTGTTTAGTAAACATAATTTTGAACATATAAAGGGACTTATGTATATGTTTAACAAATATAGATTCTGGTTCAATGCTGATAAGATAGAACAATTAGTACACTAACAATTAAAAGGAGATATAAGATGAAAGTATTTTTTGTAAATCCACCATTTAAGATGGAATTTGGTAAATTCTCAAGGGAGAACAGAAGTCCGACAGTTACACGAAGCGGAACGTTATATTATCCGCTTTGGCTTATATATGCAGCAGCAGTATGCCAGAAGGATGGATTTGATGTAGAATTTCTTGATGCGCCGGCAACTCCGCTTAATCATGAGCAGTCATTTGATTTTATCAAAAAGCATGGAGATGGTACAAAATTATTTGTCCTTGATACAAGTACGCCTTCAATATACAATGACATAGATTTTGGTGATAAGCTTAAGGAAATGTATCCTGATGCAAAGGTTATCCTTGTAGGTACACATCCTTCAGCCCTCCCTGATGAAACACTACTTAAGAGTAAGCACATAGATGCAGTTGCAAGACATGAGTATGACTATATTGTAAGAGATTATGCAAGAGCTTTAAGAGATGGAAAGCCGGTAAGCGATGTTAAGGGTATCACATACAGAGATAACGGAGAGATTAAGACAAATCCCGATATGGAGTATATAACAGAACTTGATGATATTCCGTTTGCATCACAGTTTATTAAAGAATATCTTAATTATAAGGACTATTTCTTTGCGGCAGCAGCGTATCCTGAGATACAGATATTTACAGGACGCGGATGTATGGCGCGTTGTAATTACTGTGTATATCCTCAGACACTTCATGGACATCAGTATCGCCTGAGAACACCGGAGAATGTAGTTGCTGAGTTTGAATATATAGCAGAGAATTTTCCTGACGTAAAAGAGATAGTAATAGAGGATGATACATTTACAACAAAGAAGCAGAGAGTACTTGATATATGTAATCTTCTTATAGAGAAAGGTCTCAATAAGAGATTCAAGTGGCTGTGTAATGCCAGAGTTAATCTTGACCTTGAGACAATGAAGGTTATGAAGAAAGCAGGTTGTCATCTTATTATTCCAGGTATTGAGAGCGGTTCACAGCAGATTCTTAACAATATCAAGAAGGGTACAAGACTTGACCAGATACATCAGTATGTAAAAGATGCTAAGAAGGCAGGACTTATGGTGCATGCCTGCTATATGGTAGGTAACAAAGGTGAGACCAAGGAGACAATGGAAGAGACATTCCAGCTTGCTCTTAAGCTTAATACTGATACAGCACAATTCTATCCATTGCTTCCATTCCCTGGAACAGAGGCGTATGCATGGGCTAAGTCAAGCGGTTATATTAAGGGTGATTATTCCGACTATTGTAAGGAAGATGGTACGATTAACTGTGTGCTTGAACTTCCGGATATATCTTCTGAGTATATGGTGGAATTTTGTGATAATGCAAGAAAGCGTTATTACTGGAGACCAAGATATATCATGCACAGACTTTGGGTAGGCATCAGAAATCCAGAGGATCTTAAGAGATCAATAAAGGCATTTGGTAACTTCAAGAAGTATTTGTTTAAGAGGTAGAGTACAACATGAAATATGTTATTAATGGAAAATTCTTGTCGCAGCAGCAGACAGGCGTGCAGCGTATGCAATATGAGCTTATAAAAGCACTTGATAATATTATTGATGACAGTGACGACATTACACTGCTTACGCCTCCTGATGCGCGTGAGATTCCATTAAGGCATATTAAGGTGGTTAAGTACGGAAAGCTTAAGGGAGTACTTTGGGAGCAGATTAATCTTCTCCAATATGAGCTCAGGAATAAGGCAACAGGAATTAATCTTGGTAATGTTGCTCCGTTTATCAAGCCTGACATAGTATGTATACACGACATGAATGTTAAGGCTAATCCACATTTCTATTCTGCCAAATACAGAATATGGAATAATGCGCAGTTTTTTAATATTTTTAGAAGAGCTAAGATGATACTTACGGTTTCTGAATTTTCAAAAAACGAGATTATCCGTATATATAAGAATCTCAATATGCCGGTCGAGGTAGTTAAGAATGCATGGCAGCATTTTGAAAAGACAGAATGTGATGAAAATGCGCTTAACAAGTATGGTCTCACTGAGAAAGAGTATTATTTTGCTCTGAGCAGTATGGCACCAAATAAGAATTTCAACTGGATACAGAAAGTCGCAGCCAGCAACCCGGATGACATGTTTGTTATTGCAGGTATGAAGAAAAATGATATATATGGAGATAAAGGTGAATTGGACAGACAGGATAATGTAAAGTGTCTGGGATATGTCAGTGATGGTGAGGCAAAGGAACTGATGAAGCACAGCAGGGCATTTCTTTTTCCTACATTATATGAGGGGTTTGGAATACCTCCGCTTGAAGCATTAAGTACGGGAACAGATGTAATTGTATCGGATACTCCGTGTATGCATGAGGTGCTTCAGGATGCAGCGGAGTATATTGACCCATGCAGATTTGATTACAAGCTTGACTCGATAAAGGGCTGCAGCCAGCAGACAAGAGAGAAAGTTCTTAATATGTATGGTTGGGACAAGTCAGCAAAAAAACTGTATGAAATATTAAAAAGATATGAGGAACATGCCACTAAATAAAAGCTTAAAAAGGAAATAAAATGACTATTCATCTGATAGCATACGTCCTTATACCGGTATGGATATATCTGAGTTTTAAGGATATAAAGACAATTGCATATGCATATATATTATGCGCTCCGCTTCAGACAGTGTCAGTGTTTAATGTGGGTGGAAGCAGTGTAATGTTTTATCACCTTATTTTTCTTACTCTGCTTATAAAATATATTGTACGAGTACTAAAGCAAAGAAAGATGTCAGTTAATCTGCCATTAGACTTTATGCTATTTCTGGCGTGGAGTTTTATAACAATACCATTGGCAGTATTTAACACAGATGAAGTGGTGTATAAGGTGTCTGGAGGATATGGCAATGTAGCATTTTCTTTTCAGCAGTTTACACAGTTTGCATATCTTTTAATGAATTTTCTGGTATGCATAATATTATCAGATCTTCTTGCTGATAATGTAATAGATATGAAGGGTGTAAAAAAGGTCATAAATTATGGCTTTATAATGGTTATGGTGCTGGCAATAATACAGATGTTTGTGTCACCTAAGATATGTACACTTCTCTACCGTAACAGTATTAACGCAACATATCTTAATAATCTGAGGATTTCAGGACCATTTCAGGAACCATCTATGCTTGCCTTATATGCAGCACCGCTATGCGGTATTTATCTGAGCAAAGTATTTTATCATCAGGATTTCAGATATATACTGCATATTCTGCTCTTTATGATTGTACTCATGCAGAACAGGGCCTCATCCTCAATAGTAGGACTTGCCATAGTGGCATTAATTTTCCTGATATCAGCGGTATATCAGTTTGTAATAAAGAAAGATGTAAAGCTTTTAGATAAAAATAAGACATATATGCTTGCGGCAGCAACGCTTGTTGTAGTAGCTATAATGGCAATAGTCTATGGTAATAAAATAAGTGCAATGATAAGTCTTGTAGGCTCCAAGTTCGCAGGTAACGGAATCTCAGGATCTGAGAGAACATATATGGTACAATATCATCTTGAAATATTTTCCAGACATTGGCTCGCTGGAATAGGCTATGGAACGCTAAGGTCGCTTGATCTCCTTTCAACAATGCTTTGTTCTGGGGGAATTATAGGTTTTATGCTGTATGTTATTCCGGTATTAAGGTCATCGCTCAGGATATTTTTCAATATGAGTAATCGTGCAGTTATGTTGTATGTAATTGTTTACAATGCAATTATGTTTATATCCGTAACGGAGATTGCATTGCCATATGTATGGATAGCATATGCAATAATGTTTTATGTGATTACGGATAACGGAAGTCAGAGAAGATATACAATAGAGTTTTAGGTGGAATGAGGGGTATCATGAAGCAGTTATATTCTGTATTTACATACTATCAGTTAATTACAGCTATACAGATTAAAACAAAATGTTTTCCGGAGAGTGATGCCGATATAGTTATTTCGGATCATTCTAATGGGTATGACAGAATTATTGAGAATCTGAGTAAAGAAAATATTTTTAATAATGTATATACAAACAGATGTGTTGAGGCATTAAAACTTAACACGAAAAAAAAGAAGGTTCAGCGTATGGCAGAACTTGTCTTTAATAATAATAATTTTCCAAAGAAATGCTGTACAATTAAAAAATACGAATATGATGAATTCCTGTTTTTTAATTACAACTATTTTGACTCAACACTCTATAACCTGTTAAAGAAGAATAACAATGAACTTATATGCAGAAGATTTGAAGAGGGATATTCAAGCTATTTTTCACCTGAAATGTTTGTGACGGGAAGCGTCAGACTTCAGCGGAAGTTTAGAAAGCTGCATCATAATCCTATACATGAAAATGATATTACCAACATGTATTTTTATGTTCCGGAACTTGTACTTTTTCATGATTATGAGAGCAGTCCCATACCCCATATAGATTCATCGGATACAGAGTTTAAACATATGCTTAACAGAATATTCGGGTACACGGAGGCAAGTCAGCCTATTGCCCAGAAGTACATATTCTTTGAAGAGTCATTTAATGTTGACGGAAGACAGATGGAAGATTTGGAACTTGTGAAGAAAATAGCTGAGACTGTCGGACCTGAGAACATATATGTCAAGCTTCATCCAAGAAGCAGGGTTGACAGGTTTGCAGAATATGGGATTGAAACCAGCAAAAAATCAGGTGTGCCGTGGGAGCTTATGCTGCTTAATGAAAATTACTCGGATAAAGTGTTTCTTACTATTTCAAGCGGAAGTGTATTGTCTCCAAGGATAGTCTTTGATATGTGCAATCCTACATATATGTTATTTAACTGCACTCAGACGAAGTCATTTATAGTTGATGATAATTTTGAAAGATATATGGAAGGATTTAAAAAGGTATATGGAGACAGGCAGTTCTATATTCCACAGAATACAGAAGAGCTTGTGAGAATGCTGAAAGGGTAAAGGCATTATGGGTAAGATATTAATTGGAAAGCCATATAAAAAAGTTTGTGGTGATAAGGTAAGGTTATGCGCTGAGTTATCATGGGATAATGAAAACTTTGAATTTTACTATGAAGTTGATAATGAATATGAGAAGTATCTTTGTGCTGAAAGGGCAACGGCGTTTATTTTAAGCATACTTGAGTTTGCACTTTATAAGGGGTATGACATAGTTAGTGAATCGCCTGTCGATGGTGATATGTATTTTGCACTCAACCAATATGGTCTTAAGATACTTTCGGACGGAGTAGCATACTATAACAGAATATTAATCAAGGCACCTGTGTCATATGAGAAGCCTGAATCGGCGGGTGCAGTCGGAACAGGTTTTTCAGCCGGAGTGGATTCATTCCATGCAGTACTTAGTCACCATGGTAATGTTGATGCACGCCATAATCTGACACATCTTCTTATAGCTAATGTTGGAGCATTCTCGTATGCAAAGACAGAAGTTACACAGAAGCTTTTTTATAAGCAGGTTGAGACACTTACTCCTGCAGCCAATGAACTTGGGCTGCCGCTTATAGCAGTCAATACTAATTCCAATGACTTATATCTTAAGCTTGATATACCGATAGATTTAATGCCGTCAATTCCTGCAGGAACACCTCCTAAGATATGCGGATGTGTATATGCACTTGAGAAGCTGTTTTCAATATATTATTATGCATCAGGCGTAGGACTTGATAAGTTTGAATTTCATGAAGGTGATCCACATTTTTATCTTATTTTGTGGCTTAAACTCTTTTCAACGGATTCAATTACTTTTTATGGTGCGGGAACTGAAGTTACACGAATGGAGAAGATAGAATATATAGCGGATAATGAGGTTGTACAGAAGTATCTTTCTCTTGATTTTGGTAAGAACTGTTCACATTGTAATAAGTGCATGAGGACAATGGCAGAGTTGTATTCAATAAATATGTTGGACAAATACTCACAGGTCCTGGATATTAATTCTTTTATTGGACATCGCAACAGAAGTCTCGGTAAGTACTTTGCTATAAAAGGTGAAATAAGGGATGGCTTTGTTCAGGAGATATTGCGCAAATGTAAAGAGAATCATATACATATAGGTGCAGCGGTTTATTTATACAGATGGCTGATATATACGCCATTTTATGCAGTTAAGGATGTACTTAGGAAAAATAAGGCAATTCGCAGATTGTATTATAAGTTAAATCTTGATATAAAACGTAATGGCGAGACAGCGAAGATGTGGAGAAGTTCATATCTTCCTGATATGAAGGATGACTCTGATGAATAAGTTTCTTAATAAATACAGGAATATGTCAAAGCCTGTTAAGGCATCATTGTGGTTTACACTGTGTAACATAATGCAGAAGGGGATCCAGTTTGTAACGATTCCAATATACACAAGAATGATGTCAACAGAGCAGTATGGAGAATATACGGTATTCTTGTCATGGTATCAGATAATAAGTATATTTGCCACTCTTAACATGTGGAATTACGTTATCAATAATGGTCTTGTAAAGTATGAAAAAGATAAGGATGGATTTGTCTCATCACTTCAGGGCTTAAGCACAACGCTTACTGCAATATTTACAGTGGTTTACATGCTTCTAAGCGGAGTCTGGGAAACATGGACACAGCTTACACCGGCAATGATGGTTGTTATGATAGCAGAGCTGCTGGTAATGCCATCGTTTGAATATTGGTGTGCCAAGAAAAGGTTTGAATACGATTTTAAATGGGTTGTTATATTGTCACTTATGATAACCGCATTAATACCTGCAGTAAGTATCCCGCTTGTAATGATTATGAGTGAAAAGGGACTTGCAGCTATTATAGGACGTGCAGCAACGTCATCAGTGATTTATGTTATTCCTTTTATTATCATTATGGTAAAGGGACGCAGATTCTATAACAGGGAATATTGGAGATTTGCATTAAAATTTAATCTGCCTCTTATACCACATTTTCTTTCTACAATGATTCTCCAACAGTCGGATAGAATCATGATAAGTAATATGTGCGGTCAGGACAAAGCCGGAATATATTCGCTTGCATATTCAATATCCATGGTACTTCTTATGGTAAACAGTGCAATTCAGGCATCGTTTGTCCCATATACATATAACAGCATGAAAGAGAAAAAGTATGATGGAATACGTAAGAATTCACTTGTGCTTATAACAATAGTAGCAGTGCTTAATCTCATGCTTGTGCTTGTAGCCCCTGAAGTACTCGCAATACTTGGAACATCTGAGTATAGTGCAGCAGCGTATGTTATGCCTCCGGTTGCAATGAGCTCAGTATTAATGTTTTTATTTAATCTGTTTGCAAATATTGAATATTATTTTGAAGAGACAAAGTTTGTAATGACGGCATCTGTAATCAGTGCTGTTATAAATATAGCACTTAACTATGTATTTATATCCAGATTCGGATTTATAGCCGCAGGATATACCACGCTTGTATGTTACGCAATCTACAGTGCAGCACATTATTTCTTTATGAAGATAGTCATAAAAAAACATATTCCGGGTGCAGATATTTATAATGGAAAACTCATATTTTCAATGATGTTTGGGATAATTACATTCTCAATGCTTGTAATGCTTATTTATGATTATGCAGTTATAAGAATTGGTATACTTGTTGTATTGGCAATAGTAGCATATATTAAGAGAAAGAGTATAGCAGACAGGCTTAATTTAAAAGATTAAATACAGATTCTGATTGAAATAGGGAGGAAAGTAGTATGAAGATGAAGGCATTGGTTGCAGTAAGAGCAGGTTCACAGCGTGTACAGAATAAAAATATAAGACCATTTGCGGGGAGCAGTCTTTTGGAGATTAAGCTTGAACAGCTTAAGAGAGTGGGAATATTTGATGGAATAGTTGTTAATTCAGATGATGATCATATGCTTCAGATTGCACATAATATGGGTTGTGAGACAGTGAAACGTGACGCAGAATACGCATCAAGCTCAGTATCTATGAGTGAAGTTTATAAAAATATGGCGGAGAATATTGATACTGACCACATTGCCTACATAAATGTAACCAATCCTCTTCTTCGGGATGAAAGTATAATAAAAGCAGTTGAGACTTATAAAAATAATATTGACAAGTATGACTCCCTTAATTCGGCACATCTGATAAAAGAATTTCTGTTTAAGGATAATAAGCCGATTAATTATGATTTGAAGAATCAGCCGAGAAGTCAGGATCTCCCTGATATATCAGCACTTAATTTTGCAATAAGTATTATATCAAGACAGGCTATGATTGATTGTAAGAATGTTGTCGGAAACAAGCCTAATATTTACATAATTGATGAGGTCGAAGCAACGGATATAGATAATCAGATTGATTTTGATTTTGCCGAATTTATGTACATGAATATGAAAAAGAAATAATAAATGGACAAGGAGATAATGAGCATGAAGCAGGATAATGTCATAACGCTTGATATAAGAAGATTTGGTAAAAGCTTAAAAAAGTACTGGTATATATTGGTTATATGTATAGTTGCCGGAATATGTATCTCAGTGGCATTGAATTTTAAGAATGCATCATCTGCTGATAAGCCTGTTCAGAAAAGTGAGTTCTATAAAACAACAGGCAATGCATATTTCCAAAAGGTATCATATGTAAAAGTAGATTGGGGCGAGCAGGAGATTGAGAGCCAGCCGATTACAACTATAGATAAGCTTCTGTTGTTACAGCAGGATAATGCGAGATCACAGCATTATCAGGATATATTGGAAAACTGCAGGAATCTCTTTTCATATGAGGATATAAGGAAAGAGATAGATGATTCGCTTGAGAGCGCAGGATATAATGCTATGAGCGAGAGCGATAATATGAGCTTTTCATATACATCAGAGGAGTATTTCTTCATAACGCTGAACTGTCAGTGCAGTGTTGAAAGAATAAATTACCTCTCTGAACTTCTCACTAAAATAATAATGCGTGAAGGACAGGCAAGACTTGGACTTGGTCAGTGTTCTATTGCCGGTTATTCAGATATATATATATCACAGAAAAGCAATGGCAATTCCTTTGTAAGGAGCAACAAGACAGCAGCAGTATGGCTTGAATCTGTAAATAAAAGCAGTAATGTTAATTTGGACGGAAGCACTAAGATTGATGTAAAGCAGATGGTATTAATAATTATTGCGGCAGCGGCACTTGGCATTGTTATAATTGCAGTGATTGCAATAGCTGATAAGACGATTGTTTCTGAAAAGGAATTTGGGTCAATAGGAGACAGTCCGCTGCTTGGCAGTGTCGATGCTTCTGATGTGAGCGGGACAGATGAGCTTCTTATGATAAGATGCCAAAACAGTGGCAAAAGTCATGTCGCTGTTGTTACTTCAACAGAAGATCAGGATAATGTTGTGGGTATTAATATGCTTGTAAATATTCTGGAGGAGTCAGGAATCAAAACGGAGATATATAATGGATGCAATAACATTAAGCGTTATCTTGCAGAAATTAACAAATGTGATGGAGCAATAATAGCTGCTGTGCAGGACAAGACAAAGCGTGATGATGCAATCAATATTGATGAGGTGCTTAAGCTTGCGGGCATTGAGGTTATTGGTAAGATATTTGTAATTAAATAGTAGAATAGGATAAATAGCATATGGAAAAGACAAACAGAGATATTAGACTTGATATTATCAAAGGAATTGCAATTATTCTTGTTGTGATAGGACATGTTGTGAGTGGTGTATATGCACCTGTAGATGGAATTCACAACCCGGTATTCAAATTCTGTTATTCGTTTCATATGCCTCTTTTTATATTTGTAAGTGGGTGGCTGACGGGAATAAAGGATATAAGTCCACAGGGAAAAGACTGGGTTATTAAGAAAACAAAGCGTCTTCTTGTCCCATATATAATATGGACGTGTTTTAAATGGCTTGTCTTTTCGTATGATAATGGATTAATAACCACACTTGTGGCAATACCGCTTTATTGGTATCTTATAGTTTTATATCTCTGCACAATGGTGAGTTTTATTGCAACCAGATTTAAGAGAAAATATACCATGCATATTATTTTATATGGCTTAGTCATTATACTGTCAGTAGTGGCAGGCAGTTCTAATATGATATTAAAGCGTATGGTTATATATTTTCCATTTTATTTTGCAGGCTTTGTATTTAGTGCTAATAAAGACAAACTGGACAGACTTATGTCATATAGATATTTGTGGCCATCAATTGTGCTTTATCCGGTATCAATGCTGGTGTATACATATGGAGATGCTGAGTATGGCCCTGTAATACAGACGTTAATGTCAGTTACAGGAATTTCATCAACCAAAATACTTAAAGCCGGTATAATGTTTTATAATCATTATATAGTTGCAATCTTTGGAATTGCTTTTATATGGTGCATTGTAAGTTTTATCTGTGATAAAAAACTGTTTACGCATATGCAGAATGCACTGGCATATGTAGGCTTATATACGTTACAGATATACATACTGCACGATATGCTTTTTGTGAGAATATTCAATAATGCAATGGTCAACAGCATTGTATCAATGATAACAGCAATGGCAGGAAGTCTTGTAATTTCATTGCTTATCGGAAAATGCAGGAGACTTAACAGAGTATTGTTTGGATAATATATTTTATATGTGAGGAAGGATGCCTATGAAGAGATATAAAAGGATATTTTTAATGCTTGCTGTTTTTATCATTACAATGTCAACAGCGGGGATTGTACATGCGGAAACTAAAGGTGACATATCCAATGTAGTCATTTTTGCAAAGTTCAGCGATGATAGTCGGGACATTTTTAATGCTGAGTATACAGTATCGTATCCAGGAGGAACACAGAAGGTATATCGCAACTGGGACAACATTAAGTCAATGTATGACAAGAGTGAAGGTCAGAACTGTGATAATTCATTCAAAAATTATATATCAATAATATCTGAGGGCAAGATTAATGTGACAAATATATTTCCTCAGGAATCGGCAGATGGCAAGTCTGTAAATACATATACACTTGAAAGTAAAAAGTCAGAATACAGCAGTTCGGATATGATAGTTTCTGAAGTGCTTGCAGCAATAAAGTCAGGCAGGATCAAATGTGATTTTAAGGGTGCAAAGCTGGATAACCTTCAGTCAGGCTATATTGATAACCTGACAGTAATAGTGCAGGGAGCAACAGAGGATTCTGATAACGTAATATATCCTCATAAGACTCAGTATGCGGGCAATGGTGATATTAACGGACTTAAGGTGTATTTTTACAATACGCTTCCGTCAGGTTCACTCGTTACAGATGATGCATCATTGGGAGTAAGACAGCAGCAGGGTGTTATATCTCATGAATTCCTTCATGTGCTTGGCATGCCAGACCTGTATAGAAGAAGCGGCAATGGTGTACCGGTAGGAGCATGGGATATTATGGCTGTTAACAGCCAGTTCCTTCAGTATCCGTTATCATATCTCCGTGCTGAACAGGGATGGATAGATATTAACTGGATAGATAAGCCGGGAACATATACGCTTACTGCGGTATCGGAAAGCGGCGGTAATAAGCTTTTCGGAATTAAGACACCGCTCTCAGATACTGAGTATATAATGCTTGAATACAGAAAGAAGAATTCAGATAATTATTTTGCGCTTGAGCATGCAATTCCTTCAACAGGATTGCTTATGTACCGTGTAGATACTAAGGTTGAGGACTATACGAATATCCGTGGAGAGAATTATCTGTATGTATACAGACCGGATGTCACTGATCCTGAGGCTGGAACTGATGTGTATACATCAGGTGACTACAGCGGACGTAATAAGGTATATGGAGCCGCTATTGAGCCTGATAAGAATGAGACAGGTTACGGCAGCACGGATTTGTCCGCAACATATACAGATAATACACTTTACTATTCTGATGGATCTAACAGCGGTGTCGCAATATCTAATGTAAAGCTTTCAGCAGATAAAAGTACGGTGACATTTGATATATCATTTGCAGATTATGAAAATGCAGGTCTGTGGGACAAGGTAGGCAGCGGAATAGCCTCTGAGGTTACAGGAAAGCCATATATGTTATACTCAGACAATGATGTATATGCAGCATACACAGTCACAGATGCGAATGCAAAAAGTATGACAAGGGTAAGCTGTTGGGATGGAAGTAGATGGAGCAGCATTGGCGGTAATCTGGACGGAATAACGGATGCGGTAATAGCTGAGAATCTCGATAATATATATCTTTCAGGTGTCAATTATTCAAATGGGCATCTTGTAAACTACAGGATGTCTGGAGGAAGCTGGGTTAAGGTATCTGAGATTAACACGAATTATCCTCAGGGAATGCAGCTTACAAATGATGGAAGCAATCTGTATGTTTCATATCAGGAAAATGTTTCGGGAATGGATTACAAGTACGTTATATGCAATCTCAAGACAGGGGCGATAGTCAATGAAGAGCTTCAGGCAAAGAATTTTGCAAATCCTGTAATTGCAAAACAAGGTAATGTACTCTATCTGCTTTATTCGGATTTCTTTGGAAGCGACAGACGTACAACACTTAAGGCTTATGATATCTCGGCAGGAGCATGGACTACAATAAAGCAGTTTGATACACAAAAGACTAACATGCACAGCATATATTCTGACAGTAATGCGGTATATATGCTCATGGGTAAGACAGGGAGCAATCCCGTGTATGCTGTTTATAAGGATGGTAAATGTACACAGTCAATAATAAATGTAATGCAGGATTACGTGGATGTATCATTGGATATTCTTAATAATAATGCATATGTGACGTATACGGATACACAGAATAATCATGTATTTGTTTTAAAAGGAACAGATGGTGCATTTACATTGCATGACGATAAGCTTGGAATTGGCTATTCATCGCTTGCAACCTGTAATAATGGCAGTGATTTGTATGTCGCGTTGGTAACGCAGAACAGCGGAAAACTTCAAGTATTGAAAAAGAGGCTGGAGGATAGTTCGGAGCAAGTTAAAAAGGAAGGTCTTACACTTGATGATGACGGTGTATGGCGTTATTATGATAACGGACAGTTCATGGCTGAATATTCAGGTATGGCATATGCTAATAAAAGATGGTGGTATGTTGAAAAAGGTCTGATTAACTTCAGCTATACGGGCATGGCATATGGCAATGGCCGCTGGTGGTATTTCAGCAATGGTGCAATTGATTTCAAGTATACAGGAATGGCATACGGCAACGGCCGCTGGTGGTATTTCAACAATGGAGCAATCGACTTTAAGTATACAGGAATGGCTTACTATAAGAACCGCTGGTGGTATTTCCGTAATGGAGCAATTGATTTTAAATATACCGGAACAGCGTACTACAAACAGTGGTGGTACTTCAGCAATGGTGCAATTGACTTTAAGTACACAGGCATGGCATACGCCAATAATAACTGGTGGTACTTCAGCAATGGTTCAATTAATTTTAAATACACAGGAATAGGTCAGAATAAAGGCGGTAAGTGGTATTTTCAGAATGGACATATAGCATGGAGATATTCAGGCACTGTAGTCTATAATGGAAAGTCATATAAAGTAACTAATGGCAAGGTAACGGGCTGACAATAGTCAGAAAGGAGCACATGATGAGATTAAGACAAATTGTAGCAGCAGCTATTGCTGCAGTATGTATTGCAGCAGTTCCGGCGGTTCATACATATGCAGCACAAAGTAACAGTAGTAACAGCGATACAAGCCAGTCAACGCAGCAGTCAGCAAAGCTGATGTCGGTGGAGCAGGAGGTAGGCGATATATTATCTCCGAACAGAATGCCTGATGACATAGCAACATATTCTGACAGTACATATGATCATGCACATGACGCTGATATCATGAAGGCACTGGATAATGTAGATGCATCAATTAACACAGAGGGATGGGGAATAACATTATCTAACTACAGAGAGATAATGCTTGGAATCATTAATGTATATCCTCAGTATTATTATGTACAGAGCTATGGCTGCCAATATTACTATGGACAGTCAGAAGCATTCAAGCTTACATTTAATTACAGTGCGGATAAGGATACAATACTCAGCCAGAAGAAAGAGATTCAGTCAGCAGGAGCTGAACTTGAAAGTGCGGTTGATACGAATGGTCTTACCAATCTTGAAATTGCACTTGCGTACCACGATTATCTTGCAGCTACAACAGAGTATGCATATGACCACTATAATAATAATACTCTTACTTCAGAGGATTACAGTTTATATGGTGCACTTATAAATCATAGCACGGTATGTCAGGGATATGCACAGGCATTTCTTTACATGATGAACAGACTTAATATAGATGCAGGAATAGCAGTCAGTACTAATGCTAACCATGCATGGAATGTAATAAAGATAAATGGTAACTGGTATCATGTTGATGTAACCTTTGATGACCCTGTACGTGATCAGCTTGGACGTGCAACGCATAACTATTTCATGTTAAGTACAGATGATCTTTTGGCAAAGGAGAGCAGCCGTTCTGATTATTTAATATATACAAAGAATGGTGTGGAGTTCAGCCCTACAAAAGATGACAGTTATGCGGATGGATTTTGGAGCAATACGGATGCGGCAATGTTTGTAGATGATGGTCTTTGGTTTTATTTTGACCACAGTGCAAGGGCAATAAAGGCATGTGATTATCCTCAGACAGATTCATCAGTGATAGCCAATGTAGATACATATGACTGCAAGCTTTTCCTTACAAATGGAAAACTGCTCTATTCAACTAAAAGTGATATAAAGAGCTATGACACGGGAACAAGGAAAATAACAACATATTATACTCCAAGCATTAATGGAGACAATATATATACCTTTGGCATGTATAAGGGTAAGCTTGCTTACACATATGGATATGATGATACGCTTGCATATGTGCCTGAGAATGCAGATACAGGTCTTATGAATAAAGACGGAACATGGCGTTATTATACAAACGGACAGTTCGATACAAGCTATACAGGCATGGCATACGCTAATAATCGTTGGTGGTATGTTAAGAATGGTCTTATAGATTTTAAATACACAGGCATGGCATACGGCAATGGCCGTTGGTGGTACTTCAGCAATGGAACAATTGATTTTAAGTATACAGGCATGGCATACGGAAACGGTCGCTGGTGGTATTTTAGCAATGGAGCGATTGATTTTAAGTATACAGGCATGGCATACGGAAACGGTCGCTGGTGGTACTTCAATAACGGAGCAATCGACTTTAAGTACACGGGAACGGCTTACTACAAACGCTGGTGGTACTTCAGTAACGGATCAATCAACTTCACATACACAGGAATGGGCTACGCCAATAATAACTGGTGGATGTTCCAGAACGGAGCAATCAATTTTAAGTATACCGGAATAGGGCAGAACAAGAGCGGTAAGTGGTACTTCCAGAACGGTCAGATAGCATGGAAGTATTCAGGCAACGTAACTTATGGTGGTAAGACATATAAGGTACAGAATGGAAAAGTTGTAGGATAATAACAGCTTATAGAGCTGATATTAAAACTGCGGTGCAGAATTTGTGGATTCTGCACCGTTTTTTAGTAGGGGAAAAGAAGGCGCAAAGCAGAAGATGTATAGCTTTTTTCCTACTTGTAATATGTGAATAAATGTAGGAAAATAAAATAGATATGGTCAGAAACACAGGCCAGCAGATGATAATGTAACAGATTGTTACGAAGGGAGAGTGAATTATGAGGTTAAAGAGATTTGCAGCGATTATTACAGCCGCAATATGTATGACAGCTGTACCGGGAGTTCAGGCTGATGCACAGGATACCACAAAAATGTCGGGACAGAATGTGGATGACGTAATTGTAACACAGTCTGATGTTCAAAGATATAATGACAGTACATCAACAGATGAATATAATCATGTACATGACCAGGAGATAATTAATGCAATTCTGGCAGCAGAGGATGAGCTTGATGTGACAAAATGGGGAATTTATATGGATAATGTGGATGATATAGTACTCCCATTGACAATGCTTCATCCAGAGATTTATTATCTTGATACATATGGCGTATCGTATCGTAAGGAGGCAGATAATAGTTATAAAATTTATTTAACATTTTCTTATCTGGAGAGTGCAGGTGAGATAATCCAGCAGAGAAAGGAAATTGATAAGGCATATGAGGTTATCAGGAAAGAACTGGATCTTGATAAGCTTACAGACCTTGAGAAGGTTGTTGCCTGTCATGACTACCTCATCAATACAATCAGCTATACTAAGGATGTGTATTCAGAAAGCTATACAGACCGTAATTATTGCAATATATATTCTGCTTTTGTGAATAAGGAAGGACTTGAATATGCTTACATGGAAGCATTTTTATATATGATGAACCAATGCGGCATACGTTCAGGATTAGGATTGAGTTTTGACCTTTCTGCCGGCAGAATTACTCATGGATGGAATGTAGTTAAACTGGGAGACGAGTGGTATCATGTGAATCTTGCATATGATGACGTGCTTGGAGATTTAAAAGCAGAGGATGAACTTGGAAGAGTCAGTCATGAATATTTACTCCTCGGCAACAGTGAGTACATGAAAAAAACATCACTTAGTCCGGATGACTTCTCTCTATATATTGATGCTGGTGCAAAAACGGCATCGGAATTCAATTGGGGTTCTAACAGTAAGTACTCAGGATATTTTTGGAACAGCTCTGATGCTGCGGCATGTGTAAAGGATGGAATATGGTATTATTATGATCCATCGGCAAAGTCGATTAAGTCAGTTGATTATCCAGGTACAGCACAGACTATAGTAAGCGGCATAGATGCAGCTTCATGCAGGCTCCTGCTTAAGGACGATATGCTTCTGTATTCTGTAAAGAATGAGATAAGAGCATATGATATTGCTGATAGAAAGACGTTGACGTATTACAAGCCGGATATCAGCGGAAGCATTACATCATTCGGTGTAATAGGAGGAAAGCTTGCATATACATATGGCACAGATAATAAACTTCAGTATCTGCCGGATAATATTGATGTTAATGTAAATGGACTTGTTAACAAAGATGGAACATGGCACTATTATGTCAATGGTGTAGTAGACACCTCCTATAAGGGACTGGCATATGTTAATAACCGCTGGTGGTATGTGGAGAACGGAACTATTAATTTCAAGTACACAGGCATGGCGTATGGCAACGGACGCTGGTGGTATATGAAGGATGGTGCAATTGATTTTAAGTACACGGGCATGGCATACGGCAACGGCCGCTGGTGGTACTTCAACAATGGGGCAATTGACTTTAAGTACACGGGAACAGCCTATTACAAACGCTGGTGGTACTTCAGCAACGGATCAATCAACTTCACATACACAGGAATGGGCTACGCCAATAATAACTGGTGGATGTTCCAGAACGGAGCAATCAACTTCAAGTATACCGGAATCGGACAGAATAAGAGCGGCAAGTGGTACTTCCGGAACGGACAGATAGCATGGAAGTATTCAGGCAACGTAACTTACGGCGGTAAGACGTATAAGGTACAGAATGGTAAGGTAATGGGTTGATTTGCAAAAATGTGAAGGAGAATATATGAAAGAGACACGCTATGCAGGAAAAATAGTATATCTGATACTTACGGTTGCAGTAATGCTTATAATGACTTTTAATATAAATGTATTAGCGGCTGATACCGCATCTGCCGAAGCATCTGAGGAAAAGTCATTAACAGCGGTAACCTACAGGATGGATTTTGATAATGTTTATGTAAAGATAGGAACTAATGATGACAGCAATACATTTACGCAGCTTACCGATGAAGCAGCAGGACTTAAAAAGGTAAATGCAATCGTTAATGAAGGAACTGGTAGTGAAAAGACAATGCAGCTTACATATTCAGATGGAGTATACAGCATTCCTTACAGCTTTATAATCGGCAACGGAACAGCATCATCAGATAATGATATCAGCGAATATATTATTGAGATAACGTCCGCAGATGGTACTTCCTATAAGACATCAATGAATATGAAATGGTCTTACAGAGGAGGCCCTGAAGGAATCTGTGGCGATAGCAGTCTTTTCAGCGTATCGGTAAAGAATCACGAAACAGAGTCTGAACTTACAGTTCATGCTGAGGTTACCGATAAGAATTACACAATCGGATATATAATGCTTAACCATATGGAAATACCGGATGACAATAATGAAAAATTAGCTGACGCCGGTGTTATAGTAACGGGTGAGACGGAGCTTAATCTTAGAGCACAGTATGGCAACCGCATAATATTTGTTCCCGTGCGTGATGGAAGTGTGCCTGAGTGGACAATAGGAATGGCACTTGCCAACAACAGCCGCAATGCAAAATTCACAACATGTTCGTATGTGTCACAGGAGTTTGATGTTACACTTAAGACTGAGGCAGCTTCTATTCCTGTAAAGGTACAGCTTCCTGATGATGGTTATTATGATTTCAGATATGTTGTTCTTCCGAACGCGGGTTCACACTATGGCATGGACATGACATTGGACAATGCATCAATATCAGAATTATCTGAGACACAGATAGAGATTCCGTATGGAAGTGTCCTGTATGGACGCCCATATGCGGAAGGTAAAGAGGAATCAGGAATTGTTATGATTGCCAATACATTTCCAAAGCTGGTAAGCTCAAAGCAGACATCTGATGGCGGAGCCATATACAGGCTTAAGGCACCGGATGGTTATACAGTTGCGTACACTGTAGATAATCAGTTTGTGTATACAGAGGAAAACGAGTATGAGCTTAAAGTTGAAAAAGGTCAGAAGATATTTGTTGCTTCGGCATACAATGACACGCTTCCAAGGCATGGAACTTACAGCTATGCGCTTACTGATGATATTCAGTATAGGAATGGACTTAATATTGGCAGCGATGGCAAATGGCATTATTATAATGACAATAAAATCGATATGGAATTCAAGGGACTTGCATATGTCAACGGACGCTGGTGGTATGTAGAGAATGGAACAATTAACTTCAAATATACAGGAATGGCATATGGTAATGGCAATTGGTGGTATATGGAGGATGGAACAATCAACTTTCAGTATACCGGAATAGGTAAGAATGACAATGGCTTCTGGTATTTTGACAATGGCATGATAGATTTCAAGCACGATGGCATGGAATATTACAATGGTCGTTGGTGGTACATAGAGGATGGAACAATTAACTTTAACTATTCGGGAACCGCTTATTACAAACAATGGTGGTATTTTGTGGACGGAAGCATTTCATTCAAATACACAGGCATGGCATATGCCAATAATGGCTGGTGGTATTTTGCTGATGGAGCAATTGATTTTAAGTACACAGGAATAGGCGAGAATAATAATGGCCGCTGGTATTTTGTAAATGGGCAGATTGCATGGAACTATTCAGGTACAGTGAAATACGGAGACAGAAGCTATAAGATACAGAATGGAAAAGTGGTAGGTTGATGATGACAGCCGGGTGGCATTAATTGAATATAGGCATATAGTAAATATAGAGGCGCATGATGCATTGGTTGATATGTATCATGTGCCTTTGGCTGTAAATAGAACCCTTTTCTGCTTGAAAATAGTTTAAATAAGTGAGAAAATATTATTTATATAATTTATACATTATTAATAAAATATGAGGAGGAAAATTAATATGGAGAGATACCGGAAATTATTGTATGCATCTGCTCTTACAGCAATGCTTGCAATGTCTGCTGTTGATGGAGATATCTATGCAGAAGAAATACCGGATGTACAGATAAAATCATCAACAACAATTGCGCAGGAAACTACGGAAACTGAGATATTATCACAGGAATCTGAGTCAACAAAGGTTGCAGAGGGCATATGCGGAAGGAATACAAAGTGGGTACTTGATACAGATGGTGTGTTGACTATTACCGGAACAGGAGCATTGAGTGTTGTGTCATGGAGTGATTACAACTCAATGATAACAAAAATAGTAATAGAGGATGGCATTACATCTGTATGTAGAAAAGCATTTGATAATACGACTGCTAAAACTGCGCAATTACCTCAAAGCTTAAATAAAATATCAAATAGAATGTTTTCAAATTCTGCCATTGAGAATATATTAATACCTGATAGTGTTACGGAAATAGGCGACGGTGCATTTAATGGTTCAAAATTGCAGAAAATAGTTATACCAGGAAGTGTAAAAAGAATAGGGAGTGGCGCGTTTGGCTTTATAGACACTCTTAGTGAAGTGACTATTAATGAGGGAGTTGAAACTATTGAAAGTGGAGCTTTTGAGTGGAGCTCGATTGAATATATAAAGATACCTAAAAGTGTAACATATATAGGTGATGAGACTTTTAGACTTTGTAAAAAGCTAAAAGATGTTGACATAGAAGCAAACATAACAGCATTACCACGAGGAATTTTTTCCTATGATGAATGCCTGGAAGAAGTTATCTTGCCGAAAACGCTGGAGGTATTAGAAAATGAGGCGTTTTATGGTTGTGGTATAGAGAGTATAGTTTTAAATGAGGGTCTTTTACAAATAGGTCAGAAGTGTTTTAACTCGGATAATGATTCAAAGTTAAAAGAAGTCACTATTCCTAAAGATGTAATAAGTATAGGCGATGATGCCTTTAATATGAGCACGACGTTGAATGTTTATAAAGGCAGCACGGGTTACGAATATGCCTGCGAAAAGGGTTATAAATATGATGTTATAAAATCAGACTTGTCAGGTTTACAAATGGCTGATGATGGTAAGTGGTACTACTACAAAGATGGTGTGGTAGACACCTCCTACAAGGGGCTTGCATATGCCAATAACCGCTGGTGGTATGTTGAGAACGGAACAATTAACTTCACATATACCGGCATGGCATACGGCAACGGCCGCTGGTGGTACTTCAGCAACGGAGCGATTGATTTCAAGTATACCGGAATGGCATACGGCAACGGCCGCTGGTGGTACTTCAACAATGGGGCAATTGACTTTAAGTACACGGGAACAGCCTATTACAAACGCTGGTGGTACTTCAGCAACGGATCAATCAACTTCACATACACAGGAATGGGCTACGCCAATAATAACTGGTGGATGTTCCAGAACGGAGCAATCAA
>OHSO01000215.1_pt1 | contig 35518 bp, 30 predicted proteins | sample 1578651 | NCBI WGS metagenome assembly OHSO01 (sample SAMEA3879524, study PRJEB24766) | human gut metagenome | biome: human-associated habitat; feature: feces | place: USA | collected 1985/1987 | reverse complement strand
CCCCGCTGCCCACATGACCTGGAACAGCTGGCATATGGGCGGCATCGAGCGCAAGGCCATCGCACAGGGCTTTTCGTTCTACTCCCCCATCCGGTATTCTGAGCTTCCCCGCTATTACCGCGAAAGCCCCGACCCGCTGGATGTCGCCGTCTTTCAGGTGACGCCGATGGACGAGCACGGCTACTTCAACTTCGGCCCCAGCGCTTCTCATCTGGGCGCTGTCTGCGAGAAGGCCAAGAAGATCGTCGTCGAAGTCAACACCAATATGCCCCGCTGCCTCGGCGGCATGGAGAACTGCGTCCACATCTCCCGGGTCACCGGCATCGTGGAGGGCAGCAACCCGCCCATTGGCCAGATGGCCGCTGCCGGCCCCGCTTCTGAGGTCGATCTGAAGGTCGCAAACCTCGTCGTGCCCCAGATCCCCAATGGTGCCTGCCTGCAGCTGGGCATCGGCGGTATGCCCAACGCCATCGGCAGCCTCATCGCCCAGAGCGACCTGAAGGACCTCGGCGTCCACACGGAGATGTACGTCGATGCCTTTGTGGACATCGCCAAGGCCGGCAAGATCACCGGCGCACACAAGCAGCTGGACAAGGGCCGTCAGGTCTACGCCTTTGGCGCCGGCACCCAGAAGATGTACGATTACCTGAACGATAACCCGGAGTGTATGTCTGCCCCGGTGGACTACACCAACGACATCCGCAGCATTTCCGCACTGGACAACTTTATTTCCATCAACAATGCCGTGGATATCGACCTGTTTGGTCAGGTGAACGCCGAGAGCGCCGGTGTGAAGCACATTTCCGGCGCAGGCGGTCAGCTGGACTTCGTGCTGGGCGCATACCTTTCCAAGGGCGGCAAGAGCTTTATCTGCCTGTCCTCCACCTTCTTTAATAAAAAGACCGGCCAGCTGGAAAGCCGCATCCGTCCCACGCTGGAGAATGGCAGCATCGTTACCGACACCCGCGCCAACGTGCACTATCTGTGCACCGAGTATGGCTGCGTGAACCTGAAGGGCTTGACCTCTTGGGAAAAGGCCGAGGCTCTGATCAGCGTGGCACACCCGGACTTCCGTGAGGAGCTGATCCGCGAGGCTGAAAAGCTGCACATCTGGCGCAGAAGCAACAAAATTTAATAAGCGCTGTGGGTATTCCCGCTGCCCGCAGCAGGAATGGAGTTTGTCATGATGGACAAAAAGCCGCACATCAAACCGTATCTCTATGGGATGCTCGCAGGGTTTGGTGCCATTGCACTGAGCATCATCTTCTTTTTCCTTATTTACCGCTTTGACGGCTTTGGCTCGGCCATCTCTACCCTGACCGGCATCCTGATGCCCTTTATCTACGGTGCCGTCATTGCCTATCTACTCAAGCCGGTGTGCAACAGCATCGAAGGCTTTCTGCGCCGGTTCATCCCGGAAAAGATGAACGGTCTGATCAACGCGCTGTCCGTGGCGCTTACCATCCTGTTCGGGCTTTTGCTGGTGTATGCACTGGTCATGATGATCGTGCCGCAGCTGATCACCAGCGTGACTACCCTGTACTACACCGCGCAGGCCAACATTACAAAGTTCATGAACTGGGCAAACCATCTGGAGTTTATTGAAAAGAACGAACAGATCACGGAGCTGCTCAATTCAGCCTACGCTGCCCTGAATACCAATCTGGACACATGGAACACATGGCTCAAGAACACCCTGCTGCCCTCCATGCAGAACATCGTAAGCGGCGCAGCTATTGGTGTGCTGAACGTGGTGACGGTGGCCAAGAACCTGATCATCGGCATCATCGTGGCGGTGTATATGCTGGCCAGCCGCAAGCGGTTCGTGCAGCAAGGCAAGCTGGTGCTGCACAGCATCGTCCGCCCCCGCTGGGCGCAGCTGATTACTGAGGAAGTGAAGTACGCAGACCGGATGTTCGGCGGCTTTATCAACGGCAAGATCATGGACTCTGCCATCATCGGCGTGCTGTGCTATATCGGCTGTCTGATCTTCAAGTTCCCCAGTGCGCTGTTGGTGTCGGTGATCATCGGTGTGACCAACGTGATCCCCTTCTTCGGCCCCTTCATCGGTGCCATTCCCGCCACGCTGCTCATCCTCATCCAGAGCCCCATCAAGGCGCTGTGGTTCGTGCTGTTCGTGCTGGTTTTGCAGCAGCTGGACGGCAACATCATCGGACCCAAGATTTTGGGCAACACCACCGGCCTTTCCAGCTTCTGGGTACTGTTCGCCATCCTGCTGTTTGGTGGCCTGTGGGGCTTTGTGGGCATGATCGTGGGTGTGCCGCTGTTCGCCGTTATCTACGACGTCATCAAAAAGCTGGTCATCCACGGCTTGCAGCGCCATCAGGAGCTGACCCTGCTGAACAGCTATCACGACCAGTTCGGCGACCCCGCAGACGATGCAGCAGCACAGCCCGCTGCGCCGCAACCTGCTGAAAACCAGTAACCCTTCCCTGCCCCGCATCAGAGCTCTTCCGATGCGGGGTATTTTTTAATCATATTACAAATTATAAATCGGAATTTGTGAAGGAGGAACATACTATGAATATAGGGTTTTGGCTATGTGGAGTTTTGGTTATTCCATTTGTGATTATAGGAGTGTTATTTGCAATATTTAAAGAAAAAGCGGCTAAATTTGTTTCGGGATTTAATTCATTACCGAAAGAAGAACAGGCATTGTATGATAAAGCTCATATTTCTCGTGATATAAAAAATCAGTGTTTTACATGGGCTGGCATAATGTTAGTAGGAGCAGTGTTGTCTTATTTTTTAACACCATATATGGCTATTCCGGCTTTTATTATTTGGCTCGTTTTATTTTTCAAAGAGGTTCACTTTAACACGCACAAAGCATTTGAAAAATATTTATTAAAATAAATTCCAGTTTATACAGCAAGACCCCCGCCTTATGTTCCGGGCAGGAACACAGGGCGGGGGTCTTGTTATTGTTTTGAATCAGATTTCAGCTCAGTCCAGCGGCTGAGAGGGCTTCCAGTCCTTATAGTTTTCGTACCGGCTCTCGCGGACCTTGTGGTGAGACCAGATCTCGTCAGCGGTGGGCTGCCAGTTGGCGGCGTAAGCCTTGCACTTCTCGCACAGGTGCTCGACACTTTCCGGGGACTGCAGGTCGGTGCTGTGGGCACCGGTCTCGTGCACCATCTTTTCCAGCAGCTCGGGGTTTTCCAGCATCGGGCAGGGACGCAGATGGTTCTTGTTGAAGGGCTGACCGTTGTGGTAAGCCATGAACAGCGGGCTGTGCAGAATTTCCAGAATAGACTGGTCGTGGATATTGGCGTTGGAGTAGTGGATGAACACGCAGGGCTCGGCGTCACCGGCAGAGTTGATGTGGAAGTAGTTGCGGCCGCCGGCGATGCAGCCGCCCACGAACTCGCCATCGTTCTGGAAGTCCATGGGGTAGAACGGGATATCGCACGCAGAAGAGCGCAGATAGCGGATACGGTCGATCATATACTTGCGCTGTTCCGGGGTGGGCATCAGCTCCGGGGCGGCCTCATTGCCCACCGGCATATAGTGGAAGTAGAAGCCGAAGTGTGCACCCTTCTCGCAAAGGAGCCGCATGAACGCATCGTTGGTGACGGCCTCGATGTTCTGGCGGGTGTAGCAGATGGAGGTGCCGAAGAGGATGCCGTACTTCTTGAGCAGATCCATGGCGTGCATCACAGCGGCATAGTGGCCTTCGCCGCGGCGGGCATCGTTGGTCTCCGGGGTGCCCTCGATGGACAGCATAAAGGCGATATTGCCCAGACGCTGCACTTCTTCACAGAAGGGCTCGTCGATGAGGGTGGAGTTGGTGTAGATGGCAAACTGCACATCGTTGTGCTTTTCTGCCAGCTTGAGCACGTCCTTCTTGCGCACCAGCGGCTCGCCGCCGGTCAGCATATACAGGTACACACCCAGTTCCTTGCCCTGCGCGACGATCTTGTCCATATCATCAAAGCTGAGGTTGTTCTTGTTGCCGTACTCGCCTGCCCAGCAGCCCACGCAGTGCATATTGCAGGCAGAGGTGGGGTCGAACAAAATCAGCCAGGGGATGTTGCACTGGTATTTGACGCGGTTCTCGCGGATCATCTTAGTGCCGCGGAAGAAGGCTTCGTAGCCCAGATTCAGCGCAGTGGTGCGCGCCACGTGGGGGTCGGTCTGGTCCAGCACGCAGTTGATGAGTTTCGTCCACTTGCTGTTGGGGTCGGTCAGCACCTTTTTGGCGTTCTCGTAGGTCTCGTCGCTGAAGCCGCTGCCGTAGAACTGCTTTGCAGCATCTACCAGCTGGCACATTGTTTTTTCACGGTCTTGCTCGGCGCGGGAAAGCGCCACGTCCACTATTTTACCAAGCGCAGCACGCTGCATCTTGTGAGTCAGATTATCAAGAGATGTATTCATAACTTTTTCCTCCCGAAATGATTCCTTTGGAAATCCTTATTTTGCTTGACCACATCCTACCACTTTGCGCGTTTTTGTGCCATAAACAGAAAATACGCCGTGATGGAAAACCCATCACGGCGTATCCTTTGATAAAATTTTATTGAAGCCGCACAGCCACAAAGCACATCATTCCTCTATTTTCAAGCTGCCGCTGCTCAGGCGGCACAGCGCCCGGCGGAAATCCCCGTGGATCATGGTGCTCACGCGCTCCACCATCTTCTTGGGGTCGCCTCTCATATCCCGGCGGGTCCATTCCAGCGTCATACCCACCAGTGCATACTTGTAAAAATCGACAACAAACTGCTTATCTGCGTCCTGCACGGTGATATCGTGGCATTCACGGTCCGCAAAATCCTTCAGGATGGGGTCCAGCAGCCTATAAAGGTACTGCTCCACCTGTTCCCTGCCCACCGAGCGGTAAACGTTGAGCACAAGGGTCTTGTTATCCTGCAGTTGGCGCAGAACGTCCAGATAGGCTTCGCTCCATGTACCAAAACCCCGGCGGCCTTCCATTGCCTTGGCGGCATCCTCCGCCAAGATCCAGTCCACCAGATCGTAAATATCCTTGAAATGGTAATAAAAGGTCATGCGGTTGACCCCGCAGTCCTCGGTGATATCGTTGATCGTGATCTTGTTCAGGGGCTTTTCCAGCAGCAGCTTCTTGAAAGATGCCTCCAGTGCCCGTTTTGTCGTTTGTGACACAAAAACCCATCCTTTCCCGGCAGACTCCTCTGCCGTTTCCGTAAATGATACCCCATAGTTTATTTTACCGCAAAATACGACCTTATTTCAAGTAGAGATTCTTACCTTTTTATGAAGTTTGTGTGTGCGCTGCCCGCCGCGAAGGTGCTGTTTTTCAATCTGCCCGCCAAAAATAAGACAAAAGTCTTGATTTTCTCCCAGCGGTTGCTTAGAATGAATAAGAAGCAGAATTTAATGCAGTGCATACCTGCCGAGGGAGGGTTATTATTATGATGAAAACCATTGGGTTTTTAGGCTGTGGAAACATGGGCGGCGCCATTGCCCGCGCTGTGTGCAAGGCTACCGAGCCTGAGAATGTATTTCTGGCCAACCGCACAGCGGCCAAGGCCGAAGCGCTGGCTGCAGAGCTGGGCTGTCAGACAGCCACTAACGCCGAGGTGGCCGGGAACTGCGACCTGATCTTTCTGGCGGTAAAGCCCCAGATGATGGAAGCCATGCTGGAGCCCCTGCGGTTCATCCTTGCCGAGCGCACCAGGCGGTTCGTGCTGTGCACCATGGCCGCCGGCCTGCCGGTGGCACGCATTCAAGAGATGGCGGGCGGCGACTACCCTGTCATCCGCATCATGCCCAACACCCCGGCATCGGTGGGCGAAGGCATGATCCAGTATTGCTCTGCCAACGTGACCGCCGAGGAAGAGGTTGCATTCTGCCAGCTGATGGCTCCCGCCGGGCGTCTGGACGCCGTAGCCGAGGGCATGATCGATGCTGCAAGCTGCGTCTCCGGCTGCGGCCCGGCATGGGTGTACCAGTTTATTGAAGCGCTGGCCGATGGCGGCGTGGCCTGCGGTCTGCCCCGGGCAAAGGCACAGGAATACGCCGCACAGATGGTACTGGGCAGCGCAAAGCTGGTGCTGGAAAGCGGCAAGCACCCCGGTGCGCTGAAGGATGCTGTGTGCAGCCCCGGCGGCAGCACCATTCAGGGCGTGCGGGTACTGGAAGAACATGGGCTGCGCGGTGCGGTGATGGATGCCGTGCTGGCTGCTTACGACAAAACAAAGGAAATGGGAAAGGGTTAATGGAATCATGCGCATCGTTGTGAAAGTGGGCACCTCCACATTGGCATACCCCACCGGGCGGTTGAACATCCGCCATGCAGAGGAACTGGTCAAGGTATTGAGCGATTTAAAGAACGAGGGACACGAGGTCATTCTGGTATCCTCCGGCGCTATCGGCATGGGCGTGGGCAAGCTTTCGCTGCCTGCACGCCCAAAGGATACCACCACCAAGCAGGCCTGCGCTGCCGTGGGACAGTGCGAGCTGATGTACACCTACGACCGGCTGTTCAGTGCCTACGATCACACGGTAGCGCAAATTCTGCTTACCGGCGTGGACGTGGAGCACACCGAGCGCCGGGTGAACATCCAGAATACCCTGACCCGTCTGCTGGAACTGGGTGCACTGCCCATCATCAATGAAAACGACAGCGTTGCCACCGATGAGATCACCTCCATTGGCGACAATGACACGCTGGCTGCTATTGTGGCCTGCTGCTGCAAGGCCGACTTGCTGGTGCTGCTGAGCGACATCGACGGCCTGTACACTGCCAACCCCCACACCCACCCGGATGCGGCGCTCATCCCGCTGGTGGAGGAGATCACCCCGGAGGTGATGACACTGGCAGACGGTGCAGGCTCGGCGCTGGGCACCGGCGGCATGGCAACCAAGCTGCGGGCTGCCCGCATGGTGACCGGCAGCGGTGCGGATATGGTCATCGCCAACGGCGCACACCCGGAACTGCTGTATGATATCGCTGCGGGCAAGCCCATTGGCACCCGCTTTGCCGGGCACAAGCAGCCCGCGCTGTCCACACAGGAGGTTTGAGCTATGACCACACAGGAAATTCTGGAAGCCGCCCGCGGGGCAAAGGCTGCGCTGGCACTGGCTGATAGCGCCAGCCGCGCACAGGCACTGCGCAGTATGGCTGCGCAGCTGTGCAGCCCGGCAAACATGACGGCTATCCTTGCCGCCAACGCTGACGATATGGCCGCCGCAAAGGGACACATCAGCGAGGTGATGCTGGATCGTCTTGCCCTGACCGAGGAGCGCATCCGCGCCATGGCAAAGGGCATTGAAGAGGTCGCTGCCCTGCCCGACCCGGTGGGCCGGGTGCTGAAGCGGGTGGAGCGCCCCAACGGGCTGGTGATCGAAAAGACCGCCGTGCCCATGGGTGTGATTGCTATCATCTACGAGAGCCGTCCCAACGTGACCAGCGATGCCGCCGCCCTTGCCATCAAGAGCGGCAACGCCTGCATCCTGCGCTGCGGCAAGGAGGCTTGGCGCAGCGCCAACGCCATTGTACAGGCGCTGCGGCAGGGACTGCGGGAGAACGGTCTGCCGGAAAACGCGGTCTGCCTGATCGAGGACACCACCCACGCCTCTGCCAACGCCCTGATGACCGCCGTGGGCTATGTGGATCTGCTGATCCCCCGGGGCGGCGCAGGGCTAATCCGCGCCTGCGTGGAGAACGCCAAGGTACCCTGCATCCAGACCGGTACCGGCATCTGCCACATTTTTGTGGACGACACCGCCGATCAGGCCAAGGCGCTGGATATTATTGAAAACGCCAAGGCCAGCCGCCCCAGCGTGTGCAACGCCGAGGAGGTGTGCCTTGTGCACTCTGCCATTGCACAGGAGTTTCTGCCCAAGCTCGCACAGCGTCTTGGCCCCGACCGCGTGGCTGCGGGCAAGCTGCCGGTAGAGCTGCGGCTGGACACGCGCGCTGCCGCCATCATTCCCGGCACGCCTGCCGGCCCTGCGGACTTTGACACCGAGTTTTTGGACTACATCCTTGCCGTCAAGGTGGTGGACAGTGTAGATGAGGCCATTGCCCACATTGCGCAGCACTCCACCGGCCATAGCGAGGCCATCCTGACCCGGACGCAGGCAGACGCCGACCGGTTCACCGCTGCGGTAGACAGCGCCGCTGTGTATGTGAACTGTTCCACCCGCTTTACGGATGGCGGCGAGTTTGGTCTGGGCTGTGAGATGGGCATCTCTACCCAGAAGCTGCACGCCCGGGGTCCCATGGGCTTGGAGGAGCTTTGCAGCTACAAGTACGTTATCCACGGTGACGGGCAGATCCGGTGATCTCCCCTGCCCCGGCTTCTTCATAATTTTTTTACAATTCTGTCCGGCCTGCGGGCGCGGCAGAGCAAGTTTTTCACAGTTGAAAAAAATTTCCTGTACAGGCCGATGCAAGCTGCTTTGGCCTGTATTTTTGTTTTATCGGGATGGACTGTATTTCGATTCAAGTGAAAAAGTGAAAAATATTTCACTTTTTTCAGAAAATGGATTCTCTTGGATGGTGGTATGTATCCAAGAATTCGCCGTTTCTCACAATGTAAAAGTAGTACTTTTATGTTTTTATAGGTTAAAAAAGCAAAATTTTCTCTTGACAGAGCGTTTTCTGTGCGGTAAAACTATAGTGTAAGATTTGATATCGATTTCACTCTCGTTTCACAGAACTTCAAAAATTCGTACATCACAACTGGTACTATGTAAAAATAAGTAAAGGAGAGAGCATTCTATGACGATCGCAATTCTTGCCCACGATTCCCGCAAAGAATTGGCTCTGCAGTTCTGTACCGCTTACAGTGCCATCCTTTCCCGCAATAATGTTATCGCCACCGGTACCACCGGCCGGATGCTTGCGCAGACCACTGGTCTGCCGGTGCATTGCTACCTCTCCGGCAAGCTGGGCGGTGTACAGCAGATCACCTCCCGCGTTGCCTGTGATGAAGTGGATTTGGTGCTGTTCTTCCGCGACCCGCTGAAGGCCGATGCCGCCAGCCTGACCGAACAGAATCTGCTGCGCCTGTGCGATATGCACAGCGTACCCATTGCCACCAACATTGCTACTGCAGAGGTGCTGCTGCGTGGTCTGGATCAGGGAGATCTGGACTACCGCGAAGGGATGCACCCGGCTATGATCGAGCCGATCCCCGCCATGCAGGCCCGTGCCGTGTAAGCGTTTATTTGTGTGTTACTTTGTGTATAGAGGGAAAAAAGGAGCTATCGCAGCGTGTTGTGCGATAGCTCCTTTTGTTATAATGATATCCTGCCCGCAGGGCAAACATTACTCCTTAAAATAAGCTTTCTGGACAGCCAGCAGCACACCGGCGCGGCTGGCGGCAAAGTTCAAGCCGCCCTGCAAATAACAGGTATAAGGGGCGCGCAGAGGACCGTCGCAGGAAAGCTCGATGGTGCTGCCCTGCGTAAAGCTGCCGCTGGCCATGACCACCTCGTCGGTGTAGCCCGGCTCCGGGCTGGGTTCCGGGGCGGCGTAGCTGTCCACGGGGCTGGCAGCCTGAATACCCTGACAGAAGCCGATGAGCGCCTCTGCCGTACCGGCATCAAAGCAGGTGACGATATCGTTGTGAGCCTCGCAGTAGCGTGGGATGGGCTTTTTGCCCAGCAGCTCCAGCATACACTGGGCATAGATGGCGGTCTTGATGGCCTCGCACACCACGCCGGGGGCGTAGTAGAAGCCCAGATACATATCTCGGGGGGTCTCCAGTGTGCAGCCCAGCTCCTTGCCAAGGCCGGGGGCGTTCAGGCGGTAAGCGCACAGTTCCACCAGATCCTTGCGACCCACGATGTAGCCGCCGGTGGGAGCAATGCCGCCGCCGGGGTTCTTGATCAGGCTGCCCACTGCGATATCCGCGCCCACCTGACAGGGCTCCTGTGTCTGGGTGAACTCGCCGTAGCAGTTGTCCACAAAGATGATGATGTCGGGGTTGGCGGCACGTGCGGTGTCGGCCACTTTGCGGATGGTGTCGAGGTCGAAGGCGTTGCGCTGCAGGTAGCCGCGGCTGCGCTGGATGTGACATACCTTTGCACCAGGGGCTTTTTGGGCGATCAGGTCGTAGTCCGGGGTGAAGTCTGCTTTAAGGGGGGCTTCGTCATAGTTTACGCCGTAGTCCATCAGGGTGCCGGTGCCCTTGCCCTTGCCGTCCAGACCGATGACGCCCTCCAGCGTATCGTAGGGGCGGCCGGTGGCGGCCAACAGGGTATCCCCTGCCCGCAGCAGACCGAACAATGCCACCGCCAGCGTGTGGGTGCCGCTCTGGAACTGGCTGCGCACCAGCGCATCCTCTGCGCCCATGACCTGCGCAAAGATCTGCTCCAGCTTGGCACGGCCGGTATCCCACAGGCCGTAGCCGGTGGTGCCCAGCATATCGGTGGAGGACATCTGGGTATCTGCAAAGGCCTTGAGCATTTTCAGCTGGTTGAAATCCCGGATCTCCTCCATCTGGTGGAAATAGGGCTGGCACAGCTCCATGGCCTTTTCGTCCAGCGCCAGTACCTCGGGCTTATAATCAAAAAAGTGGTTCAGAATCGACATTATAACGTGATAGTTCCTTCCTGTTATTATTGGGTTCTTTGTGCAAGAAGCTTTAGCATTTCTCGGGCACATAGCGGGCGTACTCTGCCTGTTTTGCAAAGCCGAGGCGGGTATAAAACCGTACCCGCTCCGGTGCACAGAGGAATACCGGGCGCAGCCCCTCAGCGGCAAGACTGTTTGCCATTTCCACAATGAGCCGCCCGCCGATGCCCTTGCCCCGCAGCGGCTCTGCGGTCTGCCCGCAGGCCATGTAGGCTTGCCCATTGCACAGGGCATAAGCACCCACGGTGCAGACGACTGTACTCCCCTGCTCCAATGTCCATGCCGCTGCCCTGCCCCGGCTGCGCTTTGTGCACAGTTCTGAGTAAAAGTCTGCCTGCCGGGTGAGGTCTGCGGGATAAAGTGCTTCTGCCACCCGGGCGGCAGAAGCTTCCCGGCAGAGGGTCAGCTGCGTCCACAAAGCTTCGTCCACGGCGGGCAGGGGCAGCGGCCCAGCCTGCGGCAGGCCGAACACGGTCAGCGTTTCTGCCTTACGCCAGCCATCCGGCGGCGGGCAAACGGCTTCGTCCAGAATGGCGCTCTCGCACCCGCAGAAGGACAAAAAGCCTGCCAGTTCTGCGGGGTTTGCGTGCCCGGCCAGCCATGCCGTGCTGCCGGAAAGTTCCAGCGCCAGCGTAGGGCCCGCGTAGAACCGCCACGGCTGACTTTTGCGAAAGAGCGTACAATCCAGCGGCAGCAGAGCGTCCAGCACCGGCAGACCCCGGCAGGCATTCGCGAACCGGGTACGGCGCTTTGCATCCTTTACCTGTGCAATCACTTGAGCGCGTTGACAATTTTTTTGAACTCGCGGCCGCGCACCTCAAAGTTGGGGTAGAGGTCGAAGGAGGCGCTGGCGGGAGACAGGATGATGATATCGCCGGGCTTTGCGGCGGCGCGCGCCAGTTCTACGGCGTGCTGCATATTGTCTGCATGCTGAATGGGCAGAGCGGCCTCGTCAAAGCCGGAGCACTCCCGTACAGCCTGCTCGATGCGGGGGCCAGTCGCGCCCATCAGCACCAGATTTTTGACGTGGGCGATGATCTCCGGTGCCAGCGGCTCGTAGGGGATGTGCTTATCGTAGCCGCCCGCGATGAGGATGACCTTCCGGTCAAAGCTGCGCAGACCGGCAATGGTGCGGGTGGGGCTGGTGCCGATGGAATCGTTATAGTACAGCACGCCGTCCAGAGTACGCACCGGCTCGATGCGGTGCTCCACGCCGGTAAAGGTGCTGCCCACCTGACGGATGGCTTCTACGGGCACCTCGCCCCACACGGCAGCGGCAGCAGCCAGCAGGTTCTCGATGTTGTGCAGGCCGCGCAGCTTGACATCCTTCTGGGCAAGGAAGGGGGTCACAACGCCATCCTCGGCCATGCAGAGCATGCCGTCCTCCTTGCGCAGGAAAGCACCGTTGTCGGTATCGTGCAGGCGGGTGAACCACACCTGCTTGCCCTTGCAGTCTGCCTGCATGGAGCGGCTGATCTCGTTTTCATAGCCCAGCACGGCGCGGCAGGGCTGCTTCTGGTACAGCAGGATATTGCGCTTGGCATCGATGTATTCCTGCATATCTTTGTGGTGATCCAGATGGTTCGGGGTCACGTTGGTGACCACCGCAATATTGGGGCTGGCGTGCATGCTGATCAGCTGGAAGCTGGACAGCTCTACCACAGCCACATCCTCCGGGGACACCTCCGGCAGCATGGGCAGCAGGGCTGCGCCGATGTTGCCGCCCAGATGCACCCTGCGGCCTGCGGCCTCGTAGAACTTGGAGATAAGGGTGGTGGTGGTGGTCTTGCCGTCCGAACCGGTCACTGCTACGATCTCACAGGGGCAGAAATCAAAGAACAGTTCCACCTCACTAGTGACCATGGTACCGGCAGCCATGGCATCCTGCAGGGGCTTTTCAAAGTAACCCACAAAGCCCGGGGTGCGCATGATGATATCCTGTCCCTTGAAGCCGTCCAGATAGTTTTCGCCAAGGCTCAGGTCGATGCCCAACTCCCGGATGGTGGCGGCGTAATCGCCAAAGTCCTCCACGCTCTTTTTCTGGTCGCACAAAGTCACATGAGCGCCCAACTCCACAAACTCCTTGATGAGGGTCTTGTGGCTGACGCCTGCGCCGATAAAGGCGACCTTTTTGCCCTGAATAAGCTGGGCAAGCTTCTGCTGATCTTTCTGCATAAAAACAGTTCCTCCTCTAATAGGATCATGGTATAACACCGCGCCGCACGGGCAGCGCGGTGATCACTTCGCTGTACCATTATAGTCCATTTGCGCGCAATTGGCAACGGAAAACCGCACAGTCTGCTTCAAAAAGCCCGATAAATTCACAAAAAGGCAATTGTTTTTTCTGTTGCTTTCTGCTACACTTGTCGTTGCAGAGCGCTTTTTGCCGTTTCTGCGCGAAGATGAACGGAATGAGGTTATTCTTTTTGAAACGATGGTTGCGTTTTACCGCAGCGGTGCTGGCTGCTGCGTTTCTTTTTGCCCTGACCGGCTGCGGCAGCTCCACAAACTCTGCCAGCTTTACTTGGTTTGTGGACAGCATCCCTGCAAATCTGGACCCGCAGGTAGCCTCCGGTGCGTCGGATGTCATCGCCTGCGAGAATCTGTACGGCACGCTGGTGCGCAAGGACCCGGACGGCGAACTTGTGCCGGAGCTCTGTGAGAAGTGGACGGTCTCCTCAGACGGGCTGACCTACACCTTTACCCTGAAGGACGGTCTGACCTACGCTGCCGCCAAGGGCGCCGTCACAGAGTACGACATTACCGCCGAGGATTTTGTATTTGCCTTCCGGCGCATTTTCCGCGCCGATACCGCCTCGCCCTATGCGGTGGAGTTCTCCGCCATTCAGAACAGCGCCGCCGTGCTGTCGGGGCTTGCAGACGAAAGCAGTCTGGGCGTTTCGGCCAATGGGCCGCTGACGTTGGTGTTCCGGCTGAGCGAGCGGGACGATAACTTTTTAGCAAAGCTGGCCATGCCCGGTGCAGCCCCTTGTGACGAGGCCTTTTTTGAGAGCACCCGGGGCACCTACGGGCTGACCGCCAAGACTACGCTTGCCAGCGGCAGCTTTTACCTGTACAACTGGACGGCAAACGGCCTGTTTTTGCGCCGTACCGTGGAAAGCCCGCTGGTCGGCAGTCTGCGTCTGGTGCAGGACACCAGCGGTAGCGGCAAGAGCGCAGCCCAGCTCATTGCTGATGACAAATGCTCTGCCGCGCTGGACGAGAGCGGCGAAACCACTAGCTTACAGACGGTAAGCTATTCCGACACCACATGGGCACTGCTGTTCAACGCGGCAGAGGGGTCGGTGTTCCAGAACCAGCAGCTGCGGCAGGCGCTGGCCGGTATTGCCCGGGAAAACGCCGATGTGCCCTCCAGCGGCCTGTACGCCGCTGCAAAGGGGCTTGTGCCGGAGGGTCTGACCGTGGATGGGCTGGACTACCGCGAAACTGCCGGGGATCCCCTACCCACCATCCCGGAGCCAAAGGCTCTGTATCTGGCTGCGCGGCAGGGCATGGCGACCTCGGATTTTTCCGGTGTGACCCTGCTGCTGCCCAAGAACGCCGGGCTGGGCGAACTGGCCGACCAGATCAACAGCGCATGGCAGAAGGAGTGTTCCCTGTTCTTCTCGGTGGAAGAGGTAGAGCAGGACGAGTTTGACGCCCGCATTGCCGCCGGGAAATACACCATTGCCCTTGCGCCCATCCGTGCCGAGGGCGGCAGCGTATATCAGATGCTGCAGCAATTCACCGCTGAGGGCGGCAGCCTGACCGGCTACGCCGATACCGTTTATGCCGACCGGCTGGCTTTGAGCGCACAGCAGACCGGCAAGGACCGTTGCGCTCTGTTGGCGCAGTGCGAGCGGCAGCTGCTGGAAAGTTGCACCGTGGTGCCCCTGATGGCGCAGCAGAAACGTCTGCTGCTGGCAAACGGCGTGCGCGACTTGGTATTCGACCCGTTCTTCCCGGTGCTGGACCTGACTTGGGCCAAAATGAGCTGACCGCAAATTTCGTGCGGAAAAGCCTTGACATTCCTGCCCTGCTTTGTTACAATAATGGAGCACTTGCAGGGTTAGCTCATCCGGTAGAGCGACTGCTTCCCAAGCAGTAGGCGGCGGGTTCGAGTCCCGTATCCTGCTCCAAAATATAGCGGTGAAACGTTCAAAATTTGTTCGTTTCGCTGCTTTTTTGTTTGTGTCCATTTTAAAAAATGACGTAAAATTTTGTGTTTTCCTCTCATATCATAATCTAGCAGATAACGGAGCAAACAAAGGAACAAAAAAACACTCCCGGGCTTTTTATGGAAAGTTCGGGAGTGTTTGCGTTTACTTGATTTTATGCCGTGTTACTTTGCAACGAGCTCTGCGGCAAGGGCGTCCATCTGTGCCTCGGCAGCAGCGTTGGCGGCAGAGCGGATGGTGACCACATTCTCGCAGAGGGTGATGTTCTTCATGCTCTCCAGCTCGGCACGCATAAGCTTTGCAGCCATGGGTGCCCAAGTGCCGTTTTCCATCAGGCCGACGGTGCGGTTCTGGAAGCTCTTGGTCTTGAGGTGAGTCAGCAGATTCTCCATCGGCGGGAAGAGGAAGCCGTCGTAGGTGGCGCAGGCCAGCACGATCTTACCGCAGCGGAAGGCCTCGGTGACAGCGTAGGAGACATCGGTGCGGGTCAGGTCCATCTCCACCACCTTTGCGCCCTGTGCACGCAGCTTTTCAGCCATGGTGTGGGCAGCGGCACGGGTGTGGCCGTGGATGGAGGCACTGGCTACCAGAATCTTTTCCGGCTCCTCGGCCTTGTAGCTGGACCAGAGATCGTAGTAGTTCAGGTACTTGCTCAGATCACCGGTAAGCACCGGGCCGTGCAGCGGGCAGATCGTCTTGATGTCCAGTGCCGCAGCCTTTTTGAGCAATGCCTGCACCTGCGGGCCGTACTTGCCCACAATGTTCAGGTAGTAGCGGCGGGCTTCGCTGGCCCAGTCGGCGTTTTCGTCAAACTTTGCCACTGCACCAAAGCGGCCAAAGCCATCGGCGGAGAACAGCACCTTCTCGCTGCTCTCGTAGCTGACCATGACCTCCGGCCAGTGCACCATAGGGGCAAACACAAAGGTGAGGGTGTGGGCACCAAGGCTCAGGCTCTCGCCGTCCTTCACTACCACGCGGCGCTCCGGGGCAATGGCATCTGCGCCAAAGAACTGATCCATATACTGGAAGGTCTTGGCGTTGCCCACCACCTGCATTTCCGGGTAAAGTGCTGCCAGCTTTGCCACATTGGCACCGTGGTCCGGCTCCATGTGGGAGACTACCAGATAGGCGGGCTTGCGGCCGCCCAGTACCTCGGCAAGGTTTTCCAGCCAAGGCTCGGTGGCGCGGGCGTCCACCGTGTCCAGAATGGTGGTCTTTTCGTCCAGAATGACATAGGAATTATAGCTGACCCCGGTGGGCACCGGATACTGACTCTCGAACAGGTCGATGGTGGTATCGTCCACGCCCACACCAAGGATGGCTTCGCTGATTTTTTTCATGCTCATACCGTTCAGACTCCTTTTGGGTTTATCTTGTGCCGTAAATTGGCAAATATTTCTGAGAACAATTCCTATTGTAGCACATCGTCAGAAATTTCGCAAGGGATAATGCGGGGAGCTTCTGCGCATCAAAGCTCTTCCCCGCTCTCCGGCAGACGTGCCGTTACCGATCTGCCCGGCTCGGTGTCCAGTTCCAGCAGGGTGGCAGCGGTGTTCTCATCCAGTGTCTGCACTGCACGCAGCTTGCGGCTGATGGCGCGGCTGCGCACCCCGATGAGGTTATCCAGCTCTTCGTCCGTCTGGCGCAGGCGCTGCTGCATTTTGGAAAGTCCCTGCCCAAACTTATCGAACTCGGTCTTGACTGCCCCCAGCAGCTGCCACACCTCGCCGGAGCGCTTCTGGATGGCAAGGGTCTTGAAGCCCATTTGCAGGCTGTTGAGCAATGCTGCCATAGTGCTGGGGCCGGCCACGTTCACCTGATAATCCCGCTGCAAAACCTCCAGCAGCCCGGCGTTCACCACCTCGGCATACAGACCCTCAAAGGGCAGAAACAGGATGCCGAAGGCCGTGGTATATGGCGGCTCCACATATTTTTCCCGGATATCCTTTGCCTCGCTGCGCAGCACCAGCTCCAGCGCGTGGCGGGCGTTTTCCACTGCCTGTGCATCGCCGGAGGCCTGCGCATCCTGCAGGTGGGCATAGGTATCGCCGGGGAATTTGGAGTCGATGGGCAGCCAGACACTGTTGCCGTCCACACCGGGCATACGGATGGCGTACTCCACCCGCTGGGTGCTGCCGGGGATGGTGGCTACGTTGGTGTCGTACTGCTCCGGCGCAAGGATCTCTTCCAGAATCGCGCCCAGCTGGATCTCGCCCAGAATGCCGCGGGTCTTAACGCCGGAGAGTACCTGCTTCAGCCCGCCCACATCGGCGGCAAGGCTCTGCATCTCACCCAAGCCCTTGTACACTTGTTCCAGCTGGTCGTTGACCGCCTTAAAGCTTTCGGTCACCCGCTTTTGCAGCGCGTCCTGCAATTGCTCGTCCACGGTGTGGCGGATCTCGTCCAGCTTCTGGGCGTTCTGTGCCTGCATGGCGGCAAGGCCGTCTGCCAGCGCTTTGCGCATCTCTTCCAGCTTGCGGGCGTTGGAGGCTTCCAGCCCCTGCAAGCGCTGCTCCATGGTCTGCTGCTGGGTGTTCTGCCCTGCCGTCAGGGTGCTGCTCATGCTCTGCACTGCGGTTTGCAGGGTATCGCTGATATGCGCCATCGCGGCCAGATTCTGCTGTGCCTGCTGCGCCTGCTTTTCTTCCAGCACCCGCGCCTGCGCTTCCAGCTGCTGGCGCAGCCACTCCTTCAGGGCTTCGTCGTCCTGCCGGGCGGCGGGCTTGCCGGTGCGGTACAGCAAAAGCGCCTGCAGCAGGCAGATGGCCACCAGCAGAAGCGTGTACAGTCCTGCCAAAAATTCCATAGACATTCTCCTTTTAACTCAAAAATCCGGGTCTTGCGGTAATGGCAGACCCGGATGTGCTTATACTTCCTGATGCTTTACGATCTCCTGTGTGGTCTCCACCTGCTGGCCGTACAGACCCACACCGTCTACCTCCATCTCGCCTACCTGATTATCACAGGGGTCGGCGCGGAAGGAGCACATAGGCGGGTCGAAGGGGGCGCAGATGTCGCTGTTGGCCACCATGCGGTCGGTGTCCAGATTGCCGAAGTAGTGCAGGCGCATCTTCTCGTTGCCCGCACGCGCCATGGAGGCACCGGCAGAGCAATCGGCGTACATCCAGCCCTTGGGGGCAATATAGAACATTGCCCAGTCGTGGCAGCCGGCTGTCTCCGGCCGTGCCACCATGCCGCTCTGCCACTTTGCCGGGATGCCTGCAATGCGGCAAAGGGTGATGAAGGTGGCGGCCATCACGCCGCAATCGCCCCGGCGGCTGCGGGCGCAATTATCGGTGATATTCTCGTGCACAAAATACATGGGCTGGAAGTGGTAGTGCACATTCAGGGTGACAAAATCATAAATGCGCTTTGCCTTCTGCACCGGGTCGGTGATACCCTCGGTCAGCTGCGCAGCCAGTGCCTTCATATAGGGGGTAAAGGCGATGTGGGGCAGCTGCTCGGCGGTGTCAAAATCCGGCTGCACCGGGTCGGCCTGCATTTCCAGCGGGGCAGCGTAGTGCGCAGTGCTGCGGTAGCTGTACTGTGCCCCAAAGCGGCAGTTCTCGGCAAGGTCTGCCTCCCAGTACGCGGTGCGCTGGGGTGCGGTTTCCGGCGCAATATAAGTGGGCTGGGCGGTAAAGCTGTCCAGCGTGATATTGCTCTGTGCCGGGCAGGCAGCAGGCAGCGGCAACCACACCTTGACGTGCACGGTGTTTCTGCCCTTGGCCTTTGCGGCGGCAAGGGCGCGGGCAAAGGTTTCGTCAGTCATGCCGATGCTGGTGCGCAGGGTGATGTTTGCGCTGGCTGCGCCGGTGCGCACCATTTGGTCGTGCTGGGGTTCAAAACGATCCCAGCTGCGCTCCGGGACGGGCGGGTCCAGCTGACGGGCGGCAAGGTCGGGATGGGTAGCCACCAGCGTTTCGGCGGCGCGGTAGATATAGCGCTTCTGCCCTTCCACAAAGCGCCAGTCCATCTGCCCGGCAGCGTCCAGTGCGGCGAACTCCTCTGCGGTAAAGTCCCGCAGGGTGGCCTGCAGCTTGTTCAGCAGCTGGTCGGCGGTGAGAGTGTAGTCCCGCGGCAGACGGCGCAAAATTTCCCGGTGTGCCAATAGACCCTGCCGCCACGCATCCACGCCGTGGGGGGTGGGGTTTACCGGCAGCGCACCCTGCGGGTGTAGGGGCTGGTTCTGGCTGGCAGTCCAGTCCTCGGCCAGACAGGCATCGATGCGCGCAATGGCGGCGTCGTAGTAACCGGCCTCTTTCAGGCGGCGGATATCGTCCGGCAGCTCCATGTTCAGGTATGCAAAACAAGTATTCTGATCCATCATGTTCTACTCCTTTTTTATTTATGGTCAGGCAGCGGTCTGCTGCTCCCAGAAAGCCACGGCATCTGTCAGCCAGCCCTCGGCATCGGTGGTATAGCCCACCCCGATACTATGCGGCGCAGACTCAAACACCTTCATAACATAAGGTACCTTGTGGGCTTCCAGCGCCGCTTGCAGCGCCGGGCCCTGCACCTGATTGATCATCCAGGGCAGCACCTTGTCGTCCTTTCCGTACCAGAAAAATACCGGCGGATAATCGTCCGTGACAAGATCTGCCACACTGGAGCAGTAATAGTGCCACCCATAGTTGCCGGTATCCATAAGTGCCTGATACGCGATCTTTACCTCTGAAAAGTTCACTACCGGATAAGCCAACAGCAGTGCACCGGGTTTTGCAGCGCCGTAATAGCCGTAGCCGCGCTCCTTATTTGCGAACACGCCCACAAGCTGGCCGCCAGAGGAGTAGCCCACCAGCGCATAGCCCTGTGTATGGATGGAAAGCTCCTCGTCAAGGCTTGTCACCAGCTGCACCGCCCTTGCCAGATCCTCCAGCGGGGCGTTATTGCCCAGATCCAAAAAGGTGCGGTAGCGCAACACGAACACGGCATAGCCCCGGTTATGCAGCTCGTAGGCCGTGGAGCCGCCCTCACCCATCTCCGAGGTTGCGGTCAAGGCGTTGCCGGGCACTACGATAGCGGTTTTGGCGTTGGGGGTCTCGGCCGGATAATAAAACAGCTGCACACAGCCCAGACTGGAATTGTGTTCGATCTCCTCAGGCGTGTAGACCTGATAGGTGACCTTGACGCCCTTATTATAGTTATCAATGATAAGGTTCAGCGCAGCAATGCCGGATTCCCGGTCGGTGTCGCCAAAATAATCGTGCAAGGTCTTGTTTTTCCAGCGTTCCACCATCAGCGGCGTCATCTCACGGCAATATGTATAATAGCCGCTTCCCTGGATCGCCGGGTTTGCGCGCAGCTGAGCCATTGTAGTTTCTGCCGTGACATGGGGTGCGCTCTCTGCGCCAAAGGCAGGCAGCGCCGCGCAAAGCATAAGCCAAACCATACACAGCAGTACCCGGACAGTTTTTCTCATACATCCTCCATGAGAGACGGCGCATCCCCCGCCGCATTCCTGTTCCCTTATTGTATCACAAACAGGTGAGATGTCAAAACAATTTCTGTGCAGTCCGCTTCTTGTACCGCGCGGCAAATTCTGCTATACTGAAATTTATCCGGGAGTGGAAAGAGAATGCGGGCAATTTTCGGCCCGCCGAGGATGAAAGTATGGATAAGATCATCATCCGGCCTATGACGCCGGAGGACTGGGGCGCGGTCTCCAGAATTTATGTTGAGGGCATTGCCACGGAATACGCCACCTTCCAGACCGAATGCCCGCCCTATACCGCGTGGGACGCTTCCCACACAAAGGAGTGCCGTCTGGTCATCCTTTCCGGCGGGGTGCTGGCAGGGTGGTGTGCTTTGCACCGGGTAGACCCCCGGTGGTGTTACAGGGGCGTGGCCGAGGTAAGCATCTATGTAGGCGAGCAGTTCCGTGGGCACGGACTGGGCTTTCAGCTGTTGAGCGCCCTGTGCGCCGCCGCTGAAAAGGCCGGGTACTGGACGCTGCAATCCACTGTTTTACAGGACAACACCGCCAGCCGCGCCCTGCACGCCAAGTGCGGCTTCCGGCTGGTGGGGCGCCGGGAGCGCATTGCGCGGGACTGCCACGGCCACTGGCTGGACACCTATCTGATGGAGCGCCGCGCCGCCGCAGACGAACCGGAGGGGTTCAAAAAGCTGTAACCAGCCCCACCGGACGCAGAATTATTTTTATTTGCAGAGCGGAAAAATCCGCAGATTTTCCCGCTCTGCTTTTTTCACGACGTATAAGGCAGAAGGAGCCGCTGCACCCCAAAAGTGCAGCGGCTCCTGTTATTTGTGATGCTTCGGTTTTACCACTCGTCGTATTCGCCGTTGGCGTTTTTGGCGGCAGCCACACGGCTGTGCTTGAACATACTTTCCACCACAGCGCAGTACTTATCGGCAAGGCAGACGATGATGGCCTCGCGGCAGCTGGGCACATGACGGAAGGTCAGCGGCCACATGTGGCTGGAAATGATGCTCTGTTCCTTTTTGGTGATATGGAACACCTGTTCTGCATTGACGCAGGCGCGGCCCGGGTGGGAGAAGCCGTGCATCTCGAACAGGCGGCGGATGCCATGGAAGGTACCCTTTTTGTGCCAGTCATACAGATAAAAATCGTGCAGGAAAGCACCGACAGCCAGCGAGGTCTCGTCTGCACCCAAATGCAGCCGATGGTTCAGCCAACAGCTGACCAGCACCACATTCTTGCAGTGCTGATAGGTGGTAACGTCCCCGTGCTGGATGAACTCCCGCATCTGCTGCACCTTGGGGTTTTGATCGTATTTTTCCAAAATGGCATAAAGCCGTTCGCGTTCCGTAACAGAAAGCTGCATGAGCAAAATTTCCTTTCAACTCAATACGTTAACGTTTGTTTCAGGAGCGGAGCTGCACCGGGTTGGAATTGCCGAAGTTTTCAGCCTCGGAAGGGTTTGCCCGCTTGAGGGTCAGGTCTACCAGATACTGCTTGCCGTCGCCCAGTTCTTCCAGCTGGGCAAGCTTTGCATTGGCAGAAGCCTCGTCCGGGTACCACTGGATCAAGAAGAAGTTTTCTGCTTCCACCCCGTAGTACAGCCAGAAGCCGTCTGCGCGCAGCAGATCATCCAGATGATCCACCTCTTCGCCGTCCGGCAGGCCAAGACCTTCCTCTGCGTAGAGGTTTTCCGGCTCTACCTGAAGCATCTCAATGACCTGAATAGAGCTTTGCAGGTATTCGTCCTGCGAGGTACTCTTATCGGAGCGCTCCCAGCCGGTGAGGAATGCCTGCATAAGCAGATCGCGCACCTTGATGCGCGGCAGTGTGGGATCCATAACCATTTTTGTTTCCTTCTTTCGTGGTTTTATCCCCGTTGGACAGTATACGGCATACGCCTGTGCAAGTCAACGGTTTATTTGTGAATTTTTTGTAGGTACGGCCAAAATTCACAAACGCTTTTTCTGTTTCAGTCGATTATCTCAGGCATGGAAAGAAAAGGTATCGTCCAGCCACTCCACCGCAAGTTTAACCCAGCGGTTGCGGTGGGTGCTGTCGGCGTCCACCTCCGGGGTGGAGATGCTGGTGCCGTGGCAGCCTTTTTCAAACAGGTGTGCTTCGCACGGAACGCCCGCCTTGTGCAGAGCGTTCAGTAACAGCAGGGTGTTTTCCACCGGGACGGTCTCGTCTTCCATGGTATGCCAGACAAACACCGGCGGTGTGGCCGGGGTGATCTTATCCTCCAGCGTAAAGCGCTGGTGGGCGGCAACATCCTGCGTGCCTGTCAGCTGCACAAAGCTGTCCCTGTGGGCGTATTCTCCGGCGGTGACCACCGGGTATGCCAGCAGCAAGGCATTGGGCCGCGGCTGGTCTGCCAGGCCGGGGATCTCCCACACTGCACCGGACAGTGCCAGATGCCCGCCGGCAGAAAAGCCGCACAAAGCGATCTGATCCGGCAAAATATTCCACTGTTCTGCGTGCTGCCGCACAAGACCGATGGCCTGTGCCAGCTGCCGCATGGGCAGCGCATCCCGGGCGCTGTCCCCTACTGCGTAGTGCAGTACCGCCGTGTGGTAGCCAGCTGCCGCAAATTGCAGCGCTACGGGGTCGCTCTCCCGGGGGCTGACGTGGGTATAGCCGCCGCCGGGCACCACCAGCACCAGCGGACGCTGCCGGAAATGTGGCATGGCCTCCACGCTCTCCCGCAGGTAGAGCGTCAGCGTACCGCCGCCGGTCAATTCCAGTTGTTCAAGCTGCATTTACGCATCCTCCTTATATAGTCCGTGCCGTCCCTCCGGGTGCGCCGCAATAAATTCTGCGCACAGGTCTGCGCACAGGCGGCATAATTCCGGGCAGGGGCGCTTTTTATAATAGTCTGCGGTGCGGTCCTCTGCCGCCGTACCCCCAGCAGGGGCAGCGCCTGCCTTTGCCAGCAGCTCCCGGCAGATGATGCTGCCGCCGTTGCGGCTGCGGTACTGCTCCGCAGCCTCCTGTACCAGTGCGTACATCCGGGATTTATCCTTGGGGTCTGTGGGGTCGGCATAGACCATGCTCAGCACGGTCACCACGCCGCAGAACGCCCCGCACACCTCCCGCATCCGGCCAATACCTGCGCCAAAGCCTGCAGAAAGGCGCAGCGCTGTTTCTTCGGTCAGGCCAATCTGGGGTGCAAACGCCGCCACCACGCTCTGACTGCAATTATAGCCCTTTAAGAACCATGCGTAGGCGGCATCGCCCTGTTTTGACATTTTCTCACATCCTTCCGGCATACTCGCTCCATTATAGCACAGTCTGCGCAAAAGTGGGAAAGACTTTGCAAGAAATTTTATTTTCCATATAAGAAACGAATCCGGAGCGCCGCTTCGCGCACAGGAGAACAAATTTTAACTTTTTATGAAAAGCCTTGATTTTCCCTGCAAGTCGTTGTATATTAGCACTCAGAAGTTATGAGTGCTAAGTATTTCGGCAGTTTACCGGGTACGGTGCACCAAATATGTGATAAAAGAGGTTTTGTATTATGGCCAAGAAAGAATTTCAGGCAGAGAGCAAAAAACTGATGGACATGATGATCAACTCCATCTATACCAATAAAGAGATCTTCCTGCGGGAACTGATCTCCAATGCTTCGGACGCCATTGATAAGCTGTATTATAAGAGCCTGACCGACGCCTCCGTGGGCATGAACAAGAGCGATTTCCGTATTCTCATCACCCGCGATAAGGAAAACCGCATCCTGACCGTGGAGGATAACGGCATTGGTATGACCAAGGAAGAGCTGGAGCAGAATCTGGGCACCATTGCACACTCCGGTTCTCTGGATTTCAAGAAGGACAACAAGGACGAGAACATTGATATCATCGGTCAGTTCGGCGTGGGCTTCTACTCTGCCTTTATGGTGGCCGATAAGCTGACGGTTATCTCCAAGGCCTACGGCTCGGACGAGGCCTGGCAGTGGGAGTCCTCCGGTGTGGACGGCTACGAGATGACCCCCGCCCAGAAGGATACCGTGGGCACCCAGATCATTCTGCACATCAAGCCGGATACCGACACTGAGAAATACGACAACTTCCTGGATGAATACGGCATTGTGGCCATCGTGAAGAAGTACAGCGACTATGTGCGCTACCCCATCCAGATGGAGCGCGAAAAGAGCCGTCAGAAGCCGGAACCGGACCCCAAGCCCGAGGACTACAAGCCCGAGTGGGAGACCTACACCGAGCTGGAGACCCTGAACAGCATGATCCCCATCTGGAAGAAGCAGAAGAGCGAAGTGACCGATGAGGAGTACAACAGCTTCTACAAGGATAAGTTCGGTGATTACGCCGACCCGGCCCGGGTCATCGTGAGCCGCACCGAAGGCACTGCCAACTACAATGCCCTGCTGTTCGTGCCCAGCCACCGTCCCTACGATTTCTACACAAAGGACTACGAGAAGGGTCTGGCGCTGTACGCTTCCGGTGTGCTGATTATGGAAAAGTGCGCCGACCTGCTGCCGGATTACTTCAGCTTTGTAAAGGGCATCGTGGACAGTCAGGATCTGAGCCTGAACATCAGCCGTGAGATGCTGCAGAAGGACAGCCAGCTGAAGCTGATCCATAACGCACTGGAAAAGAAGATCAAGAACGAGCTGCACGCCATGCTGAACAACGACCGTGCAAAGTACGAGGAGTTCTGGAAGGAGTTCGGCCGTCAGATCAAGTTTGGTGCTTACTCTGACTACGGCATGCACGCCGAACTGCTGCGCGACCTGCTGCTGTTCTGGTCTGCCAAGGAGCAGAAGATGGTCACCCTGCAGGAGTACATCGACAAGATGCCCGCTGAGCAGAAGTACATCTACTTTGCCGCAGGCGACTCCACCGACCGTCTGGCAAAGCTGCCCTCCGCAGAGCTTGTGCTGGACAAGGGCTTTGACGTGCTGCTGCTGACTGAGGATGTGGACGAGTTCTGCCTGCAGATCATGCGCACCTATCCCCGCAAGGATGCCGAGGGCAAGGACGGCACCGTGGAGTTCAAGAATGTCAACAGCGGCGATCTGGGCCTCGAGACCGAGGACGAGAAGAAGGCCGCCGAGGAGGCCAACACCGCCAACAAGGCCCTGTTCGACGCCATGAAGGACGCTCTGGACGGCAAGGTCAAGGAGGTCAAGGTCTCCACCCGCCTGAAGGATCACCCCGTCTGCCTGTCTGCCGACGGCCCGCTGTCCATCGAGATGGAGAAGGTGCTGTCCAAGCAGCCCGGCAGCGAGGGCGTGAAGAGCGACAAGGTGCTGGAGCTGAACGTGAACCACCCCGTGTTTGCCGCCCTGAAGGCCGCACAGGAGGCTGGCGACACCGAGAAGCTGAACAAGTACAGTGCCCTGCTGTACGCACAGGCACAGCTGATCGAGGGTCTGCCCGTGGATGACCCCGCCGCTTATGCCGAGGCCGTTTGCAGCCTGATGAAGTAAGTTTTCCGGAAGAGGCCGCTGTGCATTTGCGCAGCGGCCTCTTTGTGGAAGAGATATTTTAATTTTGCGCTTGTCACGGTCTATGGACCGCTCCAAGTGCATTTTCACGAGAACATAAATACCCCCTTAACAAAAAGGCCGCGCTCCGCTATAATAGAGTGGAACGCGGTCTTATTTTTATCTTTCTGTGAAAGGAATCCTGTTTCATGGAGCCGAGAAAACATTATTTTGCAAAGATCCCCACCATTGCCATCTTTATCGTCATGGCGATGTCCGGGCCGTTGGGGGTGCTGCTGTTCATCCTGAAGGGCATCGACCAAAAGATGCAGAAGGAGGAGCAGGAGGCTGCCCGTGACCGGGGCGACTACCGCGCCGACCTTGGGCCGGAGCCCGACCGGAAGAGCGAGCCTGTCTACGGCCACGATATCCCAACGGCAGAGCAGAAAAGTGCAAAGCAGTGGCATAAAAATATTGCCGTCCTCTGCACCATCATGGGTGCCGTTTTCCTGTTTGCCGGGGTGACGGATGCGGTGGATATCATCGGTGCATGGCAGATTCTGCCCGACCCCGGGGAGCTGTTTTCCGATATCGTCATGGCCATTGGCGGCGGCGGTGCGCTGCTGACCGGTCTGCGGATGAACCGCACCCGCAAGCTGGAGCAGCTGCTGGATAAAGTGGTGGGCGAGCGGGATAACATTCCTCTGCCGGAGCTGTTTGCTGCCGCCGGGGTGGATGCTGCCCGGGGACGTGCTGCCGTCAAAAGCGCCATCGAGCACGGATACTTCGGCGCGGATGCCTATATTGACAACCGCACCGACACGCTGGTGGTGCGGGGTGCGGCACCACAGCCGAAAAAGCCTGCGCAAGCCCCGACACCTAAAGCTCAGCCCGCCGCAGAGGACGAGTACGCCGCCCTGCTGCGCCAGCTGCGAGAGGTAAACGATGCCATTCCTGACCCGGTGATGAGCCAGAAGATTTCCCGCCTGGAAGAAGTCAGCGGGCGCATTTTTGCGCTGGCGCAAAAAGACCCGGACAAAAAAGCGCAGCTGCAAAAGTTTATGAACTACTATCTGCCCACTGCGCTCAAGCTGCTGAACACCTACGCCAGCCTTTCCGGGCAGGCGGTGGAGGGCACGAACATTACCGAGGCCAAGCACAGCATCGAGCGCAGCATGGACCTGCTGGTGACCGCCTTTGAAAACCAGCTGGACAAGCTGTTCCAAGCCGATGCGCTGGACGTGAACGCCGACATTGCCGCACTGGAAGGAATGCTGAACCTCGACGGCCTGACCGGCAGCGAATTTACCCGCTGAACCACACTCCCGCACCCGATGGCTGCATCGGTGCGGGGGTATTTTTTTGTGCAAAGTGCAATTTTCCATCCCGTCTTTTTTGGGCGCTGCGCTCAAAATTCCGGGATTTGTGTGCATTTATGCCAAGCATTTTGATTCGCCCGAAAAACTTTTATTTTATTTGTTCGACAGCAGTCGATTGAGCTGCACAGGCGCTTTTTGCAACTTTTCATCGAGATGCAACAATAACACATGGTTTTTTGCGTTGCGTTTGACTATTATAGAAGCAGCTACGGCAGCTGCGAACGGCTGCATCGACTTTTCCGATCATAATAGTAGGAGGAAATTTCCATGATGAAGTCCATTTCCACCTGGAAGCAGGAGCTGACCAAGGGCGCACACGCTGCGCGTCTGGCTGCGCTGTACTGCTGCACCCCCGACGAGACCCCTGCACAGGCAGCCCGCTATGCGGCTGTTCTGGACGGGTTAGAGACCACCTTCGGCGCACATACCGAGGCCGGTTTGTATAGTGCCCCTGGCCGCACCGAGATCGGCGGCAACCACACCGACCACCAGCATGGCCGCGTGCTGGCAGGCAGCGTGAACATTGATATGATCGCTGCTGCCGCCCCCAACAGCCTGAACCAGCTGCGCGTGCAGAGCGAGGGCTACGACCTGTGCGTCATCGACCTTGATGACCTGACCGCCCGCAAGGAGGAGGAGAACACCACTGCTTCCCTGCTGCGCGGCGAGTGCGAGGCCTTCCGTCAGCGCGGCGCAAAACTGTCCGGTCTGGACGTGTACATTTCCTCCAATGTGCCCAAGGGCAGCGGCGTTTCTTCCTCTGCCGCATTTGAGGTGCTGGTCGGCGTGATTCTGAACGACTGCTTCATGGATGAAAAAGTCTCCCCCATTGCCATTGCACAAATCGGCCAGTGGGCTGAAAATGTCTACTTTGGCAAGCCCTGCGGCCTGATGGATCAGATGGCCTCCAGCGTGGGCAACATTATCACCATCGACTTTGCCGACAAGGCAAACCCCGACGTGGAGCCGGTGCAGGTGGACTTTTCCAAGGCCGGCTTGGCGCTGTGCATTCTGGACTCCGGTGCAGACCACGCCGACCTGACCGACGAGTACGCCGCCATCCCCAACGAGTGCCGCGCTGTGGCCGCTGTGTGCGGCGGCGAGGTGCTGCGGGACGTGCCCTTTGAAACCTTCCTTGCAAATATTCCGGCCTGCCGCAAGCAGTGCGGCGACCGCGCTGTGCTGCGCGCCTTCCACTTCTACGCCGATAACGACCGTGTGCCCCAGCAGGTGGCTGCCCTGCGCGAGGGCGATTTTGATGCCTTTTTGCAGATGGTGACTGCCTCCGGCGACAGTAGCTGGGAGTATTTGCAGAACGTCATCCCTGCCGGTTACAAGGAGCATCAGGAGGTGGCTGTGACCATCGCCGCTGCCAAGCATTATCTGGGCGGCAAGGGCGCTGTGCGCGTGCACGGCGGCGGTTTTGCCGGTACGGTGCAGGCCTTTGTGCCGGTGGAGATGCTGGCAGACTTTAAGGCAAACATGGAAAAGATCCTCGGCGCTGGCCGCTGCCATGTGCTGAGCATCCGTCCCGAAGGAGGTGCTGTGCTGTGATCTCCACTGCCATCCAGCAGCTCGTGAACTACGGGCTGGACACCGGGCTCATCTTGCCCGATGACGAGATCTATATCCGCAATCAGCTGCTGATGACCATGCAGCTGGACGACTTTACCGCCCCGGAGGGCGAGGTGTGCTATACCGATCTGGAAAGCATCCTCAAGACCCTTGTGGACGATGCCGTTGCCCGTGGCGTGTGCGAGGACAACTCCACCGCACGCGATCTGTTCGACACCAAGCTGATGGGCGTGCTGACCCCGCGCCCCAGCATCGTGCGCGCCAACTTTGAGGAGCGGTACGAAAACGAGGGCCCGCAGGCCGCTACCGACTGGTTCTACAAGTTCAGTCAGGACACCGACTATATCCGCCGCTACCGTATCAAGCGCGACCTGAAGTGGGTCACCAAGACCGAGTACGGCGATCTGGATATCACCATCAACCTGTCCAAGCCGGAAAAAGATCCCAAGGCCATTGCCGCCGCAAAGCTTGCACCCCAGAGCGCTTACCCCAAGTGCCAGCTGTGCGTGGAGAACGAGGGTTACGCCGGCCGCATGAACCATCCCGCCCGCGAAAATCACCGCATCATCCCGCTGACCATCAACGACAGTGCGTGGAATTTCCAGTACAGCCCCTATGTCTACTACAATGAGCACTGCATCGTCTTTAACAACCAGCACACCCCCATGAAGATCGAGCGGGCAACCTTCCGCAAGCTGCTGGATTTTGTGGGTCTGTTCCCCCACTATTTTGTGGGCAGCAACGCCGACCTGCCTATCGTGGGCGGCAGCATCCTGAGCCATGACCATTTCCAGGGCGGTCATTACGAGTTTGCCATGGCCAAAGCTCCCATTGAAAAGACTTGGGTGTTCCCCGGCTTTGAGGACGTGGAGGCCGGTATCGTGCACTGGCCCATGAGCTGCATCCGTCTGACCTGTGCGGACGATGCACGCCTTGTGGAGCTGGCCGATAAGCTGCTGGCTGCTTGGCGCAGCTACACCGACGAGAGCTGCTTTATCTTTGCCGAGACCGACGGCGAGCCCCACAACACCATCACCCCCATCGCCCGGATGCGGGACGGCAAGTATCAGCTGGATCTGGTGCTGCGCAATAACATCACCACCCCGGAGCATCCGCTGGGTGTGTACCACCCCCATGCTAAACTGCACCACATCAAAAAGGAGAACATCGGTCTCATCGAGGTGATGGGTCTGGCCGTGCTGCCCAGCCGCCTGAAGCAGGAGCTGTTCGACCTTGCTGATGTGCTGGTGGCGCACCTGCCCACCGCAGAGTACCCCGAAGCCCTGCAAAAGCACGCTGCGTGGGCAGAGGAGATCCTTGCAAAGCACCCGGAGTTGAACGCCGACAATGTGCACCTGATCTTGCAGGACGAGGTAGGCCATGTGTTCGCACAGGTGCTGGCCGATGCCGGTGTGTATAAGCTGGATGAAGCAGGCCGCGCCGGTTTTGTCCGCTTCCTTGAAAGCGTAAAATAAACCATAACTCCCCGAGGCTGTTGCACATATCATGGCGCAACAGCCTTTTTTAGAGCACAGCATCGAACAAAAGCACTTTTCCTTTGCTCTCTCCCCCCCCTGTGAAAAAATCAATGGGAAAATCTGCAGATTTTCCCATTGATAAATTAAAGTATTCATTCCGCTGAAAATGGCCAAAGCAGCGCGGCGGCCATTCAAAATCGTTTTTTGTAGATGGAGGTATCGCTATGCACTGCACTCTGGAAGTTTGCGTAGACAGCACCGCCAGCGCACTGGCGGCAAAACGCGGCGGCGCTGATCGGCTGGAGCTGTGCGCCGACCTGATCATCGGCGGCACCACTCCTTCCCCTGCCCTGCTGCGTCAGGTCAAGGCTGAGACCGGCCTGCCGGTGCGGGCACTGCTCCGTCCCCGCTTTGGCGATTTCTGCTACGACCGCTACGAGCTGGCACAGATGGCCGAATGCGCCGCCGAGCTGGTAGCCGCCGGTGCCGACGGCATCGTGACCGGCGTGCTGACCCCGGCGGGCGCACTGGACACCGATGCCCTGCGCCCCATCTATGCCGCAGCCCGGCAGGCGGCTGAAAAAGCCCACCGCACCGTGGACTGCACCCTGCACCGTGCTTTTGATGTCTGCTGCGACCCCTTTGCCGCACTGGAAGCCGCAAAGCAGCTAGGGCTTGCTACCATTCTGACCAGTGGACAGGCAGCAAGTGCCCCACAGGGCGCTGCCCTGCTGCAGCAGCTGGTGGAAGCTGCCGGGCAGGAGGTGGAGATATTGGTGGGCGCAGGCGTATCCGCTGCCAACATCCCCGCCCTTGCTGCCCAGACCGGTGCCCGGGCGTTCCACCTTTCCGGCAAGCAGGTGCTGGACAGCCGCATGACCTTCCGGCGGGAAGGCGTGCCCATGGGGCTGCCGGGCTTTTCCGAGTTTGAGATTTGGCAGACCAGCGAAGCAAATATCCGCGCCGCCCGCACCGTACTGGATGCGCTGTAACTGCAAAAAACATCGTTCTTCCCGCAGTGGCTGTTTCCGCAGGAAACAGCCACTGCATCCTGCCGTTTTCCATTACGACCCTCTCCCGTGAAAATGCAAAATCGGGCAGCCCGCAGGCTGCCCGATTTTGTTCTAATAAAGTTTTTCCCACTTTAGTGCAGGGCGGCAAACCGGGCTGCGCCGCGGGTGCACAGCCAGCGGTGCAGCAGTAAATCCAGCCCCAGCAGCGTGGCCAGACAAGCACCTTGCGCGGCCAACGGCGGCACAGCGTAGTCCAGTAAGATCAGGGGCAAAAACAGCACCCCGCCCGCCAGCAGCCACCCGCCGAACATCGCCAGCATACTGGCGGCGCTCCGCTTGACCACGGCGGCCTCGCTTACCCAGTGGAGGTTTGGCAGGCACAGCCCCAAAGCAAGCCCAAGCTGCGCCGTCAGCCACACAAAGGCTGCCAGCACGGCAAGCACCAGCAGCCCCTGCCCTGCCGGAATGCGCAGCGCCGCCATGGCGCACCCGGCGCAAAACCACGCTCCCGGCAGCGTGAGCAGCAATTGCAGCTCCACCTTTACCCGCAGAACCTGCTGCGGGGCAACCGGCAGGCTTTGCAGCAGCCAGAGGGTGCCCCCTTCCAGCGACACCGACGGCGCTGTGATAAAGTTCATGGCGGCTATGGCGCACACCATCCCGCACACCAGCATAGGCAGGCTCTCCGGCAGGTAAGCAGCAGTAAAGGCGCGCAGGTCTGCGGCCTTCCACAGTGCTGCCACGCCCAGCACCGGCAGCAGCAGGCTGCTCAGTGCACAGTTGAGCAGCCACATGGGGCAAGCGCCCAGATGCAGCAGTTCCCGCCGCAGCATTGCCCGGCGCGGGGACTGCCTTTTTTGCGCCTTTGCGCGGTATTCCGCTTTAGCTCTGCCCGGCTCAAAGGTCAACAGCCGCAGATAGGGCTTTGCCAGCGCCTTACCGCAAAACACCATACAGGCCGCAGCCAGCGCCAGAAACAGCAGCAGTGCCGGGACGTTGCCCACTGCCGCCAGACCCAGCAGACGCAGCGGTGCAGCAACACGACCGGCGGTTGCGCCTGCCTGTACGGCATCCACCGCAAGGGCCTCCACTGCGTTGCTCACCCAGCAGAACGCTGCATAGTAGACCGCCAGAAAGAGCAGTGTACCCACCACAGTGACAAGGCTTTTGTGCTGGGCGCGGCGGTTGAGCAGCGCCACCGCCCAGCCCAGCAGAACGGCCAGCACCATGGAAACTCCCGCCAGCGCCAGTGCTACCGGCAGCGCCGCCAACAGGGCTCCGCCGGGGCGGGGTGCCGCCAGCGCATAGCAGACCACCGAGGGCACCCACGCCAGCAGCAGATAAATCAGCCCGGTCAGGTACACCCCGCCGCAGCGCACCGCAAAAATAGCGCCCGGCGGGATGGGCAGCGCCAGCAGCTGCTGGTTATCCCGGCAGCGGAACAAATGCCCGTAGCTGGTAAAGGCGCTTGCCAGCACGCTGACCGTCAGCGCCGAAAGCTCCATCAGCACAAAATAGAGCCAGTCCAGCCCCTGCGGCACCAGCGTCACTGCCAGCGGCAGCGCCATAGAGCCAAAGCTGAGCATGACCAGCAGCATCAGCACCGCAAACAGCAATGCATACCCGAATGCTCCTGCCCGGGAGCGCCGCTTGCCAGTTTTGCTGCTGCGCACAAAGGCCGCGCCCAGTTCCAGAAGCTGTTTTTTGAGCAATGCACGGATCATAGCGCTTCCCCCGTATCCTCCAGTTCCAGAAAGACCTCCTCCAGCGTATCGTCGCCGCGCACCTCTTCCATAGCACCCTCGCGCACCAGCTGACCTTTACGCAGAATAGCTACCCTGTCGCAAAGCTTTTCGGCCACCTCCAGCACATGGGTGGAGAAAAAGATCGCCCCGCCTTGCGCACAAAAGGCCTTCATCTGGGTCTTGAGTTGATGGGAAGCCAGCGGATCCAGCCCGACAAAGGGCTCGTCCATCAAAATCAGCTTCGGCTCGTGCAGCAGCGCCGCAATAATGGCAAGCTTCTGCTTCATGCCGTGGGAGTATGCCCCGATGGACTGCGCCAAATCCTGCGTCAGGCCAAAGGCATCGCCGTACTGCCGGATGCGCTGCGTCCGCTGTGCGGCGCTTACGCCAAAGATATCCGCAATAAAATCAAGGTACTGGATACCGGTCATATACTCGTACAGCTGCGGGTCATCCGGCAGATAGGCCAAGCGGCGCTTGCATTCCAGCGGGTTCTCCCGCACGGAAATGCCGTCCACATAAATTTCTCCGGCATCAAATTGCTGGATACCGCAGCAACATTTTAAGGTAGTGGTCTTGCCCGCGCCGTTGTGGCCGATAAAGGCGCACAGCTCCCCCGGGCGGATGTGCAGGCAAAGGTCCTGCACGGCGGGCTTGCCGCCGTAGGTTTTGGTCAGATGCTCTATCTTTAACATGGGCTGCCTCCTTGCTTTCAGTTTCGAGCCAAGTATACACCTTCCGGCAGGGGGAAGGTCAAGCATTTCTCCGTTTTTTCTTGCGTTTTGTATAGGGCTGTGCTATACTTTTTGACGAACTGAACAGAAAACAGCAGGTGCGTTCCGTCACTTTGCCCCACCGGGCGGCGGCAGGGACGTTAAAAGGGAAGCGGGTGTCAATCCCGCACGATCTCGTCACTGTGATAAGGGAGTCCACTGTCAGGGTGCTTTTGCACCGGTCACTGAGCCATCCGGCTTGGGAAGGCGGCAGCGGGCGTTGAGCTTTCAGTCAGGAAACCTGCCCGCTGTTGGTACAGGAGCGTCCGGCTCCGGATCACGAGGAATTGGTCGTACCAAAAAGCCCGAATCGTTCAAAGGGTCTTTTTGCTGTGCCTTCCGCGCGGCAGAAAGGCCCTTTTTCGTTTGAGCTGGCCCCCGTTTCGTACCCTTTCTATCGGAAAAGTACATTCCACACAACAGAAAGGACTCAAACAATGCGTAAGGCAACCAACAAGAACTGGCAGCGCGTCACCGCCGCTGCCGCCGCACTGGCCCTGTGTGCCGGTGTGCTCACCGGCTGCGGTGCATCTTCTTCTACTGCTGCCAGCAGCGCCGCAGCAAGCTCTGCTGCCGCCAGCGAGGTGAGCAGCGAGGAGGCCGATGAAATGGCAGCAAAGAATGTGGCAGACCTCATCGACGCCATCTATGTGCAGGAGCGCAACGAGAACACCGACGCCCAGTGCGAGGCCGCCAAGGCTGCATGGGACGCCCTGACCGACGTCCAGAAGGAGCTGGTCGAGGGTGAAGAGGCTGACCCCGATTACTTTGGCCGCGACACCGGCGATGCCTCCAAGGACGACCCCCGCAATGAGGACAACATCGGCGACAACGAGATCCTCGTCGTCAGCTTCGGCACCTCCTTCAACGACAGCCGCGCAGCGGACATCAAGGGCATCGAGGATGCCATTCAGGCCGCTTACCCCGACTGGTCTGTCCGCCGTGCCTTCACTGCACAGATCATCATCAACCATGTGCAGGCCCGTGACGGCGAGAAGATCGACAACATGGAGCAGGCTATGGAGCGCGCTGTCGCCAACGGCGTGAAGAATCTGGTCGTCCAGCCCACCCACCTGATGCACGGCGCGGAGTACGACGAGATGATGGAGATGGTGGACAGCTACCGCGATAAGTTCGAGTCCGTCGCCATCGCCGAGCCTCTGCTGGGCGAGGTGGGCAGCGATGCCACCGTCATCAACGCCGACAAGGAAGCTGTCGCCAAGGCCATCACCGCCGAGGCCGTCAAGACCGCCGGTTTCGACAGTCTGGACGCCGCTGCTGAGGACGGCACCGCTTTTGTTTTCATGGGCCACGGCACCTCTCACACCGCAAAGGTGAGCTACAGCCAGATGCAGGCTCAGATGAACGCTCTGGGCTACAAGAACGTCTTCATCGGCACCGTTGAGGGTGAGCCGGAGGAGACTGCCTGCGAGAACGTCATCGAGGCTGTCAAGGCCGCCGGTTACACCAAGGTCGTCCTGCGTCCCCTGATGGTCGTTGCCGGTGACCACGCCAATAACGATATGGCCGGTGCGGATGACGATTCCTGGCTGAGCCAGTTCCAGGCCTCCGGTGACTTCGCGTCCGTGGAGTGCCAGATCGCCGGTCTGGGTGAGATCGAGGACATCCAGCAGCGCTACATTGAGCACACCAAAGCCGCCATTGATTCCCTGAACGGCTAATATTCCGCATTTCCAATGCCCGAAGGGAGAGATCTTTTCGGGCATTTTTTATGGAGAGCTTCCCCGCATGAGGAGAAACACTCCCATTTCAAATTCTGAATTTTTGAGGTATTTTGTTTATGCACTGCAAACAGCTTGTTTCCCTGTCCGTTGCTTCTCTGATGCTGGCCGCCGTCCTCACCGGCTGCGGCATGAGCCTCGACGACATCACCCTTCTGCAC
>OHSO01000213.1_pt1 | contig 35794 bp, 49 predicted proteins | sample 1578651 | NCBI WGS metagenome assembly OHSO01 (sample SAMEA3879524, study PRJEB24766) | human gut metagenome | biome: human-associated habitat; feature: feces | place: USA | collected 1985/1987 | reverse complement strand
ATTATAGCCAAGAGTTTGTCTATAGGTTGATTAAGAATTAGTATCCTATACCTATTATTTCATTTTCGGGGCATAAATATACAGTATAATTATAAACCAGTTTTAAGAAAAAGTCAACCTGAATATAATGCATAATTCGTAATGCGTAATTCGTAATTATCGTGCCCTCGGCAACAATCTTTCCACATTTCCGAAAGAACTATGTTAAGAAACATTTCCAACATAATATTATAAACCCTACAAAATGCGAAAATCGGCAGATATTGAACCCATAGATTCCTTTTTATATAAAAGTAAGATTTCCTACCGCTCCACCCGATAAACTTTGGTTATGCAATAATTACGCATTACGAATTACGCATTAAAAAAACGCTGTCCGAAATTGATCGAACAGCGTTGATTATATATATCGAAAGAAACTTATACAAGTTCAATGATAGCCATTTCAGCAGCGTCGCCGCGTCTTGGACCTGTCTTGATGATTCTTGTATAACCGCCATTAACATCAGCGTACTTAGGTGCGATCTCGTCAAAAAGCTTCTTGACAACATCTTCCTTTGTAACATAAGCAAGAACCTGACGTCTGGAGTGGAGGTCGTTAGTCTTGGCGATGGTGATCATCTTTTCAGACATAGCGCGAACCTCTTTGGCTCTTGTTACTGTTGTTTCGATCTTGCCGTTTTCGAGCAGGAATGTAACCATAGCTCTGAGCATTGCTTTTCTGTGGTCACTTGTTCTGCCCAATTTTCTTGTTCCCGGCATTCTAATCACTCCTTACCTATTAAAAGTATCGTATTTTTGCAAAATTATCACTCTTAGTTATCATCTTCAGAGCTGAGTTCAAAACCGAGGGACTGAAGCTTTTCCTTAACTTCGTCAAAGGACTTCTTACCAAGGTTTCTGACTTTCATCATCTCTTCTTCTGACTTGTTGATCAAATCACCTACTGTGTTAATGTTTGCACGTTTAAGGCAATTGAACGAACGTACTGATAAGTCAAGGTCCTCAATGGTCATCTCAAGGACTTTTTCTTTGCCCTTGTCGTCCTTTTCTACCATGATCTCAGTGATAGCGGATTCATCGGAAAGCTCGCTGAAGAGCTTCAGATGCTCAATGAGGAGGTTGGCTGCCTGTGATACAGCTTCCTTGGCTGAAACAACGCCGTTGGTCCAGACATCAAGTGTGAGCTTATCATAATCAGTTACCTGTCCAAGACGGGTGTCTTCAACAGTGTAATTTACTTTCAGTACAGGGGTATAAATGGAGTCAACAGCGATAACATCAACGCCGAAGTTGAAAAGCTGCTTGTTCTTTTCAGCAGGAACGTATCCGCGTCCTCTGTCGATAGTGATCTCCATATAAAGCTTAGCGTCTTTGCCGAGTGTAGCAATGTGCATATCCGGAACGAGGATATCAACTTCCGAATCCGCCTTGATGTCACCTGCGGTAACTTCGCATTCGTCTTCGGCTTCGATATAGATTGTCTTGGGGCCTTCGCCGTAAAGCTTAGCCGTAAGTCCCTTAAGGTTAAGAACTATTTCAGTAACATCTTCCTTAACGCCCGGAATAGTAGATAATTCGTGGTGTACACCGTCAATCTTCACCGAAGTAACAGCAACACCCGGAAGCGAGGAGAGCAGGACACGTCTGAGGCTGTTGCCAAGAGTATGTCCATAGCCGCGCTCAAGAGGAGCGATAGCAAACTTGCCGTAAGTGCCGTTGGTCTTGAGTTCAACGGTTTCGATTTCCGGCTTTTCGATTTTTTCAAGCATTATAAAACCCTCCTATATTCGCATTGCGGATCATTAACGCATATAAAAAGTTTATACACGATAAACCTATTACTTGGAATACAACTCGACGATAAGGTGAGTTTCAACCTCATAGTCAAGGTCTTCAGTTGCAGGCATACGAACAACCTTAGCGGAGAAATTGTCCTTGTTGGAATCGAGCCATGTAGGAACTACTCTGCCGTTAGTCTGATCGTAGATCTCCTTGAACTTAGCACTTGAACGGCTGCCTTCGTAAAGAGCGATAACGTCGCCTTCCTTAACTCTGTAAGAAGGAATGTCAACTCTCTCACCGTTTACTGTGAAGTGTCTGTGAGTAACGAGCTGTCTTGCTTCACGTCTTGTGAGAGCGAGACCCATTCTGAAAACTACGTTATCAAGTCTGGATTCAAGAATAGTGATGAGCGCGTCACCGGTAGTCTTGTCAGTAGCCTTGCTTGCGAGTTCGTAGTAGTGATAGAAAGGCTTCTCAAGAACGCCGTAGATGAACTTGAGCTTCTGCTTTTCCTTGAGCTGTGTGCCGTATTCGGAAAGCTTCTTTCTGTTGTTGGCACCGGGGTTTCTATTAGAAGTCTTAGAAATACCCATAACCATAGGGCTGATTCCTAAGTATCTGCATTTTTTGAGTATGGGGTCTTTATTAACTGCCATTTAGAATTACACCTCCATTGGTAATTAAAAAACGTATTATTAAGCGGAAACGCTTACCTGTAAAAGAATATCGGTATATCTGTTATACACGACGTCTCTTAGGAGGACGGCATCCGTTGTGAGGAATAGGAGTAACATCCTTGATGAGTCTTACTTCAAGACCTACAGTCTGCAAAGCTCTGATAGCAGCTTCACGTCCTGCACCGGGTCCCTTAACGTAAACTTCAACAGTCTTAAGACCGTGATCCATTGCAGCCTTAGCAGCAGTTTCAGCAGCTGTCTGAGCAGCGAACGGAGTAGACTTCTTGGAACCTCTGAAACCGAGTTCGCCTGCGGAAGCCCATGAAATTGCGTTACCCTGTGTATCAGTAATAGTTACGATTGTGTTGTTGAAAGTGGACTGGATATGAACAGCACCATTTTCAATGTTTTTACGCTCACGACGACGTCTAACGACAGTCTTCTTGCCTTTAACCTGAGCCATTGTTCATTCCCTCCTTACTTCTTCTTGTTAGCGATTGTCTTTACAGGGCCCTTGCGGGTTCTTGCGTTAGTCTTGGTTCTCTGACCTCTGACGGGGAGACCCTTTCTGTGACGAACGCCTCTGTAGCAACCGATCTCAACAAGACGCTTGATGTTAAGAGCAACATTTCTGCGAAGGTCACCCTCAACGATGAAATTCTTATCAATATAATCACGGATCTTTGCAAGATCATCCTCGGAAAGATCCTTAACTCTGATGTCAGGGTTTACGCCTGTTTCCTTGAGGATAATATCAGCAGATTTGCGACCGATGCCATAGATATATGTGAGTCCGATCTCGACTCTCTTATCCTTTGGAAGGTCAACGCCTGCAATACGTGCCATTTACATACACCTCCGAATTGGATTTTTACGTTTTAAAGCAATTATTACGGATCTTTACTGATTAGCCCTGACGCTGCTTGTGCTTAGGGTTCTCGCAGATAACCATAATTTTGCCTTTTCTCTTAATGATTTTGCATTTTTCACAAATTGGTTTTACTGAAGGTCTTACTTTCATGATAAATACCTCCTTTTTCAAGAATTCACTTTGCTCTCCAAGTAATTCTGCCCTTTGAGAGGTCATATGGTGACATCTCAACCGTGACCTTATCACCCGGAACGATCCTGATGTAGTTCATTCTGAGTTTACCGGAAACGTGAGCGAGAATCTTGTGTCCGTTTGCAAGTTCGACCTGGAACATTGCATTCGGGAGAGCTTCGATTACTGTACCTTCAATCTCAATAACATCCTCTTTAGACAAACATATGCCTCCTTTTAGATTTATGGATCTTGGGTTTCGGTGAACGAAGAAATTATCTTTCTAAGTCCCTTATCTGTCAGATTGTCTGTATCTATAACAGTATTGGTAAGTTTAAGGTGTTTTAAACGCTTTTTCTTCGGTTTTTCGAGCTTTCGCTCTTTTCCGTCGGCAATAAACGCAAAATCACCCTCAACTGCGGTGATCACAAGGAAATTTCCTCTGTCATGTCCTGCAGCCGATCTGACGATCATTCCGATTTTTGCTTCCACAGCCTTAACTCCTTTCGGGGTTTGCCGTTGTCAGACAATTGTGGGCTTCGTAAGGATCACGGGCCCGTCGGGAGTGATTGCGATAGTGTGCTCAAAATGAGCAGCGGGTGAACCCGATCTGGTCACTACGGTCCAGCCGTCCGAAAGGACTTTAACGTCCTCTCCGACCGCATTGATCATCGGTTCAACTGTGATAGTCATGCCTGCAACAAGTCTTGGTCCGTGTCCCGGACGTCCGTAATTCGGAACTTCGGGAGCTTCGTGCATTTCTCTGCCGATGCCGTGACCTATATACTGTCTGACTACACCATATCCATGAGAAACGCAGTGTTCTTCAACCGCATGACCGATGTCGCCGATACGGTTTCCGATAACAGCCTGCTCGATTCCGAGATACATACTCTCTTTTGTTACCTCAAGCAGTTTGAGCGTTTCTTCGGGAACGTTTCCTACAGGGAAGGTATAAGCCGTGTCCCCGTTGTAACCATCATAAAGTGCGGTAACGTCAATGCTGACAACATCGCCGTCCTGAATGAACTTCTTCTTGGACGGGATACCGTGGATCACCTCGTTGTTGATCGAAATGCACGCCGAACCGGGGAAACCGCAGTAACCGAGGCTCGAAGGCTTTGCACCGTTCTTGACGATGTAATCGTGGATAAGCTTGTCAAGCTCATAAGTTGACATACCGACTTTTATTGACTGTCCGCCGTAGTGAAGTGCGTTAGCGGTGATAACACCTGCTTTACGCATCTTCTCCAATTCGGACTTGGATTTAACATTAATCATTTTTCTCTGCCTTTAAGCATTGAGCGCTTCCAATACAACCTTTGAGGTCGCTTCCACGCCGTCCAGACCCTTAACTCTTGTGAGCTTGCCCTTTGCTGCATAGAAATCAGCGAGAGGAGCAGTCTGAACATGGTAAGTTTTAAGTCTTTCAATAACGGTTTCGGGAGCGTCGTCCTTTCTCTGTACAGCGTTGCCGCCGCACTTGTCGCATACGCCGTCTACCTTAGTCGGCTTGAAGTCAACGTGGTAGGAAGCACCGCACTTTTCGCAGACTCTTCTGCCCGAGATACGAGCCTGAATGTCTGCATCGGGAACGTCGATCGAAAGTACCTTGTCGATGTTTACGCCCATAGCCTCAAGAGCCTCTGCCTGAGGAACAGTTCTGGGGAAACCGTCAAGAATGAAACCGTTCTTGCAATCGTCCTCGGCAATTCTGTCTTTAAGAATGCCGATCACAACCTCGTCAGGAACCAAAGCGCCGCTTTCCATATAGCTTTTAGCCTTAAGTCCGCATTCCGTACCGTTCTTTACCGCTTCACGCAGAATGTTGCCGGTAGAGATCTGAGGGATACCGAGCTTTGCGCTGATAACCTCTGCCTGTGTGCCCTTGCCTGCACCGGGAGCGCCAAGTAAAATCAAATTCATAACAAATCCTCCTGACGATAAGTGTGTAATGGTTTGTGACGATTATTCGAGGAATCCCTTGTGGTGACGCATCATCATCTGAGATTCGAGTGTTCTCGAAGTTTCAAGAACAACGCTTACCACGATGAGGATCGAAGTACCGCCCATTGCGATATTCAAAGACGGCATTGCCATATTTGAAAGTATCGGGAAGATAGCGATAACGCCGAGGAAAAATGCACCGACCAAAGTGATCTTTGAAAGAACTTTCTGGATATAGTCGCTGGTAGGCTTACCGGGTCTGATACCGGGGATACCGCCGTTGCTCTGACGGAGGTTGTTAGCTATTTCAATAGGATTATACTGCATTGCAACATAGAAGTAGTTGAACGCAATGATAAGAACGAAATAGATGATAGCGTACCAACCGCTGCGGTAGCTGAAGAAGTGAACGAAGCCTGCGTAAAACTTCTGCCAGAAGGTAGTCGGATTTTCGCTGACCTTGATGAACATTTCAAGCGTAGCAGGGAGCGACATAATAGCCATCGCGAAGATGATCGGCATAACGCCGCTCATTGCGATCTTTATTGGAATATGAGTGCTCTGACCGCCGTACTGTTTTCTGCCGACAACACGCTTAGCGTACTGGATCGGGATCCTTCTTTCTGATTCATTCATAAATACGATGAACGCGATCATAAGAACGAAAACAATGAGAACGACCGGAACGATCAGGTAGTATTTCTTGTCGTCTTTTGCAAGCTCAAACATACGGAGAACGCTTGCAGGACCTCTCGAAACGATACCTGCGAAAAGTATCATTGAGATACCGTTGCCAATTCCCTTGTCATTGATGCAGTTGCCGAGCCATACAACAACGCCTGCGCCTGCGGTAAATGCTGCGACAATAACTATCGCTGCAAATACGCCCGAAGCGCCGTCTGCAAATCTTACAGCACCGCTGTTGCGCTGCGTGATATAGTAAGCATATGACATTACCAGAGCTATGGCGAGGGAAACAAACATAGTGATCTTATCAATTTTTTTTCTTCCCTCTTCGCCTTCCTTCTGAAGATTTTCAAGAGGAGGGAGCGCATACGTCAGAAGCTGAACGATGATCGAAGCATTGATGTATGGCTGGATCGAAAGAGCGAAGATAGTTCCCTTTGAAAGAGCGCCGCCGGAGAGGATATCCATATAGCTCAGGAAGCTTCCGCTGCCCGAAATATCGGATGCCATTACCGAAGCGTCAAGAAAAGGAACCGGGATATGACAGCCTAAACGGAAAATAAAGATGATCAATAATGTGTAAAGGATTTTATTCCTTAACTCAGGAACCTTCCAAGCGTTTCTGAAGGTCGTAAACACATTACATCACCTCAGCCTTTCCGCCTGCCTTTTCAATTTTTTCTTTTGCTGAAGCAGAGAATGCATCAGCCTTAACAGTCAAGTTCTTGGTGATCTCACCGTTGCCGAGGATCTTAACGCCGTTGTCAATGTTCTTAACAAGACCTGAAGCGAGAAGAAGCTCTGCATCGACCTCTGTACCTTCCTTGAAGATTTCGAGTGAGGAAACATTAACAGCAGCCATCTTTGCTGCAAAGATGTTGTTGAAGCCTCTCTTAGGGATTCTTCTTGCGAGAGGCATCTGACCGCCTTCAAAGCCGGGTCTTACGCCGCCGCCTGAACGGGCATTCTGTCCCTTGTGGCCCTTGCCGGAAGTTTTGCCCCAGCCTGAACCGTGACCTCTGCCGACTCTCTTAACGTCCTTCTTGGAACCTTCAGCAGGTGATAATTCGTGAATATACATTGTATCGCACCTCCCTGCAATTATGCTTCGGTAACTTCTACAAGGTGATTGATCTTAGCGATCTTTCCCTTTGTAGCATCATTATCGGGCTGAACCTTTTCAGCACCAACCTTATTGAGGCCGAGAGAATGTGCTACTGCGATCTGCGGCTTTGTGCAGCCGTTAAGGCTTTTAACAAGCTTTACTTTAAGTGCCATTTCAAACGTCCTCCTTAACCTAAGATCTCATTAACGGACTTGCCTCTGATGTCGGCAACGTCCTTAGCGCTGCGGAGAGTTGAAAGACCCTGGATAGTAGCTCTTACAACATTGCAAGCGTTGTTGGAACGCAGGGACTTTGTTCTGATATCCTTGATACCTGCAATTTCGATAACTGCACGAACAGGACCGCCTGCGATAACACCGGTACCGGGAGCAGCGGGCTTCATAAGAACTCTGCCTGCACCGTATTCACCGATAACCTCGTGAGGGATTGTTGTTCCTCTGAGGGAAACTTTAATCAAATTCTTCTTTGCATCCTCGATACCCTTGCGGATAGCATCAGGAACTTCTCCTGATTTACCGATACCGAAACCAACTGTGCCGTTGCCGTCGCCTACTACAACGAGTGCAGCAAACTTGTAAATACGACCACCCTTAACAGTCTTAGAAACTCTGTTAATAGCAACAACCTTCTCGGAAAGTTCGAGTGCAGAAGCGTCTATCTTAGCATTAGCCAAAAGAATAACCTCCTTATAAGTTACTTGGAAGCCGAACTTAGAAGTTCAGACCGCCCTTTCTTGCGCCCTCGGCAAGTTCTGCAACTCTACCGTGGTAGAGATAACCTGCACGATCGAATACAACGTCCTTGATGCCCTTTTCGGCAGCTCTTGCAGCGATCATCTCGCCAACCTTCATAGCGCCTTCCTTGTTTCCGCCGTTTGCGCCGAAGTCCTTCTCTACGGAAGATGCAGCGCAAAGTGTTACGCCTGCAACATCATCGATGAGCTGTGCGTAAATGTGATTTGCAGAACGGAAAACATTAAGTCTTGGGCACTGTGCTGTTCCGCTGATCTTGGAACGTACACGAACCTGTCTCTTAGCTCTTGCAGCCTTTCTGTTGAACTGCTTTACCATTTAAATTCACTCCTTTTCAACAAGGAATAGTAGCCGATCTTTCAGGCTGTCCCATTCCTCCACATAACAGGATAAATATTATCGGATTACTTCTTACCCTTAGCAGCTTTACCTTCCTTGCGGATGATATGCTCGCCCTGGTAACGGATACCCTTGCCCTTATATGGCTCAGGCGGTCTCTTTTCGCGGATCTCAGCAGCGTACTGACCAACCTTCTGCTTGTCGATGCCGTTTACAACGATCGTGTTGGGGTTAGGAACATCGAGCTTGATATCAGCTGTTTCGGGAACAGTGACCTGGTGTGAGAAGCCGAGGTTCATAACAACGTTTGTACCCTGCTTTGCAGCACGGTAACCGATACCCTCGATCTCGAGAGTTTTGGAATAGCCGTTTGTAACGCCTTCGATCATGTTGTGGATAAGTGTTCTTGTAAGGCCGTGGAGGGACTTGTGGAGCTTATCCTCTGTAGGACGCTCAACAATAACTTCATTGCCTTCAAGCTTAATGATCATATCCTTGTTGAATTTTTCAACAAGAGTACCCTTAGGTCCCTTTACAGTAACGGTAGTGCCGTCGATCTTAACATCAACGCCTGCAGGAACACTGATAGGCTTTTTACCAATTCTTGACATTTATGTGTTCCTCCTTACCATACGAATGCAAGAACTTCGCCGCCAACGTTGAGCTCTCTTGCCTTCTTATCTGTAACGATACCCTTAGATGTAGAGATAATAGCAATTCCGAGGCCGTTCATAACCTTTGGCATATCCTCGCAGCTGGAATAGATACGAAGACCGGGCTTTGAAACTCTGCGGAGTCCTGTGATAACCTGTGATTTATTTTCACCGTACTTAAGTGTGATTCTGATGATACCCTGTTTGCCGTCATCAATGATCTGGAAGCTCTTGATATATCCTTCGTCAACGAGGATCTGAGCGATAGACTTCTTCATGTTGGAAGCAGGCACATCAACTGTTGCATGCTTTGCAGAATTCGCATTACGGATTCTGGTGAGCAAGTCTGCAATTGTATCAGTAATTTGCATACCTTGGTAACCTCCTTATTTTAGTGGGGAAAAGATCCCATTGCCGATTGTTTTTACCAGCTTGCCTTCTTAACGCCGGGGATCTGACCCTTGTGAGCCAGTTCTCTGAAGCAGATACGGCAAATACCGTATTTTCTCATATATGCGTGAGGTCTGCCGCAGATCTTGCATCTGTTGTAAGCTCTTGTGGAAAACTTAGGAGTCTTCTGCTGTTTAAGCTTCATTGCTAATTTAGCCATTCTTTATTAACCCTCCTAAATGATTACTTGATGAAAGGAGCGCCCATGAGCTCAAGAAGAGCCTTAGCTTCTTCATCAGTGTTTGCAGTAGTGATGATGTTGATATCCATACCGCGAACCTTGTCGATCTTATCGTATTCGATCTCAGGGAAAATGAGCTGTTCCTTGATACCGGTAGAGTAGTTGCCTCTGCCGTCGAAGGAGTTAGCGCTGATGCCTCTGAAGTCACGAACACGTGGGAATGCAACATTGAAAAGTCTGTCGAGGAATTCGTACATCTTTTCGCTTCTGAGAGTAACCTTAACACCGATAGGCATGCCTTCACGGATCTTAAAGTTAGCTACCGACTTCTTAGCGCGGCATACAACAGGCTTCTGACCTGTGATAGCAGCGAGATCAGTCATGATAGCGTCGATAACCTTAGCGTTATCCTTTGCTTCACCTGCGCCGACGTTGATAACAACCTTGTCGATCTTAGGGATCTGCATAACACTCTTGTACTCGAACTTTTTCATTAAAGCAGGAGCAACTGTGCTGACATAAAGTTCTTTTAAATTAGATGCCATATCAATTTCTCCTTTCCTTAATATGTCTTGCCGCAGTCTGCATTCTTGCAAACTCTTGACTTAGTACCGTCAGCCTCGATCTTGTGGCCGATTCTTGTTGGCTTGCCGCAGTGCGGGCAAACAACCATTACCTTTGAAGCGTACATAGGAGCTTCGCACTTTACGATGCCGCCCTGCTGTCCCATCTGTCTGGGCTTAACGTGCTTTGTAGCGATGTTAAGACCTTCAACGATAACCTTTTTCTCCTTGGGGGATACTTCCAAAACCTTGCCGCGCTCGCCCTTGTCGTTACCTGAGATAATAACAACGGTGTCGCCGGTTTTAACGTGAAGCTTATTCATTTCAGGACACCTCCTTAAAGTACTTCAGGAGCAAGTGAAAGGATCTTAGTATAGTCCTTGTCTCTGAGCTCACGAGCAACAGGTCCAAAGATACGAGTACCCTTCGGGTTCTTGTCTTCCTTGATAATAACAGCAGCATTCTCATCGAATCTGATGTAGGTTCCGTCTTCGCGGCGAACACCCTTAGCAGAACGAACGATTACTGCCTTAACAACGTCGCCTTTTTTAACAACGCCGCCTGGTGTTGCTTTCTTAACCGAAGCAACAACAACGTCACCGATATTAGCATATCTTCTGCGTGTGCCGCCGAGAACTCTGATACACATAAGTTCCTTAGCACCCGTATTATCAGCGACTTTTAAATAAGTCTGCATCTGTACCACAGTGCACTACTCCTTCCCGTTTTTACAGAGCATCGCGGCAGAAAGACCCCGATTTTCACCCTGATCCGCTGCCGTTCACTCATATAAATTGATTTTAATATTCAAACAAGCTAAAATGACTCAACGCTCCCGGGTGTTTCGCACTTTTGGGTGCTTTTCACACGTTCGTTACAGCCATCACCAAGAAAACATTATAGCATAGTTGCCCCTTGTTGTCAACCGGCATTTTCGCCAAAAACAAGGGACAATATGATATATTTTTTACTTAGCCTGCTCAATAACCTTTACTAAACGCCATCTCTTATCCTTGGAGATAGGACGGGTTTCCATAATTTCAACGCGGTCGCCAATGTTGCAGACATTGTTCTCATCGTGAGCCTTAAGCTTAACAGTTCTCTTGATAGTTTTCTTATAAAGAGGATGCTTAACGCTGTCTATGATAGCAACAACGATCGTCTTATCCATTTTGTTGGAAACGACCTTGCCGACTCTTGTTTTTCTAAGATTTCTCTCATCAGCCATCTTCAAAACCCTCCTTCACTTACTGCTGTACTTTGGAACGCTCAACAAGAATAGTCTTGATACGAGCGATGTCCTTCTTAACAGCCTTAAGACGTGTTGGATTGTCAAGCTGATTTACAGCGAGCTGAAAACGGAGAGCAAAAAGCTCTTTCTTGAGGTCAACAAGCTTGTTTTCAAGCTCGAGATCAGTCATTTCTCTAACTTCTGATGCCTTCATTATACGCTCGCCTCCTCTTCTGCCTGACGCTTAACGAATTTGCACTTGATAGGGAGCTTGTGAGCTGCAAGACGCATAGCTTCACGAGCCTGCTCCTCAGTAACGCCATTGATCTCGAAAAGAACTCTGCCCGGCTTAACTACTGCAACCCAGTATTCAGGTGAACCCTTACCGGAACCCATTCGTGTTTCAGCAGGCTTTTCTGTGATCGGCTTATCTGGGAAAATCTTGATCCAAACCTGACCGCCACGCTTGATGTAACGTGTCATAGCGATACGGGCAGCTTCGATCTGGTTAGAGGTAATCCATGCAGGTTCAAGAGCCTGAAGACCGAAATCGCCGTATGAAACAACGTTACCTCTTGTAGCCTTACCTGTAAGTCTGCCTCTCTGTACTCTTCTGTACTTAACTCTCTTTGGAAGAAGCATTACTGGTTACCTCCTTCTCTTCTTTCTGTACGGTTTCTGCCGCCGTTTGTACGGGGCTTGTCACCGTTAGCTCTTCTGGGCTTTCTTTCAGGCTTCTCGGGAGCTGTCTTAGCAGCAGTGAGGTCGCCCTTGAGAACTTCGCCCTTGTAGATCCAAACCTTAACACCGATCTTGCCGTAGGTTGTGTTAGCCTCTGCAAAACCATAGTCGATGTCAGCACGGATCGTCTGAAGAGGAATTGTACCTTCATGGTAGCTTTCGGAACGTGCAATTTCAGCACCGCCAAGACGGCCGCCGCACTTGACCTTGATGCCCTTAGCGCCGAGCTTCATAGCTCTGCCGATGGACTGCTTCATAGCTCTTCTGAAGGATACACGGTTTTCAAGCTGTGCAGCGATGTTTTCTGCAACGAGCTGTGCATTCATATCAGGTGTCTTAACTTCAACGATGTTGATAGCTACAGACTTACCGATCATCTTTTCAACCTTAGCACGGATCTTTTCGATGTTCTCGCCGCCTCTTCCGATAACGATACCGGGCTTAGCGCAGTGAACATGGATTCTTACCTTATCAGCAAATCTTTCGATCTCGATCTTGGCAACGCCTGCTGCATAAAGTTCCTTCTTGATATAATTACGAACGTTGTAATCTTCTACGAGGGTATCGCCGAAAGTTGCTTTGTTAGCAAACCAGCGGGAGTCCCAATCTTTGATTACGCCTACACGAAGGCCGTGGGGATTAACTTTCTGTCCCATTTAGTTTACTCCTTTCGACTTATTCTTTTTCCTTTACCACAAGAGTTACATGAGATGTTCTCTTGAGGATGCGGAATGCTCTGCCCTGTGCTCTCGGCATGATTCTCTTCATTGTAGGTCCGGGGCAAACGAAGCACTCGGATACATAAAGGTTGTTCTTATCCATACCGAAATTGTTTTCTGCATTTGCGATTGCGGACTTCAGAAGCTTCTCCAGATATTCACAAGCAGATTTAGGTGTGTTCTTTAAAATCGCCATAGCTGTTTCAACGTCTTTGCCTCTGATAAGGTCAAGAACGATCTGAACCTTTCGAGGTGCTATGCGAGCATTTTTGAGGTATGCTCTTGCTTCCATTCTAAATTCTCCTCTCTGCCTTATTACTTACCGTTGTTGGATGTCTTTGAACCCGCATGACCCTTATAGGTTCTTGTAGGTGCGAATTCACCGAGTCTGTGACCAACCATATCTTCAGTCACATATACGGGAACGTGCTTTCTGCCGTCATGAACGGCAAATGTATGACCTACGAAATCAGGGAAAATCGTTGAAGCTCTGCTCCAAGTCTTGAGGACTTTCTTTTCACCTGCTTCGTTCATAGCAATAACTCTCTTAAGAAGAGCTTCCTGGACGTATGGTCCTTTTTTAATGCTTCTGCTCATTGGTTTTCCTCCCCTCTCAAAATCAGAGGCAAGATGTCGGGAGCTTGAACGCTCCGACATTCCTCTTTACGATTCCTATGAGTAAACTTTCAATAAAATTTCTTATAAGATTACTTGCCGTTTCTTCTCTTAACGATGAACTTGTCAGTTCTGTTATGAGTAGCTCTGGTCTTGTAACCGAGTGCCGGCTTGCCCCAAGGAGTAACAGGTCCCGGACGGCCGACAGGTGACTTACCTTCACCACCACCGTGTGGGTGGTCGCATGGGTTCATGACAGAACCACGAACGGTAGGTCTGATACCTCTGTGGCGGGTCTTACCAGCCTTACCGAGGTTTACGTTTTCATGGTCAATGTTGGAAACCTGACCAATGGAAGCCATGCATCCTGCAGGGATCTTTCTCATTTCGCCGGAAGGAAGTCTAACGAGAACGTAATCATCTTCCTTACCCATGAGCTGAGCCATGTTGCCTGCTGCACGAACGAGCTGTGCGCCCTTGCCGGGGTAAAGCTCAATGTTGTGAATGAATGTACCAACAGGGATATTAGCAAGAGAAAGAGCGTTGCCCGGCTTGATATCGGAGTCAGCACCAGCGCGGATAACGTCGCCAACAGCAAGGCCGTTAGGAGCGATGATGTATCTCTTTTCGCCGTCCTCGTACTGAACGAGAGCGATGAATGCGCTTCTGTTAGGATCGTACTCAAGTGTGAGAACAGTAGCGTTCATGCCCTGCTTATCTCTCTTGAAGTCGATGATTCTGTATTTTCTTCTGTTTCCGCCGCCTCTGTGACGAACAGTGATCCTACCGTAGCTGTTTCTGCCGGCATTCTTCTTAATGGGAGCGAGAAGGCTCTTTTCAGGAGCTACCTTGGAAAGACCGCTGTAGTCAGTTACAGTCATCTGACGTCTTGAAGCGGTGGTAGGCTGGTAAACTTTAATAGCCATTGTAGTTCAAATCTCCTTTATAAATTTGCGATGTTTTGCGGAAGCTGTTTCCTTCCATACTTACTCAATGCCCGTGGGCTAAGGAGTAAAAGCCTTATTGGGCCTTACATCATACCGTCGAAGAATTCGATGGTCTTGGAATCTGCTGTAAGAGTAACGATAGCCTTCTTCCAAGCTGCTGTGTAGCCTGCGTTCATGCCCATTCTCTTATAGCGGCCTCTTACGTTGAGAGTATTTACCTTTGCAACCTTAACGCCGAAGAGTTCTTCAACTGCCTTAGCAATTTCGACCTTGTTAGCGTTCTTGGCTACTTTAAAGGTGTACTTTCCATTCTGAAGACCGGACATGCTCTTTTCAGTGATGATTGGCTTGATTACGATATCCTGTGCTAACATTATGCGTACACCTCCTCAATTTTAGCTACGGCATCCTTAACAACGATGAACTTTTCAGCGTTGAGAATGTCATAAACATTGATCGTGTTGACGAGAGCTGTCTTAACACCGGGGATGTTGGCAGCGCTCTTGATTACGAAGCTGTCATTTTCGGAAAGAACGATGAGAGCCTTCTTGCCCTCTGCTTCGATCGACTTGAGCATATTAACAACAGTCTTTGTCTTGAATTCCTCCATCTTGATGGAATCGAGAACAATCATGTTGTTGTCTGCTACCTTAACGGACATTGCAGACTTCATAGCAAGTCTTCTTAACTTCTTGTTTACTGTGAAACGGTAGCTTCTTGGCTTAGGGCCGAGTGCGATACCGCCGTGTGTCCACTGAGGAGCTCTTGTAGAACCCTGTCTTGCGTGGCCTGTACCCTTCTGTCTCCAAGGCTTTCTGCCGCCGCCTCTTACCTCTGTACGGGTGAGAGTGGACTGTGTGCCCTGACGCTGATTTGCAAGGTAGTTAACTACCATTGTGTGCATAGCGGACTCGTTGGGTGTGATACCGAAAATTGCATCTGACAGCTCAATGTTGGAAACCTCTTTACCTGTCATATCGAGAACTTTCATATTAGGCATTGTTGCTTCCTCCTTCCATTAAGCTTTTTTCTTTACGCAGTCGCAGATTGTAACGATTCCGTTCTTAGGACCGGGAATAGCACCCTTGATTGCGATAAGATTGTTTTCTGCGTCGATCTTGACGATCTCAAGATTCTGGATAGTAACCTTTTCTGCACCCATGTGACCTGCAAGCTTCTTGCCCTTGAAGATACGGGAAGGTGAGGAGCAGGCACCCATGGAACCTGCCTGTCTGTGAACAGGGCCTGTACCGTGAGTTTCCTTGAGTGAGCGCTGGTTGTTCTTCTTGATTGTACCCTGGAAGCCCTTACCCTTTGAAGTACCGCTTACATCAACGATGTCGCCAACTTCAAAAGAATCTGCTTTAAGGATAGTGCCGACCTCGATAGCCTCTGCGCCGTCAAGTCTGAACTCTTTGAGAGTTCTCTTGAGAGGAGCGTCAGCCTTTGCAAAGTGACCCTTTACAGGCTTGTTTGCAAGCTTTTCTCTGAGATCGCCGAAGCCGAGCTGTACTGCGCTGTAACCGTCGTTCTCAACTGTCTTCTTCTGAACGACTACGCAAGGGCCGGCTTCTACAACTGTCAAGGGGATGACCTTGTTAGTTGCTTCATCGAAAATCTGTGTCATACCGATTTTCTTACCGATGATTGCCTTTGTCATGATTTTTTCCTCCTATTGGTTATTGGTTGTGTTTTTGCACAACATGACCTGCGGATCGATATTTTCGGAAATGGCAGGCTCTCGCTTACTTGATTTCCATTACGATATCAACGCCGGCAGGAAGTTCAAGACCCTGTAAAGCTTCAGTTGTCTTTGCAGTAGGTCTTATAACGTCGATGAGTCTTTTGTGGGTGCGAAGCTCGAACTGCTCACGGCTGTCCTTGTACTTGTGTACAGCACGGAGGATAGTAACGATCTCCTTGTCTGTCGGGAGCGGGATAGGACCCGAAACTCTTGCACCGCTGCGCTTTGCTGCCTCTACGATCTTAGCTGCTGCCGCATCTACAACCGCATGGTCAAAGCCCTTGATTCTGATTCTGATTTTTTCATTGACTGCCACTTAGAATCGCCTCCTTAAGCAAATTTAATAATGTAGAGGGGACAATGTAATGTTCAACGCTACCGTGTGTATCGCAAGCTCCACATAAAAAAATCCGAAAAACACAGGTGTTTCCGGAAACGTCAGCTTTTATACACACAAAAACTTACCTGTCGGCATAAAAATGCCAACGGTTTAAGCACACACAGTGTTGATATTACAGCCGCCCGGTTTAAAATCGGACATACTCCATGAAAATTCCCCGGCAAACCGCCGGCCACCTTTCACTTCAACGCATATCTTGTTGCAGTCACGCAAGTAGTATTATAACACACTAATTCTGTCATTTCAAGGGTTTTCTCGATTTTTCCGAAAATTCAAAATAGAATTTTGCCCCGATTTCCGATAAATTTTTATGCACTTCCGACAAACCAACGCTTTTTGTGCATAAAAAAGGCGTTTTCGGGGCAAAATAATAGGTCTTACCCCAAATACGGTTCAAATTTTATGTCCATACAGTATTCACAGCCGCCCAGCAATTCGTTTTGCTTTTGGATATACCGTTCATAGTCGTATTCAGTATAGCTGCCAATGTAAGCGTGGTGAAATTCATTGGTATCACAGTCATAAACCGCATCAAAAACACTGTTTCCCAACGGAGATATTATCTGTACAGTTTCATTGATACATGATATCTGCGACTTTTCTATTCTGTCGGTAATTTTGAACGCATATTCGGAATCGGAGCATCTGTAAACCTCTATTTTGGTCTGAGAAAACAAGGGAGCGATAATTCTTTCGCCGAATAGAATATCTGCATTTTGTGAATTGATGATAACAAATTCAAATTGTGCATACAGCGAGTATAGTATCACCCGGTCGTCATAACCGTCATTGTTATAATCGAACCTCGTCCCGAAATATATATCCGTCACCCCAAAAGGCTCGTCCGTGCTGTCCAGCTCCGCTTTCTTTTTCTCAATAGCCGCGGCGATATCTTTGTCAGGCTTGCAGTTTTCCGATACCGTTTCCGAACAGCTGCTTGCTATAATTTCTCCCGTCAAACTCTCCTGCACATTGTCGGCTGTCTTTCCGCAGGCTGTCATTGCAAGGCAAGCTGCGAATAAGAGATATATTGCTTTGTTTTTCATAATATCGCCCGAAAGATCAAGTTTCATCATTATAATAGGTATCGGAAAAAAGTCCAAGCTCATTTTCCAAAGAAATATCGAAATCACCGCAAAGCTTTCCGTCCGTGTTTAATGTGAAAGAAAAATAAAGATCGTCATCATCTTCCTCGGTCGTTTTTGCAAAGCAATCGTAAGTCACACTTCCGTCGTCATTTTCAGTATAGCCGATAATATGAGCGTGTTCATTGCGTAACTGATATATGAAAGTCGGTTCATTTCCGTTTACATAAATGCAGTTATCTTTGACGGTAAAAAGCGAACCTATCGCAGAGGGTTTGTATTCTTCAAACAATTCATCTGAATAAAAGCTTTTGATATAAGCTACAAGCTCATCGTAAGTATAATCAGTGATCAATAATTTGTAATACGGTATAGGGTCGAAGGTCACACCCTCGGCAGCAGGCATATTTTCGTCATCTTCAAAATAATTGCCCTCGCTTTTATCGTCAAAATCAAAATACGGCGTATCCAAATAGTCTTCCCAAGCCGCACCGCAAAGATAGTCCCAGTACATCTTTGCATAGCTTTCCGCAAACTCCTGTCCCCTGACAAGAATTTCATCGTTTTCGTCAAAAGTCGTTGCGGGTGTTGGTCTTGTTGTGGTGATGACCGTTGTTTCGGTCGGTGCTGTGGTTGTTGTTTCGGAAGCTGTTTCGGTTTCTGTGACCTCTGTAATTGTAGTTTCTTCCGTCGTGTTTTCCTGCACATTGTCAACTGTCTTTCCGCAAGCTGTCATTGTAAGACAAGCTGCGCATAATAAAAATATCGCTTTGTTTTTCATATAACCACCTCAAAATCAAGTTTTATCATCATTTCCCCAAGAAACCATCGGGGTATCATTATAATATTTGTCCGAAAAGAGTCCAAGTTCACCTTCCAGAAAAATATCGAAATCGCCGCAAAGCCTTCCGTCCGTGTTTAATGTGAATGAAAAATACAGGTCATCATCATCTTCCTCTGTCGTTTTTGCAAAGCAGTCGTAAGTCACACTACCATCGCCGCTTTCGGTGTAGCCTATAATATGAGCGTGTTCATTGCGCAAATGATACATTAAAACAGGTTCATTTCCGTTTACATAAATGCAGTTGTCCTTGCCCGTAAATAAAACATCTATCAAAGAATTTTCTTTGAATACTTCAAATAATTCATCTGAATAAAAGCTTTTGATGTAGGCTATAAGCTCATCGTATGTATAGTCGGTTATCAGAAGCTTATAAAAAGGCATTCCATTATATTCAAAATAGTTTTCTTCACTTTTGTCATTAAGATCATAATATTGAATATCCTTGTCAAACCAAGCCGCTCCCTCAAAATAATTCCAGTACATTTCGGCATAGCTTTCCGCAAATTCCTGCCCCCTGACAAGGATCTCATCATTTTCGTCAAAGGTCGTTTCGGGAGTTGGTCTTGTTGTTGTGATAACAGTGGTTTCGGTCGGTGATGTGGTCGTTGTTTCGGAAGCTGTTTCGGTTTCCGTTACTTCCGTGACCGTTGTTTCTTCCGTCGTGCTTTCCTGCACATTGTCTGCTGTCTTTCCGCAGGCTGTCATTGCAAGACAAGCTGCGCATAACAAAAATATCGCTTTATTTTTCATATCATCACTCTATAAACTGGTTTTTTGTAAACTTATTGCCAAAGTGAAAAACTGTCAAATTTCCAATGACCGTCTTCCCAAAGCAGGGTGTAGTAATACGTTTCAAGCCGTTCACTTCTGTTATCGACCGTTCGCAGTTGATGAACACTATCATCCGCTTGATTAAGAAGCTTGTGGTCTTTGAAATATGTCGGTTCATCTCCCTCTATCCATTCGGGATAACAGCTGTAAAATGCCTGATGTATAAGATGTACTTCCGTATCGGAGATCACTTCGATCTGCCAGTCGCTATCTACATATGTTGCATCTGTTCCTCTGGCGTTTCCATATATATAACCCTCGTCAGCACTTCCACTTAGATATCCAAGTGAATATACATAATTTCCCCGTTCAATATCATCCTCGTCGGGCTTAGGTATCTGATCTATAAGATGCCATGTAAATACTTCGCTGTATTTTTCTCCCTCTTGTTCCGCATATTCTTCAATGGTTTCATATACATTTTCGTCATCTAACCAAAAAAATTTTGAATCCATCATATAATCAAATGCTTTGCATATAAGCGGGTATAATTTTGAAATTGTAAGAGCATCGGCAGGTTCGGTAATTATATAACCGTTTTTAGGTGTGGGCGGAATCCAAAAATCAAGTTCTTCATCAGGAGCTTCTTCTGATTCAACAGTTGTTTCAATTGTTTCAATAATTGAATCTGCCACTGTTTCGGAAGTAACCTCTGTTTGGGTAGATTCGGAAGCAACGGAAACCTTTTCGGTTTCCGTTGCTTCCGAAATTGTAGTTATTTCTTCCGTCAAACTTTCCTGCACATTGTCAACTGTCTTTCCGCAGGCTGTCATTGCAAGGCAAGCTGCGCACAATAAAAATATCGCTTTGTTTTTCATATATCTTTCCTCTCAATACCGTCACCCGTATTCATCGAACTAAACCCTATTCAGTCACCGACAATGACTGCAAAAAGAAACCATATTTTGTGTCGCCGTCCTCATAGGATCGCAGACAGCCGTTTTCGGTAACAAATGTCCGGCTTGCAATGTGTTCGCTGCCGAAATTTGATTCTGTTACATTATCATAATTGATATGAATAAGCCCGTTGTCACGCCTGTATGCGGAAATTGCCTTGTCTGTATCGGGGATAACATTATTTTTATCAAGTTCTCTTGCCTCATCAATGCCGATCTCGGTCAAGCCGTATGGTTTGTATCTGCACTCGGCGGTGTCAAGATAATAGGGAATAACATTAAATGAACCTGCAGAAATTCCAATACCCTTTTTGCATATAAGCCCCGCACCGTTCACATCGCAGTACCACAGCAGATCACCGCTGTCGATATCACCCTTGTATTCGGAAAAAACGACAACTTCACCATCGATCAGTGACAGAATGGTCGCAGGGTGTGCCATACCCGGGGAGTAGCTGCATATCACAAGAGAATCAACGCCGCTTTCGCTGTGTATTCCGTAAACATCGGATAACATTCCGCAAAATGGCATTACCAATTCCTCTGTTTTGTCGGTAAAACGCCAGATATCAACGCTCGGAGCAGTGCCGTAAGCGATAGCAGCAAGAATATCATCTTCACTGCCGCCATAATTACAGCTTGCGATCAAAATGCCGTCAAGCTCGGTAAGTTTAGCCGAGAGCAAAGCATTTTCCGCTGTTGTTTCGGTTTGTGCTGTGACTTCTGCTGTTTGGAGTGGGGAAGTATCATTCACCCTTCCCGAACAAGCTGAACAGAATAATGCCAAGCATATCAAACCTATATATAACCTTTTCATAATATAAAGCTCCGTCCATTTCAAAAGCTTATCCCACTGCATAATTGTACCATATATTTCCTTGAAATGCAATAGCATTTGCAAATTTCAGTCGTACTATCTGAAAAAGATCCTCCGTACAAAATCAGCACGGAGGATATGATTTAATATAGCGACGGTTTAAGCATTTTTATGTTCATTTCTGCTCCTGATTTTCATATTCCTGCAATAAACCCAGCAGACAGTCGTAAATATCTTCCTCGGTGTAGTTTTCGGGGTCAGGGACTTCAAGATGTCCCAAACTGCATTTAACATAATTGTCGGGAGAATCTTTTAATTCCGTGTATGTAACGCCGAATGCCTGTTTAAAGATGTTATCAACTTCGGTATAAGTTAAATCATTGTAACTGTTTTCTTTATTGTTTAAAGTTACGGTAACATTAAACTTGGAATTTTCATCTTCAAAAACACCATTAACAGAAATCTCGGGGGTGCCCTCCGAAAACTTCAGCCAATGCGAACTCTGCTCCGCTAAAATTCCCCATCTGCTATAGCATGAGTCTTCCGCTGAAATGAGCATATTACAAATACCACAGGAAACATGGTCTGCTAATATCCCTTTTTTACTGTACACAGAATAGTTGCCATGCCCTCTTGTATCATGCTGTCCGGCAAATAACTCAGGCGTTCCATCAAAGTTTATATCACAAAATGCTATGATAGAGCAAAGCCCCATATCAAAGGTATCTTTGCCGAGAGCATAGAAATAGTCATCTTTTTCAAGTTTTTCAGTCAAAAATTTTGTATATAGGTCAATCAGTTCCGTATCGGCTGTTGGTTTTGTTGTGATAGCGACCGTTGTTTCGGTTGGTGCTGTGGTTGTCGTTTCGGAAACCTTTTCGGTTTCCGTGACTTCTGTAATTGTAGTTATTTCTTCCGTCAAGCTTTCCTGCTCATTATTTGTTGCCTTTCCGCAGGCTGTCATTGCAAGACAAGCTGCGAATAAGAGAAGTACCCATTTGTTTTTCACATCAATACCACCGTTCAAAATTATTGAATTTCCAAGTGCCGTCCTCAAAAACCATGTCGTATTCAAAAATTTGTATCGGTTCATCATTTTCTTCGCTGTAATAAGCTGTGTTTTTTAATGTAATGGAAGACTCAGCACGATTTGTTATTTCAAACTCGTTGCTCAGGAATGTCGGGTTTGCTCCGCTTCCGCCGTCAATATCTACAGTTTGATATTTTGTTGTATCAATATTAAAAATATCTTCATCTACCTGCGTATAATTCCGCATATTTCCACGGGAAATCAATAGCTCATCACCATTGCTGTAACATTTAAGCGAAGATATATAATCCTGCGCAATGCCGCTTTCCTCCGAAAAAACTTCATACATTGAATTAAACATATCATATAGATCGGTACCGCCGTAATTTACATAATGCCCGTCTTTTAGGTTGAACCAGTCTCCACCGTATTTTATTATATACATATCATAATTAGCGGTTTTGATTATAGGCATAAGCTCCTCGACTGTTACATCGTATCCGCTTGTACTTACAGATTTTGTATTTGTTTCTGACAATATTGTTGTTTCAGAGGAAAGTTCAGTTTGTTCTGTCGATATAACTGTCGTTTCGCTTTCTGAGGTAACGGAAACCTTTTCGGTTTCCGTTGCTTCTGAAATTGTTGTTATTTCTTCCGTAAGGCTTTCCTGCTCATTATTTGCTGTCTTTCCGCAGGCTGTCATTGCAAGACAAGCTGCGCATAACAAAAATATTGCTTTGTTTTTCATATAATCACCACTCAGTTAGCTGATTTTGCATAAACTTATATCCAAAGTGAAAAATTATCAAATTTCCAATGTCCATCTTCCCAAAGCAGGGTGTAATAATACGTTTCAAGCCGTTCAGTTCTGTTTTCAGCCGTTCGCATCTGATGAATGCTGTCATCTGCTTGGTTAAGAAGCTTGTGGTCTTTGAAATATACCGGTTCATCATCAGTAAGATCGGGAAGTGCTCTGTAAAATGCCTGATGTATAAGTTGTACTTCCGTATCGGAGATAACTTCGATCTGCCAGTCGCTTATCGCATAACTCAGATCAACGCCCCTGTCACCGCCATAACCATTTCCTGCTTCGTCAAGATAACCAAGTGAATATACATACTTCCCACGCTCAATATCATCCTCATCGGGCTTAGGTATCTGATCTATAAGATGCCATGTAAATACCTCGCTGTATTTTTCTCCCTCTTGTTTCGCATATTCTTCAATGGCTTCATATGCGTTTTCATCACGGAGATCAAACTCCTCATACGAGCATATCATATAATCAAAAGCTTTGCATATAAGCGGATATAATTTTGAAATTGTAAGAGCATCGGCAGGCTCGGTAATTATGTAACCATCCTCAACATCAGACCACGCCCAGAAATCAAGTTTTTCATCAGGGTCTAACGTTGTTTTGGCAGTCGTTTCGGTTTCTGTCAATATCTCTGTTATTTCGCTTTCGGAAGTCACGGAAACCTTTTCGGTTTCCGTGACTTCTGTGATCGTTGCTGTGGTTTTTTCGGTTAAGTGTTCCTGCGTGTTGTCGGTTGTTTTGGCACAGGATGTAAGTACTAAACACAATAAACTGAAAAAGATAGCTGTTTTTTTCATTAATAATTCTCCCTGTTATTTGGTAGTGTCGATCCATATTTCATATTGACCGTCCTGAACTTCAAAATATTCACGTTTGACACCACTGTTATTTGTATATCCTGTATCTGCAAGTGTTGCCGGTTTTAAAGTTGATAGAGGTGTAGGATATCGTCCACAATTTTCATATAAGAATTCTCCCTGACTGTTTGTTCCTACTATATTCATTGTATGACCATTTTTAGGATCATCACCAACATTATTAACAACACGAACACAGACTATTTTATCCTTATTTAATTCCTGCAGGACCAATTCGGTATAATCATCCTTAGACAGCCCTTGAATCCTTACAGCGGTGTACTCCTTTTCGTTTTCGTCTTTTCCACAATATTCTTTTACCACATTTTGTCCGTCGGTTTTAAATACTTTTCCACTATCACTGATATACATATAATCTTCATCACAAGACGCACCTGTAATTACTCCGTCATTTATATGTGTATCTGCTAATTTAATTATTTTGTCGCCTACCGCACCGTCGTTTACACGCCACATATTATCCGCCGACGTAGCATAGCAAGCACTAAAACCCTCATAATATTCAAGCTGGCTTTTTATTTTGCTTCTGTCATACTTAACAAGCAAATCCGTTGTCTTATTTGTCTTGTTTGTCTTTTTTGAAGATATCTCACGAGAAATATCATTCATCGTTTTGCGCATTGCTGCTCTTTGTTTCGGGTCTTTTGTGTGTGCGTATGCCTTTTTTATGCTTTCAAGCATTTTTTCCTGTGAAGAATTTGCTTTATCTTTTGATACATTTCCCGAAGTCGAACCCTTGCTTGACGAATTGTTTTTTACAGTCTTTTTTGTCTGAGCATTAGCAGAATTTTTGGTGCTGCTTTTTGTTGTCGCTTTGCTGTTTGCCGATGATTTTGAACTCTTTGCTGACTGCACGCTCTTTTTCACAGCCTCCGAAGAAAATTCAAACGAATCACGTTTTGCTTTGCTTGCAGTCTGGTTTGACTTGGCTTTTGTAACGGTCTTTGAACTGCTTGCTTTGGCGGTCGTGTTCGACTTTGCGGTCGATGTCTTTGCCTGAGAACTTTTTGAAGCCGTGCTTGTTTTTGCTGTTGAAGTCTTTGGTGCTGTCTGCTTTGCCGTTGGCGAAGAATAAGTGAATGTATCGCGCTTTGGTGCGGAAGATGTCTGCTTGCTCTGCGTTGGTGCGCTTGACCTCGAAACTGAGCTTGAATGTGAAACCGATAAGGGCTTTTTCGGTACGCTCGGTTTTGAATACGAGCTGCTTCTTGCTGCGCTTGATGCTGTTCTGATTGCCTTTGTAATTGCTTCCTTTCAATGTTAAAATAAATGTCTGCGTAAAAGGGATTTAACTCCATAAATGTGTACATTTATATTGTAACATTTTGTCAAAAAAGGCAATATCAATTTATCACAATAAAATCTGTAAAATACCGTCTGATTTTGCCAGATTTCTGGAAACGGCACTTTAAACCAATCGCCGACCATTACCGTTATAATGATCGGCGATCAATTAATTTATTCTCCGAACGAAACCCCAAGTTCCTTTGCCGTGATAACGAGCTGGTGATCGGGAGTTACGAATTTTGTCTTGCCCGCAATGTCGGAAAGCTTGTTTTCGGTGATCTTTCCGTCAACCATTGCTACTGTGTAGCCGTACTTGCCCGATTTGATAAGGCTTGCGGCTCTTACGCCGAACTTTGTTGCGAGAACTCTGTCATAAGCCGACGGACTGCCGCCTCTGAGCATATGTCCCGGAACACAGACTCTTGCTTCAATGCCCGTTTCAGCCTGCACCTGTGCGGCGAGTCTTGATGTTGCGGTTGTGATTCCCGCTTCCTGTCTGCGCTTTGCACGCTCTTTCTTTTTGAGCTTTGCTTCTTCCTGATCGAATGCGCCCTCTGCGACTGCTACTATTGAGAAGGTCTTTCCTGCCTTTGATCTCTTTTCAACAGCTGCGCAGATGCTCTCCGTATTATATGGTATCTCGGGGATAACGATAATATCAGCACCGCCTGCGATGCCCGAATAGAGTGTGAGCCAGCCTGCCTTATTGCCCATTATTTCGACCATAAGAATTCTGCTGTGCGAAGCGGCTGTGGTATGAAGTCTGTCGATAACATCGGTAGCTGTATCGACGGCTGTATGGAAGCCGAATGTTACGTCCGTGCCGAAGATATCATTATCGATAGTCTTTGGAAGACCGATGACGTTAAGTCCCTCTTCGGAGAGGAGGTTTGCGGTCTTGTGTGTGCCGTTGCCGCCGAGGGTGAGCAGGCAGTCAAGCTTCTGAGCCTTGTAGGTGTCTTTCATAGCCTTGACTTTATCTACGTTGTCCTCTTCGATAACGGACATCATCTTGAACGGCTGACGCTTTGTGCCGAGGATAGTTCCGCCCTGAGTGAGAATGCCCGAAAATTCTGACGGCTTCATCTCTCTTGCGATGTTGTTGATAAGTCCGTAATAGCCGTTCTGGATTCCGACGATCTCAACGTTGTCCTCTCCCATTTCCTCGAAGCAGGCTTTCGCCACGCCTCTGATAGTTGCGTTAAGACCGGGGCAGTCGCCGCCGCTTGTAAGGATACCGATTCTTCTCTTTGCCATATTGGACCAATCCTTTCAACATATATTACCAATAAAAAACTATACAGAAAACCGAGCATGATCTTGCAGCTGTTTCAACAGCTTTATATGGATCATGCGGCGATCTTTTGTCTATAGTTTTATTAGTGTTATTGCCGCTCGGGGCATTTTGTTACTTTACACCGACCTTTGCATCAGCGGACTTTTCGGCAAGCTTTTTCTGTTCTTCACGTTTAGCCTGCTCGGCTTTCATCTTCATAAATTCTTCAAACTTATCCGCAGGCATCGGCTTTCCGAAGAAGAAGCCCTGCGCAAGGTCGCAGCCCGACTGTTTGAGTATATCCACCTGACCCGGAGTTTCAATGCCCTCGGCGATGGTCTCTATCTTCTTGGATTTTGCAATTCTTATAACAGCCGAAACGATCTCCCGTGAAATTTCATCATCTTCAAGATACATTACGAACGAGCGGTCGAGCTTCAGCAGTGTGATAGGAAGTATCTGAATGTAGCTGAGTGAAGAATAACCCGTTCCGAAATCGTCCATTGAAAGCTTGATGCCGAGCGATTTTATCTCGTTCATCTGCGCAACGGCGTGGTCGATGTCTTTGAGCGCAAGCGATTCGGTAAGCTCAACATCGAGCCACTGCGGTTCCATACCCGTTTCTTCGAGCGCTCTCTTTATATTTTCGGTAACATTGGTCTGATAGAAATCAACAGCCGTAAGGTTTATCGAAACCGTTATCGGCGGATAACCCTTATCCTGCCATTCCTTGTTCTGGCGGCAGGCGGTGTAAAGAACGAAGCGGCTTATCTTCGTGATGAGCATTGAACTTTCGGCAACAGGGATAAAGTTTCCCGGAGGAACGATAGTGCCGTCCGGCTTTACCCAGCGGATAAGCGCCTCCATACCCGTAAGTCTGCCCGTGTTGAGGTCGATCTTCGGCTGATAATAAAGCACAAGCTCGTTGTTTTCGATCGCACTTGCAAGCTCTTTTTCGATAGCGTTGCTCTTGATGATCTGATCGTGTATCTCGCGGTCGTAGCGGACTATGCTGCCCTTTGTATCGTCCGAATGTGAGAGTGCGAATTCGGCGCGGTCGAGGACTTGGAGAAAGTCGTTTCCGCCGTCCGACATTTTGCAGTAGCCTGCGGAGCAAGTGATAGTCTGCGTTGAGAAATTCTCCTCGGAGAATGCGGCAAAGTCCTTCTGTATGCTCTTTACAAGTCTTACGGGAAGCTCGTCATCGCCGTTATCCTTTACTATAATGGCAAAATTATCTCCGCCTATTCTTGCGCCGAGTGAACTTTCGCCGAGAGTGCTGAGAGCCTTATTGAGGATAGAGCCGAACTCCTTAAGGAGCATATTGCCGTTCTGATATCCGCAGGTGTCGTTGATGATGTGGAAATCATCGATATCGAAAACGACTATCCAGTAGTCGAGCTCCTGACCGTCAACGGAATCATAAAGATGAAATATTTCTTCACCCGTGACAATGAACTTGTTGCGGTTGTAAATTTGAGTGATTTCATCGATATAAGCCATTTTCTCGATGATAAGGTCTTTTTCCCTGTCATCGTTGATATCGATAACTGCGCCGCCTATCGTTGACATAAGGATATTTGCGCAGGGAGTTACTTTATAGCGGTACTGGAGCCAGCGGTAGGAATCGCTGTTCTTGGGCTTCATTCTGAATTCAACGGAATAGATCTCGCCCGACTTTGTAGGGGTCTGCGCCGTCATTTCACGTCTTAATGTTTCGACAACAAAGCGGTCATCGGGGTAAATGAGTGATTTTAACTCGTCAAAGCCGATATATTCCGAATCGAAGCCGCCCATCTGACGGAACTGCTCGGAGGTATAAAGTCTGTAGTCGTTGGCATCTTTGAGCATAAGACCTACGCCCGAATACTCCATAGCCATTGTGAAGCGGCTTTCGGACGAAGCGAGCGCATGAGCATAATTTGTAAGCTCTTCTTTCATTTTGGCGTTCTCCGAAAGGTCATGACCTATCGAGAGAAGGATATATTTGGGTGTCTGCTTGCCGCGCTTTTCAACGAACATAAGCGAGGTATTCCAGATAGTGCAGACCTTTGCGCCCGTTTTTGAGGTCACGAAAAACTCCTCGTCACGGTTGTTGATTATAGCCTGCAAACTCGGCGCAAAAGCGTCCTTCGGGAGAAGCTTCTGAATGTTCTTTGCATTGTCGCGAAGATCGTCGGCGGTATAACCCGTAACGGTCGTAAGCTCGGAGTTTACCTCGATCTCGTGAAAGTTGCTCTCCCAGACGATAGCCATGGCGTTAAGGCCCTGAACGATGTCGGAAAGGTAGCTTCTCTGATTTGCGATCTTCATACGCTCATTACGCTTCATCACTGCGCAGAGGATAACTGCCGAAACAGCCGCCAGCACAAGATATATCACAACGACCGCCGCTGTGTATTCGGGCAGATTTACCGCCACTATAAGCGCCGCCATTACCGACGCTATATAGGAAAGGGTGATGATAAGCCCCGTATAACTTTTCTTCATATAATTCTCCCCTTTGAAATAATAGCTGCTCAATTGAAAAGACGCATTGCTGAATATAAATATTTTGCAGCAGAATATAAAAAGGTGTCTATCAAAAGGCAAAACTAGACAAAACAAGTCAATTTTGCCATACTATTTCTAAGTTAATGATACTCTTATTTTCGCTTTTTGTCAAGGCAATGATAATAAAAGCTTAAAAATACGCTGAATTTTCACATATCTTTCATATTTTCGTGGTAAACTTATTTTTAAATTAAAATGGCGGAAAAGACGTTTTAAAAGTCATACAAAACAAACAAAATATATGGGTTTAATGCGTTCTTTCGTTAAAAATCAAGGAGATGACATTATGCAGAGGATACTTGTTGTTGACGATGAAAAAATGATACGAAATGTTATTAAGGAATATGCCGAATTTGACGGCTTCGAGGTCACTGAGGCTGAGGACGGAATGGAAGCTGTCGAGATCTGCCGCAGGGAAGATTTCGACCTCATCGTTATGGATATAATGATGCCGAGGCTCGATGGCTATTCGGCGATAAAGGAGATCCGCAAGACCAAGCAGATACCCGTCATAATGCTTTCGGCAAGGGGCGAGGAATATGACAAGCTTTTCGGCTTTGAGATAGGCATTGATGACTATGTTGTGAAGCCATTCTCCCCCAAGGAGCTTCTTGCAAGAATAAAAGCTGTATTAAAGCGCGCAGCCGCAAAGGAACAGCCAATGGATATTATCCGTTACGAGGGTCTTGAGATCAACGTTACGGGCAGAGAGGTCAGCGTTGACGGCAAGCCTGTTTCGCTCACCCCAAAGGAATATGACCTGCTCTTCTACCTTGTGCGGAACAAGGGCATCGCTCTTTCGCGTGAAAAGCTTCTTGAAGAAGTATGGGGCTACGACTTCTTCGGCGATGACAGAACGGTCGATACACATATAAAAATGCTCCGAAATTCTCTCGGTGAATACCGCAAGTTCATCAAAACTCTGAGAGGAATGGGATATAAGTTTGAAACAACATAAAAGCTTTCTGAACTTAAAAACGGCGATATGGATGTACTTCGTCATCTTTATAACGGGTATCCTTGCGCTGCTGTGGTTCACGTTCGGTGTTTCGCTCGAGGCGAACTACAAAAGCAAAAAGACCAAGGACATCGTTTCTATCGCTTCGTATATCCTCAAAGGCTGGAACGAGGACGGACTGACTACCGAAAAGCTTGACAACACGGCATACAATAATAATATGTGTATCCTTATTCAAGATGCCGACGGCTACACGGTCTATTCCTATGATATGATGGCGAACAACTGCCTTATCCACGGCGTTTACAGCCTTAATCTTTTCAAATACCGAAATCAGGCGCTTGCGAGCAATAACGGCTACTACTACGCCGAGGTCAACAACCCGCGCTTCAACACGAACACACTGCTTTTCGTTATGGTCATAGGCTCGGTCGATGACCCCGAGGGTTATATTTACCTCAACACCTCGCTCGCGCCGCTCAAATCGACCGCCGATATCATCAAGCGGCAGATATACTGGATAGGCATTATCCTGCTTCTGCTCGGACTTATCATTGCTTATTTTCTTGCATCCGTTATCGAAGCGCCTATCGTCCGCATTACGAAAACGGCAAAGAAAATGGGCGAGGGAAACTATAATGTTGTCTTTGACGGACACGGTTATGAGGAAACGGAAATTCTTGCCGACACGCTGAACAGCGCGGAGGAAGAAATTTCAAAGGTCGATACTCTCCGACGTGACCTTATCGCAAACGTTTCGCACGACCTGCGAACGCCGCTGACAATGGTAAAAGCCTATGCCGAAATGATACGCGATATTTCGGGCGACAATCCGCAGAAGCGCGCCGAGCATCTCAACGTTATCATTGAGGAGAGCGACCGTCTTGCAACGCTTGTCAATGATATCCTCGACCTTTCCAAGCTTGAAAGCGGCAACCTCGAAATGACTGAAACGGAGTTCTGCATCACCAACACGATACGGAGCATAATGGAGCGCTACACCCTGCTTTCCGAGCAGAAAGGCTACACCTTTATCGTTTCCGCCGAGCAGAATTTCATCGTAAAAGCCGATGCTGTAAAGATACAGCAGGTAATTTACAACCTTATCAACAACGCCGTCAATTACACGGGCGAGGACAAGACCGTTTATATCACGCAGATAGTCAAGAAGAAAAAGCTTGTCCGAATCGAGATAACCGACACGGGCGCAGGCATCGACCCCGAGCTGATACCGCTCATCTTCGACCGCTACTACCGAACGGAAAAGAGCAAGCGAGAGGTCATCGGCACGGGACTTGGACTTTCGATAGTAAAGCAGATACTTCAGCGCCACAACTACGAATTCGGCGTTCGCTCCGAAAAAGGCGTGGGAAGCACATTCTGGTTCGAGATGCCGGGACATCTTGAAGAATAATTCGGAATTAGGAATGCGGAATGCGAAATTATTATAATGCGTAATTCGTAATGCTTAATGCGTAATTATTTTGTTCCGCAGGTTTACGGCGCAAACTTGATTTTCATAGGTACAGGTTTTATATCCGCCCGTTAGCAACTCACGAAATTACAGCAAAGCTCTTGACATTAGTGTTCAAAAGTCTTATAATATAAATATAAAGAGGGCATACCGATAGACGGTCGCTCCCAAGATGAAGTTAAAGAATAACCGCCGAGTTGGAAGCTGGGGCGGTTATTTCTTTTTGTTGCTATTTTGCATGATCTGTATAACAGCGCAAATAAGTAAACCGAGAGTGAGTACCTCGATAACACCCATAACAACGCCCCTTTCAGGGAGCAGGAATTGACCGCCTACCGTTTCTGGTATGCCCATGAGTATTATTTTACCATTTACATCGTTATTTGTCAATTATTCGGAATAAATACACTTTTCTGTTGTTTCAATCAATATTTTTGTCGGAAACAAAATGTAAAACAGCTCTTGACATTAGTGTTCAAAAGCCTTATAATATAAATATAAAGAGGGCATACCGATAGACGGTCGCTCCCAATATCAGGTTGAAGAAATAACCGTCCAAGTTTGAGAGGTTGGGGCGGTTATTTCTTTTTATTGTTGCAGCAATTTTACCATTTAAGTCTTGATTTGTCAATTATTCGGGTTAAATACACTTTTCTGTTGTTTTATAGTAAAAATAAAATCTGCACAAACAATAAACAGACCTGTTTTCGAGGATTTTTCCTTGAAAACAGGTCTGTTCGTTTATTTCATAACACCTTGTGGCGCAGGACGGGAAACCGTCCATTGTAGTTTCGTGGGTCGCTAACGGGCGGATATAGAATCCACCTCTACGAATTTCAAACAATTTGCGGAGCAAAAATAATTACGCATTACGCATTACGAATTACGCATTAAGTATTATCCTACTGCATTTATACTCATAGTATAATCAGCTTCATCATTATCTATATCATCGATAGCCGCATGATAGTTGTATATCCGTGCGAGTGCGTTCCATGTTGCACGATTGAAATCACCCGTTTCGGGCAGACCCGATATCGCTTGTATCCGGCGTATCTCCTCGGCGGTTTCGTTGTCGTAGATGCCGTTTATCGATGCGCCTTTGAGGTTATCGTAAAACTGCGAGATAGTGTTCAGCATCACCTGAATGATATAGACTGGATAGCCTGCCGAGCCCTTTGTGAGCGGAGTTTCGCTGACCGCACGAGGATTTATGCTTTCCAGCTCGGCGAAGAACAGCGCCGCTTCTTTGTAAAGCTTATAAAGTTCGTCCCATGTCCTCGGATCGATCTCCCCCGTTTCGGGCAGACCTCTCTCACGCTGAAACGCCGCAACTGCGTCCCTTGTGTCATCGCTGTAAGTTCCGTCCGCAACTGTCATCGGGATATTGGGGTTGTATTTCGATATCGTCCGAAGATAACGCTGTGCCTCACGAACGTCCGAAGCTTTGTTTTCTGCCATTTATATTACCCTCCGTATTATATCTGATAAATATACATTATGAAATCGTATAACCCGGGTTCTGCCCTGCCTGCTTTACATAGCCGAAGCGATGCTCGCTGTATATCTCGGAGATCCTGTTCCAAGTATCAGCACCGACAGCGCCGTTCTGCGGAAGTCCGAAGATGCGCTGGAACTCGGTCACGCCCTGCTTCGTCAAAGGGCCGTAGAAGCCCGTCGGCTGAATTTCGGGTATCGTCGGATAGAACCGATGCAGATAGTTCAGATACTCCTGCAAAATCCGTATATAAGGATTTGTCATACCCTCGTTCAGGATAATTCCGGGGAAAAGCACGGGATCTTCGCTGTTTTCATTGAGCGGAACGTTCTCGACAATGCCGAGGTAAGCGTCCTCGAGCCAATTCCACGTTTCACGGTCAACAACGCCAGTCTGCGGCAGACCGAAAACCTGCTGGAATGAGCGGACGGAATTCTCGGTCGCAGTGTCAAAAGTTCCCGTTATCGTGACGGGCAGGACATTATTATAGTACGCCCCGACGACTTCGAGATAATACTGCAGATAGCGCACAGCCATTCCGCTCTCGCCGAATGAAAGCGTTTCGGGGAAAACGACCGCCGTTTCTTCGAGAGTAAGTCCCTCGGACGCGAGCCGGGCGAGCTTCTTCACGCTCGTATAAATATAGTGTATCCGATACCATGTCGCCTTATCGACAACGCCCGTCTGCGGCAGATTGAAGATCTTCTGAAAGGCTCGCACAGCCTCTTCCGTTGCACTGTCATAAACCGTCCCCTCCGTCGGGATTTTCGGTATCGCAGGATAGTTCCGCGAGATTCGGTTAAGCTCACGGCGAATTCGGACAACATCATTTCCGCCGTCGCCAAGACTTAACGACTCGCCCGGGTAGGACGGCGCATTCTTCCTTACGTCTGTATTGGTCACAATGTCAATATCATCTCCGTAAAAGCGTGTCAGAATATCATACGGCCCTAACCCCTCCCGTGCGAGGGCGACTGTCCCCCACTGGGTCAGACCTCCGCAGTCGGCGACATCTCTTCCATCGCAATAGACCGCAAAAAGCGGTTCAACTCTCCCTTGGCGAACGATATATTCGTTGAAAATTTCGTCAACTATCTGAGTGATCGGCTCGTAAATATCTCTGTCCTTGAAGAAAGACTGGTCGAACTGGATCGAGTTAGTTATGTCGAAATCGTAGCCCTGCGAGGGATACCATTCGGTAAAAATGCGGTTGAGCGTGAATGAGATTATCGCATAAATATTCGCGCGAAGTGCGGCTTCGGGCCAAGTTGGATAAAGCTCGCTCGATGCGACATTTTTTATATAGTCGGGAAAGCTCACGGTCACATTCTCCGCAGAAGCGTCATTCGGTCTGCCGAGGTGGACGGTAACGGTTTCGGGAATAAACGGTTCAGGCATCATTCCACCGCCTTTCAACCATGTATGGCTCTGCCGTCAGCGCCGCATCTTGGTATAAGCGCAATTGGCTGTATCGACTTCACGCCCGAAAAAACGGGAACTTCCATATCATTTTCGGCGTAAAAGCCGTCGGCATAAGCACTTATATAATAATCGGCGAACGGCTTTTCGGTCGGGTCGGGCGTTTCGGAGAATGAAACGTTCGGCGCAGGCAGAGCAACCGTTTCGGTCGAACCGCTCTCGTCCGAGATAAGCATTTTCAGCAGATAAGTCTTTCCGTTTTCCTTTTTCGTGATAAGAACGACTGCATTTTCGATAGGAACAGCACCGCTGCCCGTTGTTACCTCTGCTTTAATGTAGCCAACGCCGCTTGCATCGGACATTTCACCCTCACCGCCGCTGAATCTCGGTTCAAGAGGGTCGGAAAGGTCGGAGAACTCCTCGGAGTTATAGTTACCCTGAAAATTTTCGGGTTCGGAAGTCATTTCGGAACGAAGCTCCTCTGCCGCAGACTCATTCCGCACCTCGTCCGAATCATTATTGCCCGACACAACTTCATTTCCGAACCTGTTTTCCATTGGCTCCCCGAATTCCTCACGCATTATATCCTCGGGTGAGGGGAATTTTGGGGTGTTTTTAGGTATCTCCTGCATTTGCGGAATTTTCGGCTCGGCTTTTACGCTGTCAGTACTTTCCGACATCAACGGTGCTGCTGTTGGAACGGCTTTCGGGCTGAACTCACTTTTTGTCGGTGTGAACTCAACGGCTGATTTCGGCTTTATCGGCTGAACATTCCTCGGCGGCGAAATAATTTCCGATGCTCCCCCGCCCTTTCTGCCGCTCTGTTTGTACATTCGCAGCATTTCTTCCTTATATTTTCGTGCCATTGCTTCGATCTGAGCTTTACTGTCCATTTTTATCCTCCCTGAAGTATTATTTTTCCTTTAATTTTATTCATCGGGAGATAAAAAAATACCTCGGAGCGTTTGTCCGAGGTATTGAAAAACCTATTGCAATTACGGAGCAAGCGGATGACAGCCGAGCGGTGTCGAACCGTTCGAGAAGCGCGCATTTACATCGTTATATGAATACACTCCGCTGAAATCTGCGGCTGTGAGCGGCTGGTCGCTCCATAATGCGTATGCTGCGCCCGTTCCTGCAGCATCCGTCACAAAACCAAAGTAGCCTTTGAAATTTTCACCTACATAATCGGTGATATCGCAGACATCGCCGCTCTGACCCGAGCATTGAGCGTCCCCGTCAGCGGAATTCATAAAAAGTTCACTTGCGCTGAAGCTCTGCCCTGCATTATAGTAGTCTGTGATAGCAAGCTGTGCGCCCGAAAATACAGTCTTTGCATTCGCATTGAACTGTGATATTCTCGATTTTTTTACATATCCGAGCATTGACGGAACAAGAATTGCCGCCAATATTCCGATAATTGCGATAACAACGATCAATTCAATAAGAGTAAATCCCTTGATCCTGCCCCTCATAGTATTGTCCCCTCCAAATATGTAATAATTATATATATTCTGCTGTAATTATTATAC